>Ga0207713_1000234_pt1 | contig 74226 bp, 60 predicted proteins | sample KBSS64metaG_FD_184404 | JGI IMG/M metagenome (GOLD analysis project Ga0207713, IMG submission 184404) | Switchgrass rhizosphere microbial communities from Kellogg Biological Station, Michigan, USA - KBS S6-4 metaG (SPAdes) (version 2) | ecosystem: Host-associated > Plants > Roots > Rhizosphere >...
TACTTTCTTTCGGGAAAGTAGGCAAACCATTTGCTCCTGGCTGGGGTCCTTCGGACTTCCCTCCCTCCGGCGCCGTTCCGGGGGCACGCTGTGATGGGCCATCCATGGCCCGCACAGCTTTCGCGGCGTCCTGCCGCTCATCCCCCTACACGACACCTATGCTCGGCCTGGCGCCTTTACGTCGCGTTCGGTGGTGTCTGGGCCATCGCGCATGAAGATCAAAATCTAAAGCCCAACATTTTTCCCCGTAGCAGTCCGGCTTGCCGGCGTCGGCGCCCTCACGATCGCCGACGCAGGCAAGCCGGACTGCTACGGACGAGGTTTGTCTCCGTGGGAGCGCGCTTGCCCGCGACGGCGTCCTTGAGATACTCCTCAGCGTTTGACCTTGCGGCGCATGATGCCGTTGATGACCACGACGACCACGGCGATGCCCATGGCGATGAACTGGAAGGTCTTCTGGTCGAGCATGCCGATCTGCTGCAGGTGCGAGAGGCCGAGCATGATCCCGAGCACTGCCAGGGCGATGATGATCGAGTAGATGAGGCGCTGTTTGATGGTCATTGCAGGTTTCCTGAAAGCGGATCGAGTCGTTTGCGCAATGCAAAAATCGCCTGACATCTTACGCCCTCGCGGGTGCGCCCGCACCTCAAGGCGCCGCGCGGCACTGCGGCGAAGCGTCTCGGGCTGAGCTCGCTGTCACTTATGCGTGGTTTAATACGCGCACTTTACGTTTGTGGAAGCGTTAGATTCTGTCGCTTCATTTTTTTCTGTCGTACCAAGGAGTTCCCAATGCCCCATGAAGGCAGCCTGCTACAGGCCGCAGTCGTGTTTCTGCTCGCCGCAGTCGTGACCGTCCCGCTGGCAAAACGTCTGCAACTGGGCGCCGTGATCGGCTATCTGATCGCAGGCGTCATCATCGGCCCTTCGGGGCTTGGCCTGATCGGCAACCCACAGAGCGTCGCCCACATCTCCGAACTTGGCGTGGTGTTGCTGCTGTTCATCATCGGTCTTGAACTGTCGCCCAAACGCTTGTGGGTCATGCGCAAGTCGGTGTTCGGCGTGGGTCTTGCTCAGGTGCTGCTGACGGGGGTGGTGATCGGCGCGGTCGCCCTGCTCGGCTTCGGCCAGCCGCTCAACAGCGCCGTGGTGCTGGGCCTGGGTCTGGCACTCTCGTCCACCGCGTTTGGCTTGCAAAGCCTGGCCGAGCGCAAGGAGCTGAACGCGCCCCATGGTCGGCTGGCCTTTGCCATCCTGCTGTTTCAGGATATTGCCGCGATCCCTCTGATCGCGCTGGTACCGATGCTCGCGGGCGGTGACCATGCCACCTCCAGCAGCGATTCACTGCGTCACGGCCTGCAAGTGCTCGGCGGTATCGCAGCGGTGGTGATCGGCGGCCGTTACCTGCTGCGCCCGGTGTTTCGCATCGTCGCCAAGACCAAGCTGCAGGAAGTGTCCACCGCCACGGCGCTGCTGGTGGTCATCGGCACGGCGTACCTGATGGACCTGGTCGGCGTCTCCATGGCCCTGGGCGCTTTCCTCGCCGGGCTCCTGCTGGCTGACTCGGAATACCGTCATGAGCTGGAATCCCAGATCGAACCCTTCAAGGGCCTGTTGCTGGGGTTGTTCTTCATCAGCGTTGGCATGGGCGCAAACCTTGGGTTGCTGATCGACTCCCCTCTCACCGTGCTGGGCCTGACCCTGCTGTTGATCGGCCTGAAATTGCCGCTGCTGTTCGTCGTCGGTCGCCTGGCCGGTGGCCTGGGCAAGCAGAGCGCGCTGCGTCTGGGGCTGGTGTTGGCCGCAGGCGGTGAATTCGCCTTCGTGGTGTTCAAGATCGGCCGCGACCAGGGGCTGTTCGATGCAGCGCTCTACGACACGCTGGTGCTGACCATCACCCTGTCGATGGCGCTGACGCCGCTGCTGTTGCTGGTCATGGCCCGCTGGCTCAAACCCAAGCCTGTGGTCAAGGAAGTGCCGCAGGAATACAAGCAGATCGAGTCGGACGACCCGCGCGTGGTGATCGCCGGGATGGGCCGGATGGGGCAGATCGTTGCGCGTATCCTGCGTGCACAGAACATCCCGTTCATTGCCTTGGACACGTCGGTGGAAATGATCGAGTTCACCCGCAGTTTCGGTAATGTGCCGGTGTTCTACGGCGACCCGCTGCGCCCGGAAATCCTGCGGGCGGCCAAGGTCGACCAGGCGGAATATTTCGTCATCGCCACCGACGATCCGGACACCAACATCAAGACCGCGGAGCTGGTGCGCAAGCTCTACCCGCACCTGAAGATCATCGCCCGTGCCCGTAACCGTCAGCACGTTCATCGCCTGCTGGATCTGGACGCTGACGCCGTGCGGGAAACCTTCTATTCAAGCCTTGAAATGACCCGCCGCACCCTGATCGGCCTGGGCCTGACGGAAGCACAGGCAGCCGCACGGATCAGCCGCTTCAAGCGTCACGACGAACAGGTGCTCAACCGCCAGCACCTGATCTACGACGATGCGACCAAGGTCATGCAAAGCGCGCTAGAGGCCCGCAAAGAGCTGGCCGAGCTGTTCGAGTCCGATCGCATGGACGAGGAAGCCGAGCAGGCGGCCCGGCACTGACCGCCAGCTAGCGGCTTAGTGACACCACAAACTCCAGAAACGCCCGCACCTTGGCGGGGGGCAAGTGCCGCGACGGGTACAACGCGTAAAGCGGGAAGTACTCGTCCGGCCAGTCGGGAAACAGCTCCACCAGTCGCCCCTCGCGAATCGCCGGTTCCACACCCAGCGCCAGCACCTGAGCTACCGCCTGCCCCTGCTCACATATGCGGTGCATGGTGCCTACGTCATTGACCATCAGACGCCTGCGAGTGCTGAGGACCAATCGCTCGCCTTCGCGCTGGAATTCCCACGCAAAAGGCCGCCCGGTCTGAGGATCGCGGAAGTCTATGCAGACGTGCAGGGGATCTTGCAGATCGCTCGGATGCTCTGGCCTACCATGTTTTTCCAGATAGGCCGGCGACGCCACGGTCAGCACGCGAGTCATGAGCAGTTGGCGGCCGATCAGCGACGAAGACGGCTGTTCGCCAAAGCGCACCGCCAGATCCATCCCATCGGCCACCAGGTCACCCAGTTCGTCGCGGGTCACCAGATCCAGTTCCAGCTCAGAATAAGTCGCCATGAAATCCCCCAGCGCAGGCGCCAGGATCAGCCGCGAGAAGTAAGGATCGACATTGACCCGCAACCGCCCGCGCACCGCTGTGGCACTGCCTGACGCATGGGCGGCGGCCTCCTCCAGCCCGGCCAGGAGCGGCGCGACTTCCTCATACAGGCGTCGCCCCTCATCGGTCAGCTTGACCGAACGGGTGGTGCGGTCGAACAGGCGGACGCCCAATCGCGATTCGAGCCGTGCGACGGCGCGGCTGACCCCGGACTGGGTCATGTCCAGCAGCTCGGCGGCCTTGACGAAGCTGCCGGTGTACACCACCGCCGACAACACCCCCATACCGCTGGCCAAACGCGCGTCGAAGCTCATTGATGACTTTCCGGCATGAATTCAATGACACCCATGCTATCGGAGAATCCCTCGCCACCGCGCACTATTTGCGGCAATGGCGACATCGGGTCGTCCCTTTTGAGGAATGAATGCATGTACACGATCATGGGCGTGACCGGCCAAGTGGGCGGTGAAGTGGCGCGTAACCTCCTGGCGGCAGGCAAGCCGGTGCGCGCCGTGGTGCGCAGCGTGGAAAAAGGCAGCGCCTGGGAGGATAAGGGCTGTGAGCTCGCGGTGGCCGACGTCGACGATGTCTGCGCGCTGACCCAGGCCTTTCAGAACAGCACCGCGGTGTTCATCCTGCTGCCGCCCAACTTCTCACCTGAGGCCGGCTTCCCGGAGACCCGCCAGGTCATCGCCAACCTCCATGAAGCCCTGGCCACCGCCCGTCCCGGCAAGGTGGTGTGCATTTCGACCATTGGCGCCCAGGCCACCCAGCCCAACCTGCTCAACCAGCTGCAATTGCTGGAACAGAGCCTGTCGACGCTGGAGTTGCCTGTGACTTTCCTGCGTCCCGGCTGGTTCATGGAGAACTGCCTATGGGATATAGACCCAGCGGTCGAAACCGGCATCATCCCAAGCTTCCTGCAACCCCTGGACAAGCCGGTGCCCATGGTTGCCACTGCCGATGTCGGCCGTGTGGCAGCCGACTTGCTGCAAGAGCAATGGTTCGGCAAACGCATCGTGGAGCTCGAAGGTGAGGAACAGGTCACGCCCGCGCTGATCGCAGCCACCTTCAGCAAGTTGCTGGGCAAGCCGGTGACGATGCAGGCCGTGCCCAGAGACACCTGGCATGCGCTGTTCACCGCTCAGGGCATGAGTAACCCACTGCCGCGCATGCAGATGCTCGACGGTTTCAACGAAGGCTGGATTCGCTTCGAGGGGCTGCCACGCAAGGGCCAGGTCAGCCTCAATACCGCGCTGCAACAACTGCTGGACCGCCCGCGCTGATCAAGCCTGGCGAGCGGCTTTCACGTGCTCGATGAAGCGCGTGACGGCCGGGGCTTTCTCGTAGCGGCGGTGAATCAGCGACAGGTAGGAGGTGGGCTGGCAGTCCTCGATGCGTCGATACACCACATTGGGCAACTGAATGTGATCGACCACCGACTCCGGCACCACCGCCACGCCTTGCCCCATGCTCACCAGCGCGATGACCGATACCAGCGTGCCCGGTTGCGGCCCCAGTGTCGGGGCAAACCCGCCCTGGGCTGCGACTTCCAGCGTTCCTGAAATCTGCTCGGGCAGAATGAACGTTTCGTTCTGCAGGTTGAGCGCGTTGATGGTCTTGAGCTTGCACAACCAGGAGCTCTGCGGCAGCGCCAGGGCGAAGCCTTCAGTCAGTAGCTTCACCGCATTCAGTGAATCGGGCAGGCTCATTGGCGAGCGAATGAACCCCACGTCCAGCCGCCCTTCCTCGACCATTCGCGGCAAGACCGGCATCAGGTATTCGGTGATGGTGAAGTCGATATCGGCGTACTGCTCACGGAAGCGGCCGACCTGTTGCTGAAGCACGCCGGAAAATACCGCCGAAGCCACATACCCCAGTTCGATCCTGCCCGCCTCCCCGCGCCCGGCGCGCTGCACGTTGTATTGCGCGGTCTCGAACTGGCGCACCGCAAGCTCCGCTTCGATCTGCAAGGCACGGCCGGCGTCGGTCAGGCGCACTTCGCGCTGCTCGCGCACGAACAAGCGGGTGCCCAGCGCGCTTTCCAGATCCTGGATCTGGCGGGTCAGGGTCGGTGGCGCAATGCCCAGTTGCTCGGCGGCGCGGGTGAAATGCCGATGGCGGGCGACCGCGAGGAAATAGCGAAAGTGACGGATTTCCATTGTCGTTACCTTGCAGGTAATGAAATTGCCGAGGACAGGTAACGAAGCATAAGGCATCCGGAGATATTCTGCGTATACACAATTAACCCGTAGCAGTCCGGCTTGCCGGCGATATCGATCGCATGGACGCCGTCGCCGGCAAGCCGGACTGCTACGCAATTGTGACTGAACCCACCTCCCAGCCACTATCCATTAGCCAAAACCTAACACGCTCCGGAGTCACCGCCATGCCGCAACCCAGCCCCCGCATGACCCTGCTCACCGCCTCCGGCGTGTGCGCGCTGATCGTGCTCGATACCAACATCGTCGCCGTCACCCTGCCCAGCATTGCCCGGGATCTGGGAGCCGGGTTCGCCGACATCGAATGGGTGGTCAGCGCCTACATGCTGGCGTTCGCTGCGCTCCTGCTGCCAGCGGGCAGTCTGGCGGACCGTTTCGGCCGCAAGAAGATGCTGCTCACGGGCCTGGTGCTGTTCATCCTCGCGTCGGTGGGTTGCGGGGCGGCGCCGGATATCCTGTTTCTCGACATCGCCCGCGCCATCAAAGGCGTTGGCGCGGCTTTGCTGTTGACCTCGGCGCTGGCGACCATCGGCCACGTTTTCCACGACGAAGCCGAGCGGGCCAAGGCCTGGGCGTTCTGGGGCGCATGCATGGGTGTGGCGATGACGGCGGCGCCGACGGTCGGCGGGCTGATTGCCGAGCTGGTCGGCTGGCGCTGGATTTTCTACCTCAACCTGCCGGTGGGCCTGGTGCTGCTGAGCATGGTGCTGCGCAACATCGACGAGTCGCGCAACGAGCAATCGGCGCGACTCGACCCGGTCGGCAGCCTGTTTTTCAGCGCCAGCCTGCTGAGCCTGATCTGGGGCCTGATCGAAGCCAACCGCATCGGCTGGGACAACCCGCTGACCTTCGCCCGGCTAGTGGGTGGCGTCGCTCTGTTGGGGCTGTTCGTGGTCGCCGAGCGTTTGCAGCAGCGGCCGATGGTCGATCTGCAACTGTTCAGGCATCCGCGCTTCATCGGCGCCCTGCTGGGGATGTTCGCCTACGCCGGTTGTGCACAGGTGATGATGACACTGCTGCCGTTTTACCTGCAGAACGGGCTGGGCTTCAGCGCGATCAGTTCGGGGCTCGGAATGTTGCCGTTCGCCATCACCATGCTGTTGTGCCCGCGCCTGGGCCCTCGGCTTGCGCGGCACCTGTCACCGGCGGCGATCATGGCGCTGGGCCTGACGCTGGTGAGCGTCGGCAACCTGCTGTGCGCCGTGGCGACGTCCATGGGCGGCTACCCCGCCTTTGCCATCGCCATGGCGGTCACCGGCGCGGGCGCGGGATTGCTCAACGGCGACACGCAGAAAAACATCATGGCCTGCGTGCCCCGCGAGCGCACGGGCATGGCCTCGGGGATGAGCACCACCATGCGCTTCAGCGCGATCATGCTGGCGGTCGGCGTGTACGGCGCCTTGCTCGCCAGCCACACCCTAAGCGCGCTGAACCTGAACCTGCGCAACGGCGCGCCGGACTGGCTCGATCAGGCGCAGTTCATTGCGTCCCGTGTCGTGGCCGGCGACATGAGTGCCGCACTGCAGGCGGTCGATGCCGGTGCCCGCGAGGTGGTGCAACCATTGGCGCAGCAGGCTTTCGTTCAGGGCTTCGGTTCGGTGTTGTGGGTCGCAGGCTGCGTCGGGCTGGTGGCCGCAGCGCTGGTAGGCACGCTGATGCGCAAACCCATTCCAGCCATGCAACTGGCCAACGCCTGACCGGCGCGCCGGTCACTGTGAGGATGCGAAGCGGTACTGCCCCTTGCCCCGTTGCTTGGCCTCGTACATGGCCGAGTCGGCGGCTCGCATCAAGTCTACGACCGTGCCGCCGCAGTCCGGCAGGCACGCGATGCCGATGCTGGCCCCCAGGCGAAAACGTTCCGGATCGGCCGACACCTGACGGATCAGCTTCTGGGCCACAGCGGCGGCATCGTCTGAGGTGTTGATGCCCTCGATGATGATCGTGAACTCGTCACCGCCCACCCTCGCCAGCCGGTCGTATGGCCGGAGACACGCCTGCAACTGGCTGGCGACCCAGCGCAGCGCCTCGTCGCCGCGCTCGTGGCCGGACTGATCGTTGATTTGTTTGAAGCCGTCCAGATCCAGGTACAACATCACGCTCATCTGCCCGGAACGCTGGTTGCGGGCAATGGCGCCTTGCAACGCCTGCTCGAACCCGCGGCGGTTGAGCAGACCGGTCAGAGCGTCGGTGATGGTCAGCGCTTCAAGCTTGAGGTGCAGTTCGCGCACGGCTGACATGTCCAGCGCAAGAATGGTCATCGCGTCCTGATCCTGCGGCAAGGGCGAGCAGGACAACGCCACCGGTACGCTTAGGCCCTGGCGGTTACGCAGATTGGCATCATGCAGGCGAAGGCTTTCACCCCGTTGCCAGTGATCGCGCCAGATCGACTCTGACCAGTTGTCCTCCTGAGGCGTTTGCACCCACGTAAGCAGGCCGGTGCCCTGAAGCTCATCGCCGCAGCAGCCGAGCATGCGCGTGATGGCCGGATTGGCGAAGCGGATGGTGCCAGCGCTGTCGACTACCAGAATGCCTTCGGCGGTGTTGTCCAGGATCGAGGCATTGAATGCCCGGGCCTGCTCCAGTTGCGCTGTGGTCTGGATCAGCCCGCGTCGGTAGCCATCATGGGCCAGCAGCACGCGAGCCTTGTGCAGCAGCAAGGTGGGATGCACCGGCTTGGTCATGAAATCGACCGCGCCGGCGGAGTAGCCCTGATCGAGCACCTCCTCGGTCTGGCGCATGCCCGAGATGAAAATGATCGGTGTGAAACGGGTGTCAGGGTCGGCACGCATCCGCCGCGCGACTTCGAAACCGTCCATGCCCGGCATCTGCACGTCCATCAGCACCAGCCCGATCCTGCCCGTGGCCAGACACGTCAGCGCCTTGGCACCGGAGTCGGCACAACGAACCGTTCTGCCCAGGTCTTCGAGCAACTCCTGCATTTGCTCCAGGTTTTCTTCCTGGTCATCGACCACCAGAACTTCCAGTTCCGCACCTTGCACCTGCACCTCCCTGCCCTGCATCCCGCGTCTCTTGCGCCCCTGGCAAGAACCTCACGCGGGCAAGGTCGGGTTAGAGCATAGCCGCCCGGCTGCAATACGGAAGTTGCCGGCGTCAGTGTGCAGCCAGGCGCCACACCCGCGCCAGGTCCCGGGCACGGTCATGCAGCAGGGTTTCGGCGTCGCGGCAGGCCTGCTCCAAGGTCATCGGCCCGCTGGTCAGGGCGAAGGCGGCGCTGATGCCATGCTCGTACAGGTCGGCATAGCCATCGCCCAGGGTACCGGCCAGCACGATCACCGGGACGTGCTTACGCTGGGCGATTTTGGCGACGCCGAACGGCGTCTTGCCGCGCAGGGTCTGGGCATCGAAACGGCCTTCGCCGGTGATGACGAGATCGGCGCCTTGCAGCGCATCGGCCAGGCCAGTCAGGTCCGCCACCACCTCGACGCCCGGGCGGAACGATGCACTCAGGTACGCCTTGGCCGCAAAGCCCATGCCGCCCGCAGCGCCGCTGCCGGGGTGTTCGCTCTCATCGCGACCCAACACCTGCGCCGAGTGCTCGGCAAAGTGTTTCAAGGCGGCGTCCAGTGCCAGCACTTGCTCAGGCGAGGCGCCTTTCTGCGGGCCGAAAATGTGCGATGCGCCGTGGGGGCCACAGAGCGGGTTGTTGACGTCGGCCGCCACCTCGAATTGCACATCCTTGAGGCGCGCATCCAGATGTTCGACGTCGATGCGTGCCACCTTCGCCAATGCCAGGCCGCCCGGCGGCAAGGGCTCATCCCCGCTGTCGAGAAAGCGCGCACCCAGCGCTGCAAGCATGCCGGTGCCTGCGTCGTTGGTGGCGCTGCCGCCGATGGCCAGGATGATCCGCTGCGCACCGGCATCCAGCGCGGCGGCGATCAGTTCGCCCGTACCGTAGGTGGTGGTCACGGTGGCATCGCGCTGCTCCAGGGTCAGCAATTGCAGACCGCTGGCCATGGCCATCTCGATGATCGCGGTGCGCGTCTCGGCCAGCCAGCCCCACTGCGCCTGAACGCGCTGGCCCAGAGGACCCGTCACCTCGTTCTGCATCCACCGCCCGTCGCAGGCGGCCAGCACCGCTTCGATCGTGCCCTCGCCGCCATCGGCCATGGGGCACTCGACAAGCTGCGCGTCGGGCCACACTTCCCGCAAACCGCTGGCGATTGCCTGCGCCACACCTTGGGCACTGAGGCTGTCCTTGAAGGAATCCGGGGCGATGACGATTTTCATGTTGTTCTCCTTATCCGATAGTCGCGATCTTCTCATCTGCGGCGACATTTTCCGCCAGCCCTTCGCACAACAGCCCGTTGGCGACGTTGTTCATACGAACAAAAAATACCCTTGCGACGACTGTCCATCGACGTCCCGCTGGTTATTACCTATAAAAGAAACGGACGGCGGCGACAACGCCACTTTCCCTGACAACTATGACACTATATAGCCACTATTTATTTAAGGTCTCTGGCCACCCCAGAGGCCGCTCCCGCCGATGAAAGCCGTCGATTTATGCTGCTGAACGATCCGGTCACCCTGCTGTTCATCATCATCCCCTTCGGACTCATGACCACGCTGATGCTGTGCCTGTCGTACGTCGGCACCAGCAGCCACCGTGCGCCGCTGCATTGGTGGATCGCTGGAGACCTGGTGCTGGCGGTCTATCGCGCGGTGGATCTGCTGCAGCCCGGGGTCATTCCACAGGGCCCCGCGTGGCTGGGCCTGCTGGCGCCGCAAACCGCATTCATCGCCAACACCGCCGGGCTGTTGCTTGCCATCGGCTGCCATACCTTGGCCCTGCACCAACTGGCCGAGCGCCCCCGCAACGGGCGCTGGCATGGGCAAATCCTGCTGGCGCCGCTGGCGATGTATGGCGCCGGAGCCAGCGTGCTGCTGCACAACGGCTTTATGTTGTCGTGGTTTTTCCTGTTTTGTGTCGTCACCATTGGCATCCAGTTCGCAGTCACCTGGCCGTTGAGAAAGCGGTTTCGCGGGGCCTGGGCTTTGCTGGCCGGGCACGCGGCGTTGTTGATCTTTCATGCGCACTCCGCCGTCACCCTGACACTCGACCCGCCGCCTCCCCTGGATTTCAGCGAGCCGGACATGTTTTCCCTGCCTGCGCTGGCGATGGATTTCATGGTCTCGTTCCTGTTCACCTTGAGCTTTGCGCTGATGCTGCAGGAGCGATTGCGCCAGCAAGTGGTGCAGTTGAGCATCACCGACACCCTGACCGGCGCGCTCAACCGTCGGGGCGCGGTGTCGAGCATCCTGCAACAGGAACGACGGCAGAACGCGACGCAACGCTATCCGCTCTCGGTGGCGATGATCGACCTGGACAACTTCAAGCGCATCAACGATGAGTTCGGCCACGCCACAGGGGATGCGGCGCTGCAGTTGTTCGCCCGCACGGTCAACAGGCTCAAGCGGACGGACGACGTGTTCGTGCGCTGGGGTGGCGAGGAGTTTCTGCTGGTGTTCCCCGGCACCGACATCGCCCAGGCCCAGCATTTCATGGCACGGCTGCGCGAGGCCTTGAACGAGGAGGCCCGCACGCCGTCGCTGACATTGCCAATCGGCTTCAGTGCAGGCCTTGCCCAGACCGGGGCGATGGACAGCCGGGCAGATTTCGAAACCTTGCTGCGCGCGGTAGACAAGGCCCTGTACCGCGCCAAGCGAGTGCGCGGGCGGGTCGAAGTGGTTGAAGCGGTAGATCTGTAATCAGCGCGGCAGCATCTGCATGCCCAGGTACAGCCGCAACAGATCATCGGTGCGATAGGGATCGCAGCCGCTGACCTCGGCAATCTTTTCCAGCCGGTAACGCAAACTGTTGCGGTGGATGCCCAAGGCATCGGCGCAGGCCTGGTTTTCGCCGCTGTAATCGAACCAGGCGCGCAATGTGTCGAGCAACTGTCCGTTGCCTTGCAGACGCAATACGGGCTCGGCGACGCCTTCGGCCAGCCAGTCGTCGCGGTGGCGCCAGAACAGTACGGCCAGCCGGTGGACCGCCAGGCGCAACAGCTTGCGCTCAGGCTGAACGTGGCGGGCATAATCGAGCAGGTCCCGGGCGGCGGCACAGGCATTGCGCAGCGAAGCAAGATCGCTGGAAGACTCCGCCGTGGCCATGCGTCTTACCGGCCAACCCTGCTCCTCGAACTGCTCAAGCAGCAGTGCATCTTCGCGGTCCTTGCCCGCCGCGCGGCACCAGTACACCAGGCCCGGCTCGCAGGACACACACCAGCTGTTGGCATAGCGGCCATTGAGCCAGGCGGCCACCTGCCCGGCATAGGCTGTCCCCTCGGGCAACTCGATCAACACCGCCTGACGCGGCAGTTGCGGTTGCAGGCCCAGTTGCTCAGCCTCGTCGATCAGGTGCGCGGGGTTGTCGCCCAGCAACAGCCGGGACAGCAGATCCTCACTGCGCTGGTGGCGCCACTGCTGGTCCGCCTGCTGCCGGCGATGCTCCAGCAACATCTCGGCAGTCATCTTCACCAGCGCCCCGTAGACCCGCACCTCGTCCGGCTCGCCGGTGATGCCCAGCACGCCAACCAGCTTGTCATCCAGCATCAACGGCAGATTCACCCCCGGCCGCACGCCATTGAGGCGCTTGGCCGTATGGGAATCGATCTCCACGACCCGACTGTTGGCCAGCACCAGTTGCGCGCCCTCGTGCCGCGTATACAACCGCTCAGCCTCGCCGCTGCCGATGATGATCCCCAGGTAATCCATCACATTGACGTTACACGGCAGAATCGCCATCGCCCGGTCAACGATGTCCTGGGCCAGGGCGTGGTCAAGGGCGAACATGGGAGACGTCCGCACAGCGAGGAGTTTGAGGGTTCATACACATCACGAATTGTTTTTAGGGGTGGGTGGAGTCTGCCTGATATTTGGTCATCATGGGGACGTTGAATCAACCCTGACGCTTCCCGCAGCACGGCTTGCCGGCGGGGGCGATCTCGGGATCAGCGCAATGCGCAATTTGTGGGAGTTGGCTTGCCCGCGAAATCGGGGTCATTCGACAACGTGGCGACCGACCCTACGCCTTCGCAGGCAAGCCAGCTCCCACAGGAATGCAGGTGGTCAAAGCATTTGCGCTCAACACGATCCCGTAGCAGCACGGCTTGCCGGCGGGGGCGATCTCGGGATCAGCGCAATGCGCAATTTGTGGGAGCGGGCTTGCCCGCGAAATCGGGGTGTCATTCAACCAGGTGGCGACCGACCCTACGCCTTCGCAGGCAAGCCAGCTCCCACAGGGATGCAGGTGGTCAAAGCATTTGCGTTCAACCCTACCCCGTAGCAGCAAGGCTTGCCGGCGGGGCGATCTAGGGATCAGCGCAATGCGCAATCTGTGGGAGCGGGCTTGCCCGCGAAAGCGGGGTGTCATTCAACCAGGTGGCGACCGACCCTACGCCTTCGCAGGCAAGCCAGCTCCCGCAGGGATGCAGGTGGTCAAAGCATTTTCGTTCAACACGATCCCGTAGCAGCACGGCTTGCCGGCGGGGGCGATCTCGGGATCAGCGCGATGCCCAACCTGTGGGAGCGGGCTTGCCCGCGAAAGCGGGGTCATTCGACAACGTGGCGACCGACCCTACGCCTTCGCAGGCAAGCCAGCTCCCACAGGGATGCAGGTGGTCATGGGAGTTGCGTTCAGTCCACTGGCGCCAGGCGCTCGCGGCTGTTGCTCAGGTGGGTCCACATGGCGGCGCGTGCGGCGTCGGGGTCTTGCCTGCGGATGGCGGCCAGGATGGCTTCGTGTTCCAGATTGGCCAGGTAGGCGTGGTGAGTGAGACTGCTGCCCGCCCGTTCGCTTGAGCCGATCCGGCTGCGGGGGATCACGGCGTTGCCGAGGTTCTGCAGAATCTCGAAGAAATACGGGTTGCCCGTCGCCTCGGCGATCAACAGGTGAAAACGTCGGTCGGCCTCCACGCAACTGTCTTCCTTGGCCAGCAGGTCCTGATAGTCGTCCAGCGCCTCGCGCATGGCCGCCAGGTGCGCCTGAGTACGGCGCTGGGCGGCCAGTGCCACTGCCTGGGTTTCCAGCCCCATGCGCAGTTCGATCATGTGGCGCACGCTGAACGCGGTTTCCATCTTCAGATGCAGGCCGCTCTGCTCCGAGCGCGCCAGCACGAAGGTGCCCTTGCCCTGATGAGTCTCGACCAAACCTGAAGCCTGCAACTTGGAAATCGCCTCTCGGACCACGGTCCGGCTGACTCCGTGCTCACGCACGATCTCGTTTTCCGAGGGCAACTTGGCGCCAGGGGCAATGGCGCCCATGAGGATGCGCTGGCTCAAGTCGGTGACAAGGTCGGTTGCCAGATTGTGCTGACGTCGCTTGGGAGTTGTTTGCATGATGAGTTGTACGAAGAGTGATTGAAAAGGCGATCAGGAAATCCCCCGACCCTACTTGTATTTTTTCATCAGGACAGCGCCTTCACAAAATCGACGGCGCCACCCGAATGTATTCCCGTGCACCTTTAGAAAGCCCACAGGACGGGCATAAAGAGGGTATCGCCCTACTCATTTAACTTGTCAGACAAGCAAGAATATTACCCTAAATATTTCTGCGCAAGCCCCGTAAAATCAGTTGCACGACCAAACATTACTTGTATGATGACTAACAACAAGGGACACACCTTGTCACACACATGGCAACAACCCGCATAAAAATAATCAGTGGGAGTCAACAAGAGTGAATACATCCTCACCCCGGATGGCCGACGCCAACGATTCCGTGCTGCAATCGGCGGTTTCCAAGGTCAAGCGCCACATCCTGCCTCTATTCGTCATCATGTTCATCGTCAACTACATCGACCGGGTCAATATCGGGTTCGTACGTAGTCACATGGAACATGATCTGGGCATTGGTGCCGCCGCCTACGGCTTCGGTGCCGGCCTGTTCTTCATCGCTTACGCGCTGTTCGAAGTCCCCTCCAACATCCTCATGCAAAAAGTCGGCGCCCGCCTGTGGCTGACCCGCATCATGTTCACCTGGGGCCTGGTTGCCGCGGGCATGGCGTTCATTCAGACCGAAACCCACTTCTATATCCTGCGCTTTCTGCTGGGTGTGGCCGAAGCCGGCTTCTTTCCAGGGGTGATCTACTACTTCACCCGCTGGCTGCCGGGTGCCGAACGCGGCAAGGCCATCGCCATTTTCCTCAGCGGTTCGGCTTTTGCCTCGCTGATTTCGGGCCCGCTGTCCGGCCTGCTGCTGCAGATCGAAGGCCTGGGCTTCCATGGCTGGCAGTGGATGTACTTCATCGAGGGCATGTTCTCGGTTGGGCTGTGCGTCTTCGTCTGGTTCTGGCTGGACTCCAAGCCCCACGATGCCAAATGGCTGACCACCGCTGAAAAAGACGCGCTGGTCAATGCCATCGACGCCGAGCAGCGTGCCCGTGAAGCCGCAAACCCGGTGAAACTGTCCATCGGCAAGCTGCTCAAGGACCCGCAGATCATCCTGTTCTGCCTGATGTATTTCTTCATTCAATTGACGATCTACGCCGCCACCTTCTGGCTGCCGAGTATCATCAAGAAGATGGGCGACCTTTCCGACTTCCAAGTGGGCCTGTTCAACTCCATCCCCTGGTTCATCGCCATCGTCTGCATGTACGGCTTCGCCTCGCTGTCGGCCAAATGGAAACACCAGCAAGCCTGGGTCGCCGCTGCGCTGCTGATCGCCGCCGCCGGGATGTTCATGTCCACCACCGGTGGTCCGGTGTTCGCCTTCGTCGCCATCTGCTTCGCGGCCATGGGCTTCAAGTCGGCTTCCTCCCTGTTCTGGCCGATCCCCCAGGGCTACCTGGATGCGCGGATCGCTGCAGGCGTCATCGCGCTGATCAACTCGGTCGGCAACCTGGGCGGGTTCGTCGCCCCGACGACCTTCGGCATCCTCGAACAGCAGACCGGCTCAATTCAGGGCGGGCTGTATGGCCTGACCGCGACGTCGATCATCGCCGCGATCCTGGTGTTCACCGTACGCACCTCGCCCAAGCCCGGCAGCGTGCCGGTCGCCAAGGCCGACGTCAGCCCGAGCCATTCCTGAAACGCTGAACCTCTTAATCAAGGCGCTGCCCGCAGCGCCCTCTACACCCAAGGATTGAGTCATGACCACACAGCATTCCGGCAGCACCCCCGTCATCACCGATATGCAGATCGTCCCGGTTGCCGGCCACGATGACATGCTGCTCAACCTCAGCGGCGCCCACGGCCCGTACTTCACCCGCAACATCGTGATCCTCAAGGACAACGCCGGGCACACCGGTGTGGGCGAGATTCCCGGCGGCGAGAAAATCCGCCAGACCCTGGAAGACGCCCGCTCCCTGGTGGTCGGCAGCACCATCGGCAACTACCAGAAGATTCTCAACGACGTGCGCCGCACCTTCGCCGAGCGCGATGCAGGCGGCCGTGGCCTGCAGACCTTCGACCTGCGCATCACCATTCACGCGGTCACCGGCATCGAAGCCGCCGTGCTTGACCTGCTGGGCCAGCACCTGGAAGTCCCGGTCGCTGCACTGCTCGGTGAAGGCCAGCAGCGCGACTCGGTGAAAATGCTCGGCTACCTGTTCTACGTGGGCGATCAGAGTAAAACCAACCTGCCGTACCGCACCGAGCACGACGCCGACAACGAGTGGTTCCGCGTGCGTCACGAAGAAGCCCTGACCCCCGAGCGCGTGGTGCGCCTGGCCGAAGCGGCCTACGCCCAGTACGGCTTTGAAGACTTCAAGCTCAAGGGCGGCGTGCTCAACGGTGATGCGGAAATCGAAGCGGTGACTGCACTGGCCGAACGCTTCCCGAAAGCGCGCATTACCCTGGACCCCAACGGCGCCTGGTCGCTCAAGGAAGCCATCCGCTTGTGCCGCGACCAGCATAAAGTGCTGGCCTACGCCGAAGACCCGTGCGGTGCCGAAAACGGCTACTCGGGCCGCGAAGTCATGGCTGAATTCCGTCGCTCGACCGGCCTGCGCACCGCCACCAACATGATCGCCACTGACTGGCGTGAAATGGGCCACGCGATCCAGCTGCAATCGGTGGATATCCCGCTGGCCGACCCGCATTTCTGGACCATGCAGGGTTCGGTACGTGTGGCGCAGATGTGCAACGAGTGGGGCCTGACCTGGGGCTCGCATTCCAACAACCACTTCGACATTTCGCTTGCGATGTTTACCCACGCCGCTGCCGCAGCGCCGGGCAACATCACCGCCATCGACACCCACTGGATCTGGCAGGACGGCCAGCGCCTGACCAAGGAGCCGCTGAAGATCATCGGCGGCAACGTCGAAGTGCCGAAAAAACCTGGCCTGGGCATCGAGATCGACATGGACCAGGTGGCCAAGGCTCACGAACTGTACAAAGGCATGGGCCTGGGCGCGCGCGACGACAGCGTTGCGATGCAATTCCTGGTGCCGAACTGGAAGTTCAACAATAAGCAGCCGTGCCTGGTGCGCTAAGGCCCCTGCCCTGTCTGCTTGAACAGAACCACGTAAATTGCCAATTGGCGACCGGCGCGTAACCCCTTGCGCGCCGTTTTTCTTCCTCCCGCCTCCCCCGTCACAGCGTGCTAAGGTTTGCGTAACTCGCTGCTGTGAAGCCCCCATGTCCCATCTGACCCAAACCCACCCCCGCCTGACCATCGCCATCGCTTTGGGCGTCGTTGCAGGCATCGCATCCGCCATCCTGGCGCCCTCCATCACTGTCACCAGCAAATGCCTGATCGCCTGGAACGTCGCCGGGTGGGTGTACATGCTGCTGATCATGATCCGCACCTTCAGATCCAGCGCCGAAGACGTGCGACGCATCGCCGAGGTCGAGGACGAGAACGCTGGCTGGGTGCTGATGATGGTGTGCATCGCGGCGATAGCCAGCCTGGCTGCCATCGTTCTGGAACTGGCCGGGATCAAGGACATGTCGGCCAGCGACAAGGCCCTGCACTACGCCTTTACCGGCTTCACCATCGTCGGGTCGTGGCTGCTGACCGGGGTGATCTTTAGCCTGCACTATGCGCGGATGTTCTACACCTGGGACGGCGAGGACGCCGCTCTGCGCTTCGCAGACAACGAACAGAACCCTGATTACTGGGACTTTCTGTATTTCAGCTTCACCATCAGCGTTGCGGTGCAGACCTCCGACGTGGGCGTCGCCACCCGCAGCCTGCGCAAGGTGGTGCTGGCGCAATCGCTGATCGGCTTTCTGTTCAATACCTCGATCCTGGGGTTCTCGATCAACATCGCGGCGGGGCTGTTCAATTAGATTTCGCAGCCTAGTGGGTCCGTAGCAGCACGGCTTGCCGGCGGGAGCGTCCTCCCAGTCACCTCCTTGGGGCCTGACACACCGCCCCGCCGGCAAGCCGTGCTGCTACGGGTCAAACTGCGCTCCCAGAGGGTTCCAACCAACGCACGTCAGGCGTACTGTGTGCGCCATAAAACCTGTGTGCTCCTTGAATGAGGCCTGAACCCAAATGACTCAGACGCTGAGAATTGCCGTACTCGATGACTGGCAATCCGTTGCCCGTGACGTGGTGGACTGGACAGCCCTGGACCCTATCGGCGACGTCAGCTTCCTGCACGAATACCCGGCCGACACGGCGACCATGGTCGAACGCCTCAAGGATTTCAACGTCATCTGCGTGATGCGCGAACGCACGATCTTCGACGACGCCTTGCTCAGCCAACTGCCCAACCTCAAGTTGCTGGTGACCGGCGGCATGCGCAATGCCGCGCTGGACCTTGCGTCCGCAGCGCGGCTGGGCATCACCGTGGTCGGCACAGACAGCTACAAGTACGCCGCGCCGGAAATGACCTGGGCCCTGATCATGGGCGTGACCCGCAACATCGTCGACGAAGCCAACTCCCTGCGCGCCGGCAACTGGCAGATCGGCATTGGCAGCGACCTGTACGGCAAGACCTTGGGGATCGTCGGCCTGGGCAGCATCGGCCAGAAAATCGCCCGCTATGCCCAGGCCTTTGACATGAAAGTCATCGCCTGGAGCGAAAACCTTACCGCCGAACGCGCTGCCGAGCACGGCGTGACGTACGTCAGCAAGCAGGCGTTGTTCGAGCAATCGGACATCATTTCCGTCAACCTGGTGCTCAGCGACCGCAGCCGTGGTCTGGTGGACGCTGAATCCCTCAACCGCATGAAGCCCACCGCCTACCTGGTCAACACCGCTCGCGGCCCTATCGTCGACGAGGATGCGCTGGTCGACGTGCTCGAACAGAAGAAAATCGCCGGTGCAGCGCTGGACGTCTACGGCGTCGAACCCCTGCCGGCCGACCACCCGTTCCGCAGCTTGCCGAACCTGCTGGCGACGCCGCACGTGGGCTATGTGACGGAAAACAATTACCGGATGTTCTTCAGCCAGATGATCGAAGACATCCAGGCCTGGCACGCTGGCGAGCCGATCCGGGTGTTTGCCTGATGAACGCCTCTGTGGCCCGACTGGCCGATGACCCGCGTGCCGCCCTGCTGGTCATCGACATGCAGTATGACTTCATGCCCGGCGGCGCGCTGGCCGTGGCCGAAGGCGACGCCCTGGTACCGCTGGTGAACCGGCTGGGTGCACGGTTTCGCAACGTGGTCATCACCCAGGACTGGCACCCGGCCGGGCATATCTCGTTCGCCTCAAGCCATGCAGGCCGCGCGCCGTTCGACAGCATCAGCCTGCCCTACGGCCCACAGACGCTGTGGCCGGATCATTGTGTTCAGGGCAGTCCGGGGGCCGAACTGCACGCGAATCTGGCGATCCCCCATGCGCAATTGATCCTGCGCAAGGGCTGCAACGCGGGCATCGACAGTTATTCGGCTTTCGTCGAGGCCGACCGCACCACCCAGACCGGCCTTGCGGGCTACCTCATGGAGCGCGGCATCGACAGCGTGTTCGTGGTCGGCCTGGCGCTGGATTTCTGCGTGGCCTGGTCGGCCCTCGATGCCCGGGCAGCGGGGTTCAACACTTGGGTGATCGCCGATGCGTGCAAGGCCATCGACCTCGATGGCTCGCTGGACAAGGCGTGGCAGGAGCTTATGGCAGCAGGCGTCGAGCGTATCGACAGCACCGATCTCACCGGCTGAACCCTGATCCGTAGCAGCACGGCGGTTGTGGTTTGGGGGGGCGTGGCGAACGACGGCCATCGCGGCGTGTCTGAAGCAACAGCACGACCCACCACGAGCTCCCGCCATGAACAGCAAACAAGAAGACGGCAAGACCCCGGGCCTGACGCCTGAAGAAGAACGCGAGATCGATGAGAACCAGCCGCCCCGCGCCGCCGTACTGCACGAGACCATTCGCATGCAGGGCGACCAGGAGCTGGAGCGCAATGTCGCGGCGCTGTTCTGGTCGGCCCTGGCCGCGGGCCTGACCATGGGCCTGTCGCTGATGGCCATGGGGTTGCTCAACTCGCGCCTGCCCGACGGCGACACTTTCAAGGTCATCGCCAGCGTCGGCTACAGCGCAGGCTTTCTGGCCGTCATCCTGGCCCGCCAGCAACTGTTCACCGAAAACACCCTGACAGCCGTCCTGCCAGTGATGACCAAACCCACCCTGAACAACTTCGGCCGCCTGCTGCGGCTGTGGATCGTGGTGCTGGTGGGCAACCTGTGCGGCACCCTGCTGGTGGCCTACGTGATGCTGGAACTGCCGATCTTCGACACTAAGACCGACGAAGCCTTCCTCGAAATCGGGCGCAAGGTCATGGAGAACGACAGCTCGACCATGTTCGCCAAGGGCATCGTGTCAGGCTGGATGATCGCCACCATGGTCTGGATGATCCCGTCCATGGAAAACGCCAAGATGTGGATCATCCTGATGATTACCTACCTGATGGCCCTGGGGGACTTCACCCATATCGTGGTGGGTTCGGCGGAGGTGTCCTACCTGGTGTTCGCCGGGGAACTGGCGTGGAAGGAGTTCTGGCTGGTGTTCGCCGGACCTACGCTTGCGGGCAACATCATCGGCGGCAGCTTCATCTTTGCGCTGATAAGCCATGCACAGATACGCAGCGAGAGTGGTGCGCCGAAGAAGGAGTCCAAGCGCAACGAGGCCTCTGTGGGAGCGAATTCATTCGCGAAAAAAGTACCAGACGACAGAGATGTATCGCCCGGAAGGCCATCTCGCGAATGAATTCGCTCCCACAAGGTGCATCGACGATGCTTCCACATCATGCTTGGCCAATGTACTTAAATTATTTTTAAGAAATACCGGCTACGTTTAAAGGCAAACTACAGCCTTCAGTCACTATGTGGTTCAGAATGTCCCATGACCCGAATCCTGACAATCGAAGACGATGCCGTCACAGCCAAGGAAATCGTCGCTGAACTCAGCAGCCATGGCTTACAGGTGGATTGGGTCGACAACGGCCGCGAAGGCCTGGTGCGCGCCGTCAGCGGCGATTACGACCTGATTACCCTGGACCGCATGTTGCCCGAGGTCGATGGCCTGGCGATCGTCACCACCATGCGTGCCTTGGGCATTGCCACGCCGATCCTGATGATCAGCGCCCTCTCCGACGTCGACGAACGTGTGCGCGGCCTGCGTGCCGGTGGCGATGACTACCTGTCCAAACCCTTCGCCTCCGACGAGATGGCCGCACGGGTCGAGGTGCTGCTGCGCCGCAGCAACCCCGTGACCCAGGCGGAAACCATGCTCAAGGTCGCAGACCTGGAACTGAACCTGATCACCCGCGAAGCCAGCCGCGCCGGGCAACCGCTGAACCTGCTGCCCACCGAATACAAGCTGCTGGAATTCCTGATGCGCAACAGCGGCCAGATCATCACCCGCATGATGATCTTCGAGGAAGTCTGGGGTTACCACTTCGACCCGGGCACCAACCTGATCGACGTTCACATCGGTCGCTTGCGCAAGAAAATCGATCCCCCTACCCTGACGCCGCTGATACGTACCGTTCGAGGCTCAGGTTATGTCATTGCCGAACCCGTCTAAGGGCTGGCGCTCCTCCAGCAGCCGTCTGCTGGCGCTCTACAGTTTCCTGTTCGTGGCCTGGAGCAGCATCCTCATGGGGGTGCTGTACTGGGAAGTCACCAGTTACCTGAACACCCTGGCCCGGCACTCGCTGATGCAACGCCAGCAGCTGTTCTCGCGTTTCGAAGGCGCGCAGCTCGATGACGCCCTGCGCACCAGCGACAAGTTCGACATCCGCACGGTGGACGCCTACGGCCTGTTCGACGACAGCCTCAAACCCATCAGCGGGCCGATTCGCGAGATTCCAGAAGGACTGGCGCTCAATGGCCAGATTCAGGAGCTGGACACCTGCATCGACTCCGACGACCCGAACCTGCCGCCCGCCAGTTGCGACGCCGTGGCGATCCACACCATGGACAACCGCTGGCTGGTGCTGGTGCGCGACAACGGCTCGTTGTTCGCGGTCACCACCCTGATCCTGCGCGCGCTGCTGTGGGGTATTTCCCTGACGATCCTCCCTGGCGCCTTCGGCTGGCACCTGCTCAGAAGACGCCCTCTGTTGCGCATCCGGGCGATCCAGGCCAGTGCCGAAGCCATCGTCACCGGCGATCTGACCCGCCGCCTGCCCGTGTCGAACCGGCGTGACGAGCTGGACATGCTGGCCGACATCGTCAACGCCATGCTCGACCGTATCGAGCGGCTGATGAACGAGGTCAAGGGCGTCTGCGACAACATCGCCCACGACCTGCGCACCCCGCTCACCCGCCTGCGGGCGCAGCTTTATCGGATTCAGCAGCAATCGGCCGAAGACTCGCCCCAAGGTGAGCAGATGGCCCAGGTCATCGCCGATGCCGACACCCTGATGGCGCGCTTTCGCGGGCTGTTGCGCATCTCCGAGCTGGAAGACCACCAGCGCCGCTCCGCGTTCGGGCAGCTTGACCCTGCGCCGCTGCTGCAGGAACTGCATGACTTCTACCTGCCGCTGGCCGAAGAGGGTCGCGTTTCGCTGCATCTGAAAGTCGCCGAGAACCTGCCACCGGTGGTCGGCGACCGCGCCCTGCTGTTCGAGGCACTTTCGAATCTGCTGAGCAATTCGATCAAATTCACCCCGGCGGGCGGCCAGGTGCTGTTGATCGCGCGGGCGGAAGGCGAAACCACCTTCCTCGAAGTCCAGGACACCGGCCCCGGCATCCCCGACGCCGAACGCGATGCGGTGTTCAAACGCTTCTACCGCAGTGAAACCGGCAACCAGCACAGCGGCTTCGGCCTGGGCCTGTCGATCGTTGCGGCCATCGTCAACCTGCACGGCTTCAAACTGCGCATCGGCAACAGCCCGTCCGGCGGCGCAAGCCTGGTGCTGGAGTGCCGGCAGGTGTTGGCGTTGGGTGCATGACCGAAAACTTCGTTGCCCAAACGCCCCGTAGCAGTCCGGCTTGCCGGCGGGAGCGATCTTAAGGACTTCCCCGCGGGCAAGCCCGGCTGCTACAGGAGATTTTTGTAGCCCATAGAGTCCGTAGCAGTCCGGCTTGCCGGCGTCGGCGCCCTCAAACTCGCTGACGCCGGCAAGCGGAACGCCGCCCGGCCGTGCGGCTACGGGACAGTGTTACGAGAACATCACCCCGGCATGCAGGTGAAATCCTTGGTGTGGCCCAGCTGGTGGCCCTGGGCGTCTTCGAGTTTGACGCTGTATTCCTCGCCCAGGCTCGACTCCACCAGTTTGTAATGCTCACCGGCCTTGAACTGGCTGAAGCGGATGCCGGCTTCGCAGTTCATCTGGCCATCGTCGCCGTTGCCTTCGACGATCAGGTTGACATCAAGCTTGTGGGCACCGGGTTTGACGTCGAAGTAGCGGCCGTCATTCAGCCGGTGGCCATCCACGTCCTCGGCCATCAGCACACCAGACGGCTCTTCCTGCAGGCCGATCCAGGCTTCGCTCGGGTCAGCCTTGGGCATGGGCCCTGCGCAGGCCGACAGCACGGCGACCAGGCCCAGCATGGGAACCAGCAATAACGATTTGGCGTTCATGAAACAATCCTCGGCAGGTTGAAAAAATCCCTGTTGTGCAGGGTGGTTTTCGATGAATCCAGCCTGTTCCCATTGCGCATGAACAACAAATGAATCCCCAATGAAAGCTGCTTGTGCGCCTGACTAACGATTTGTTCATTTAGCCGAAAGCTGCCTGTTAGGTAACGTTGCCAAGACTGCCCCCATTCGAAATGGGAGGTTTCAGGCATGCTCGGGCTGGTCAAGACTGCATTGCTCAAGCCGTACACGTTCATCGTGTTGGCGATATTCATCTGCATCGTGGGGCCGATGGCGGCCCTCAAGACGCCCACTGACGTATTCCCCGACATCGGTATCCCGGTGGTGGCGGTGGTCTGGCAGTACGCAGGGCTGTCACCGGATGCCATGGCGGGCCGGGTGATTTACACCTACGAGCGCTCGCTCAGTACCACCGTCAACGACATCGAACACATCGAGTCGCAATCGCTCCCCGGCATGGGGATCGTCAAGATCTTCTTCCAGCCGGGGGTCGACATCCGCACCGCCAACGCCCAGGTGACGGCGGTGTCACAAACCGTGCTCAAGCAGATGCCAGCGGGCATCACGCCGCCACTGATCCTCAACTACAACGCCTCGACCGTGCCGATCCTGCAGATGGCCTTTTCCAGCCCCACGCTGTCCGAAGCGCGGATTCGGGACCTGGTGCAGAACAGCATCCGCCTGCCGCTCAGCGCCGTGCCGGGCCTGGCGATGCCAACGCCCATGGGCGGCAAGCAGCGCCAGATCACCCTGGACCTCGACCCCCAGGCGCTGGCCGCCAAGGGCCTGTCCGCCCAGGACGTGGGCAATGCGCTGGCCGCCGGTAACCAGATCATTCCGGTGGGCACGGCGAAGATGGGCCAGGACGAATACACCGTACTGCTCAACAACAGCCCCACGGCCATCGACGAACTCAATGACCTGCCGATCAAGACGGTGGACGGCGCGCTCATCACCATAGGCCAGGTGGCCCACGTGCGTGACGGCTCGCCACCGCAGACCAACGTGGTGCGGGTCGATGGACGTCGGGCGGTGCTGATGCCGGCGCTCAAGAACGGCAATATCTCGACCCTGTCGATCATCGACGACATTCGCAGCATGCTGCCGCGTATCGACGAAACCCTGCCGCCTGCGCTGAAAACCTCGCTGCTGGGCGATGCCTCGGTGTTCGTCAAGGCGTCGGTGGGCAGCGTCGCGCGGGAGGGCATCATCGCCGCCTTGCTGACCAGCGCCATGATCCTGCTGTTTCTGGGCAGCTGGCGCTCGACGATCATCATTGCCGCCTCGATCCCCCTGGCGGTGCTGTCGGCCATCGCCCTGCTTTCGGTGACCGGGCAAACGCTCAACGTCATGACCCTGGGCGGGCTGGCGCTGGCCGTGGGGATCCTGGTGGACGACGCCACGGTAACCATCGAGAACATCAACTGGCACCTGGAACAGGGCAAGGCGGTCAAGGACGCGATCCTCGACGGCGCGCGGCAGATCGTCGGCCCTGCGTTCGTCTCGCTGCTGTGCATCTGCATCGTCTTCGTGCCGATGTTCATGCTGCAAGGCATCGCCGGTTACTTGTTCCGGCCGATGGCGCTGGCGGTGATCTTCGCCATGGGCAGCTCGTTCCTGCTGTCGCGTACCCTGGTGCCGACGCTGGCCATGTTCCTGCTCAAGCCCCACGTACTGGAAAGCGGCGCCGGTCATCATCCCGAAGACGCATTCATCAACCACCACGAAGGCGATCAGCATGGTCGCCAGCGCAATGTGATCCTGCGCGGTGCTCTGGCATTCCAGCAGGGGTTCGAGAAGCGCTTTTCCGCCATCCGTGACATCTACCACGGCCTGCTGGGGCTGGCGTTGAAGCGACGCAAGGCCTTTCTGCTCGGCTTCCTTGCCTGCGTGCTGGCAAGTTTTGCCCTGCTGCCGAGCCTGGGTGAAGACTTCTTCCCGGCCACCGACGCAGGCGCGCTGTCGATGCACGTGCGCTTGCCGCTGGGTACACGCATTGAAGAGAGCGCGGCGGCCTTCGACCGTATCGAACAGCGCATCCGCGAGATCATTCCGGCCAGTGAACTGGACACCGTGATCGACAACATCGGCATTCCCCTGAGCGGGATCGACATGGCCTACAGCGCCAGCGGCACCATCGGCCCGCAGGACGGCGACATCCAGGTCACGCTCAAGGAAGGTCACGCGCCAACGGCCGACTACGTCAAACGCCTGCGTGAAGCGCTGCCCCAGAGCTTCCCCGGCAGCCAGTTCGCGTTCCTGCCGGCGGACATCAGCAGCCAGATCCTCAACTTCGGGTCACCGGCACCGCTGGACGTGAAAATCTCCGGCCCCGACAACGACGCCAACCGCGCCTACGCTGTGGAACTGCAACGCCGGCTGCAGCACGTTGCGGGCATTGCCGACCTGCGCATTCAGCAATCGACTGGCTACCCATCGCTGCAAGTGAACGTCGATCGCCTGCGCGCCAAGCAACTGGGGATCACCGAAAAAGACGTGACAACAAGCCTGGGCGCATCGCTGGCCGGGACCTCGCAAGTGGCGCCGACCTACTGGCTGAACCCGAAAAACGGCGTGTCCTACTCGGTGGTTGCCGCGACGCCACAGTACCGCCTCGACAGCCTGCCGACCCTGGAAGCCCTGCCGATCACTGGCAGCGACGGCCAGTCACAGATCCTCGGCGGCCTTGCGACCATCAAGCGGGTCGACAGCCCTGCCGTGGTCACTCACTACAACATCCAGCCAACACTGGATCTGTTCGCCAACGTTCAGGAGCGTGATCTGGGCGGTGTTGCCAACGACGTGCAAAAGGTCATCGACGGCATGGCCCACCTGCGGCCCAAAGGCGCGACGATCACCCTGCACGGCCAGATCGACGCTCTGCATGAGGCCTTCAGCGGCCTGAGCCTGGGGCTGTTGGGCGCAGTGGTGCTGATCTACCTGTTGATCGTGGTCAACTTCCAGTCCTGGACTGACCCCTTTGTCATCATCACCGCGCTCCCTGCGGCGCTGGCCGGGATCGTCTGGATGCTGTTCCTGAGTGGTACGTCGCTGTCGGTACCGGCCTTGACCGGGGCGATCCTGTGCATGGGGGTGGCGACGGCCAACTCGATTCTGGTGGTCAGCTTCTGCCGCGAGCGCCTGGCCGAACACGGCGACGCCCTGCTGGCCGCGCTCGAAGCCGGTTACACACGCTTTCGCCCAGTTTGTATGACCGCGCTGGCGATGATTATCGGCATGCTGCCGCTCGCCATTTCCCAGGAACAGAACGCCCCGCTGGGCCGCGCGGTGATCGGCGGATTGATCCTGGCGACTACCGCCACCCTGCTGTTCGTGCCGGTGGTGTTCAGCCTCGCGCACCGCCATTCGCAACCCCGCTCAGCAAACCAACAGGCCGCGAATCAGGCCAGTGCTACCGATGGAGAAACACCCCATGTCGTCTGAAAACGCCCCTTCGCGCAAACGCCTGATGCTCACTGGCATTGGCGGCCTGACCCTGGCGGCGCTGCTGGTTGCCAACGGGCTTGCGGCGCGCACACGCCATGAGCACGCCGTCGCGGCCTGGACCGAAAGCCAGTCGGTGCCGGTGGTCAGCGTGATCTCGCCGTCGCAGAACGCCCAGGGCGACACCCTGCAGTTGCCGGCCAGGCTTGAAGCCTGGAGCACGGCGTCGATCAACGCCCGGGTCAGCGGCTACCTGAAAGACTGGAGCGCGGACATCGGCAGCCAGGTCCAGGCAGGGCAAGTGCTGGCCCGCATCGACAGCCCCGAACTGGACGAGCAACTGGCCCAGACCCGTGCTCATCTGGCGCAACAACAGGCCACCACGCGCATCGCCCAGACCACTGCTGAACGCTGGCAGCATCTGCTGGCGACCCATTCGGTTTCGCAGCAGGAGGTGGATGAGAAAGCCTCGGCGGCGACAGCGGCCAAAGCTGATCTGCAGGCCGCGACCGCCGATTATCAACGGCTGACGGACCTTGCCGCCTACAAGACCCTGCGTGCGCCGTTCAGCGGCACCGTGACGGCGCGCAACACCGATATCGGCCAGTTGGTCAAGGCCGACGACGGCGGTGGCACGCCGCTGTTCAGCATGGCCGACACCCATCGTCTGCGCCTGTATGTGCCGATCCCGCAGAACTACGCCAGTGTGATCACCCCCGGCATGCAGGTGCGCTTAAGCGTTCCGGAACACCCGGGGCAAACGTACAAAGCCACGCTGCTGGGCGACTCCACGGCGGTCGACCCTCGCTCGGGCACCCTGCTCGCCCAGTTCGTGGCCGAAAACCCCGATGGCGCCTTGCTGTCCGGAGACTATGCCGATGCCACATTGCCCGTCACAGCGGGCAGCCATGGGGTAAGTATTCCAGCCAGCGCGCTGATTTTTCGCGCCAAGGGCACCCAGGTGGCGACACTGGACAGCGGTGGCCACGTGCACCTGCGCAACATTCATATCGCCATGGACCTGGGCGATCGCCTGGTGATCGACCAGGGCTTGCAGGCCTCGGACAAGGTGGTCGACAACCCGCCTGACGCCCTGCGCGAAAACGATCCGGTGCAACTGGCCGACGCCGGAGGTGAACATGCGCCCAAGGCTTGAAGGCTTGGCCCTGGTCATCGCCATGACCCTGCAAGGCTGCTCACTGGCGCCGACCTATCATGCGCCGAACGTGCCGCTGCCTGAGCACTACAAGGAACAGGCCGGTCCCTGGCACCCGGCGCAACCCGGCGCTGCGCTCGATACACAGTGGTGGAAGCTGTTCGACGACAAGCAGCTGGACAACCTGCAACAGCAACTGCTCAAGGCCAACCCGGATCTGGCAGCAGCGCTGGCCCACTACGACGCCTCCCAGGCCTACGCCAGCCAGTTGCACGCCGGGTTGTTCCCGCAGATTGGCGCCAGTGTTACACCCCTGCGTCAACGGCAATCGGATCGCAAGCCGCTGCGCGGCAGCAGTCAGCCTTCGGTGTACAACAGCGATACGGCCAGCTTCAGCCTGAATTTCGACCCCGACCTGTGGGGCCGGATTCGCAATCAGGTCGCGGCCGGTGACGCCCAGGCCCAGGCCTCGGCGGACGATCTGGCCGTGGCCCGGCTAAGCCTGCAAAAGCAGCTCGCGACCCTGTATGTGCAGGCGCGCGGGCTGGATGCCCAGGGCAACATTCTGCAGACCTCGCTGGCCGACTACCAACAGGCGCTGAAACTCACCCGTGATCGCTACGAAGGCAAGATTGCCTCCGAGCTGGACCTGACCCGCGCCCAGAGCCAATTGGCCGAAGCCCAGGCGCAACTGGACGATGTGCTGGCCCAGAGCAACCTTAACCAGCATGCCATCGCCGAACTGGTGGGCGTGTTGCCCGGCGACCTGGCGCTGGGGCATGACGCAGCCTCACTCAAGCAGCCAGACATTCCCCAGACCCTGCCCGGCACGCTGCTGCAACAGCGCCCGGACATCGCCGCCGCCGAGCGCCGGGTGTTCGCCGCCAACGCCAATATCGGTGTGGCGAAAGCGGCGTGGTATCCCGATTTCAGCCTGACCGGCCTGCTCGGCGGCCAGACTCAGGGCAGCGGCAACCTGCTGGCCGCGGCCAATCGCTTCTGGGCGCTGGGGCCATTGGTCAATCTGCCGATCTTCGACGGCGGCAGACGCAGCGCCGATGAACGCCAGGCCCGCGCCGAGTTCGAAGAAGCCGCCGCGCATTATCACAGCCAGGTGCTCAACGCCGTGCGTGAGGTGGAAGACAATCTGGGGCAGTTGCGCGATTTGCAGCGCGAATCCCAGGACCAGCAAGCTGCCGTCGACGCCGCACAAAGCGCCGAACGCATGGCCACCGCCAGCTATGAAGCAGGCGCTGTGAACTACCTGGACGTGGTCACCGCACAAACCACCGCGCTACAGGCGCAACGGCGATTGCAGGAAGTCGACACCAGCCGGTTGCGGGCCAGTGTGGGGTTGATGGTGGCCTTGGGTGGGGGGTGGAAGAGCGGTTAACGCCTTGGTTGGCGCGCCGCTTTCCTGCTTCTGGCCGAAGGTCGTGGGGGCGGGTTTGCTGCGGGCGGGGTTGCGACGAATGCTTCACTTCAGGCACGACAACTGAGAAGGACGCACCGCTTTCGTCGGAACGCCGCCCGCACCAAGCCGGTCTGCACAGGGCTCAGCCGCGTGGTGACCGGGCCAGCGGGTCATCCACTGGCAGGACTTCAATGCTATCGAGAGCCAACTCTCCTTCGTAGACGTAGACCTCAATAGTCTCAGGCCCTCGAACTACGGTGCTGAAGGTACCGAAGCGCCATTTCCCCTCTGCATCTTCGCTGTTAAGCATATGCTCCTCGCCGCCGATGCTTTCGAATGCATAACACAGGTTGTTGCATCCCCAGTTGAAGGTGATACGCACAGGGCCCTTATGTTGTACGGCGAAGGACACACGAGCTCGAGAGGTTGCGTACTGTCCACTGATCAGAGGCGTATCCAGACGTTCGTCGTGAATCCGGCTGGCGGCCCCCGTCAGTTCGACATGCAGCCCATGCGACACGACGCTCTGAGTTCTCCCTGTAGGCACATCTTCAAAATCTGCCGGTGCGGTGGGACTGCCAACCTCGAACCACTGGTCGGCCGCCGAATAAGCGAAAGTGACCGGCTGACTGATGACGAGCGGCATTTCCACTCGAAAAATGGGTAGAAGCTGTCCATATTCTTCAAAGTATCGCATCTGATCGAACCAGGCTTTGGTCCGACCTGACATTTCCGCACCCGGGTTACCCACGTAGTAGAACCCGATCAACGGCAGACTCGCGCCTGTTCCTCGCTGCCAGGTCTTCACGATCATTTCATTAAAGGTCCGCCACAGACTATAGGATGGATCCTGGTGGGCCTTGAGTGACTCTCTAAACCATTGACTGATGATTCCGGCTTCGGGCCGCAAGTTCCATCCGCAAACCCGATGGCCGATTTCCGCTGCGTAGCGCTCAAGCCATAAAGCGGCGGTCAGCACGCCCAGATCCAGGCACGGAGCGGTGATTGCGGGATAATCTCTTTGAGCTCCGCAACCTTGGGAGTCGCGCATTGTAGTCTCTGCGTTGGTGGGATACATACAGAGAACGTCGATCTGCATCTTACCTTCGGGGGCCTCGTCGCCTGGATAGAAAAGCAATCCATTGCCGGTAAAGGACTCAGCGAATGTCTGATCACGCCGCACCCAGGAAACTGATGTGCCACCCAACCTTTCGGCGCTCGGGCTCGGATCCCAGGGGAAGTAGTCATAGCTGGTGCTGGTCGCCCTGAGCATGACGCCACTGCACAAATACGCTGGCCGCGCCACCCCTACGCAGTCCGCCACATCGTTGTCATACCATTGTTTGAGCAGCGCCAGCCCCTGTTCGCCCTGCGCATCCAGCTTGGCCATTTCTGCAGAAGCAGGGCCTGCGTGCTTGTTGAGCACGATTTTGGCGGGAGGATTTGCGGGGGGCGCGTGGTGATCCACAACGGGAGTCGAGCACGCGCCGAGCAGCGGAAAACCCAGAAAAGCGACGATATTTCGCATGACAGTTCACCTCGTTCATCAATGAATGAGGCGGCACTGAAACAAGACTGTCGCCGATGCCTTCCTGGTCTTTGAATCAGCCCCGCTCCGTGGGACTCGCTACCACTAACCAGCGCATCAGCGCCGAAAGACCTCAACTTCCGGAATGGATGCAGGGTCGTATTGTCAGCGTAGCCAACGTGGAGAGTTGGCCGAGAAAAAGCGGCTGAGCGGCAACCGATTGACCATGGCAGCGCGGCTTGCCGGCGGCAGCGATCTTGAATACGCCACCGCCGGCAAGCCGGACTGCTACGGGATATGCGGTGAGACGTCAGGCTTCGACTACTGCAAAATCAAACAACACCTGCGGCGCCTCGATCAGCAGCGAGCGCATCGTTTGTGCCGAGCAGCCCAGCGCCCGCAGTTGTTCGACGACTCTGGCGTAGCTCACCCGGCCCTCATGCTGGGTGTGGGGCCAGTCGCTGCCCCAGACCATGCGCTGCGCACCGAAGCTCTGCTCCAGCAACGGCAGGGCTGCGCGGGCGAAGTCGAGGTTTTCTTCTTCGCTGCCGTCCAGCCGATAGATACCCGAGACCTTCATCCATAGCCGGCCACTGAGCCCCAGTTCCAGCATCTGGCGAAAGCCCGGCTGATCCAGCCCCAGTCGTGCATCGGCACGGCCGAAGTGGTCGATGACGATCTTCACGCCAAACGGCGTCAGGGCGCGAATCAACTCCGGCAGGTCCGCCACGTGGCGATGCAGTTCCACATGCCAGTCAAGCTCGGCGATATGCCCCAACAGCACCTTCCATGCAGGCTCTGCAAAGTCCGGCAGCGCCTTGCCCATCAGGTTCAGGCGAATGCCGACCACGCCCAGTCGATCCATCGCATCCAGCTCGGCGCGGCTGATAACACGCTCGACCACCACCACACCGCGCAACTGCGTCGGCGCCTGTTTCAGGGCGTCGAGCAGGTAGCTGTTATTGGTGCCCAGGAAGCTTGGCTGCACCAGCACGCCGTGGCTCAGGCCGTGGGTTTGCAAGTTGTGCTGATACATCGCCAGGGTGGCATCGTAGTCGGGTGAATAGCGTCTTGCCGAGGTCAGATCCAGCTCCCTGCTGAATACATGTGCGTGGCCGTCAATGCCAAGTATCGACGCGGGAAAGGTATCGGACATGGGTCTCATCTATCGAAGAACGCGCGCAGCACCGGGCTGCGCGCAACAGGAACATCAGGCGCTGGCGGCTTCGTTGCGCGGGGTCGAGCCCTGGGTCGACGGCGCAGTGTTTTCCAGGCTGCGACCGCGGGTTTCCGGCAGGCACAGCGCAGCGAGCACGGCCACGCCGTAGGCGATACCGGCATCGATACCGATCGCCGAACCCAGCGACATCGATTCACTCATGTGGCCGACCAGGAACGGGAAGACCGAAGACAAGACGCGACCGAAGTTGTAGCAGAAGCCCACCCCTGCCCCGCGCACGTCCGCCGGGTACAGCTCGTTGAACAATGCGCCCAGGCTTGCTGGAATGCCGGCAGCGAAGAAGCCCAGCGGGAAGCCCAGGAACAGCATCTGGGTATTGGTCAACGGCAGGAATACATAGCACTGCACGGTGATCACGCAGCACAGGGCGAACAGCACGATATTCATACGACGGCCGATGCGGTCGATCAGGAAGCCGCTGGCCACGCAGCCACACCAGAAGGCGAAGATGATCACCGCAAGGTAGCCGCCGGAGTTCAGCACCGACAGGTTGCGCTCGGTCTTGAGGAACGTCGGCAGCCAGGTCATCACCGCGTGGTAGCCGCCGTGAGCGCCCAGGCCCAGCAGGCCGCCGAGCAGGGTCACGCGCAGCAGTTCAGGGCGGAAGATACCGGCCAGGGACTTGAAGAAACTCTGCGGTATGGCGTTGTCTTTTTGCAGGCGCTGGAAGCTGTCCGGCTCTTCGACGTTGCGACGCACCCAGATAATGAGCAGCGACGGCAGCAGGCCCACCAGGAACATCACGCGCCAGGCGATATCGGCCGGAACGAACGAATAGATCAGGGTGAACACGCCCACCGCCAGGCCCCAGCCCACGGCCCATGCGCTCTGCACGGTGCCCATGACCTTGCCGCGGTATTTGGGGTTGATGGTTTCAGCCATCAGCACCGCACCTGCGGCCCACTCGCCACCGATACCGAAGCCTTGCAGCGCCTTGACCACCAGCAGCGAGCTGAAGCCGGTCACGAATGCCGAGAGGAAGGTGAAGAACGAGAACCAGAGGATCATCCATTGCAGGGTACGCACCCGGCCATAACGGTCCGACAGCGTGCCGCCGACCCAGCCGCCCAGCGCCGAGGTGACCAGCGTCACGCCACTGATCAGGCCTGCGTCGCCCTTGCTCAGGGCAAAGGCTGCGATCAGCGCCGGGATCGCCAGGCCGAACATCTGGACTTCAAGGGCATCCAGCGACCATCCGCCGAAACAGGCCCAGAACGTTTTACGCTCCCGAGGAGTGACTTGGCGATACCAGTTGAACATGGTTCTTGTCCTTATACGTGTGATGCGGCAGTTGTTGTGGAGCCCGTTCTCAAGTGACGGGTCTGGCAAAAAGCTTTCCGTAGCAGTCCGGCTTGCCGGCGGGGCGGTGTGTCAGACAAAGATGCATGGGCTGACACACCGCCTCGCCGGCAAGCCGCGCTGCTACGTAGGGATTGGGTGCGCTAGCGAATATCGACGCTGTAGCGGAAATGGCTGGCATGGCCCCGGGAGCGGCGCCACTCCAGGGGTTGCCCTGCGTAATTGCGCGCCAGACGCTCGATCACCACCACGGGGCTTCCCGCAGGCACCTGCAACAGCCGTGCGTGCACGTCGCTGATGGCCTCGGCGGTGAGAGTTTCCTCGGCGTAGGCCACCACCTGGCCGCACAGCTCTTCGTAGATGGGGTACAACAGCGGACCCTGTTTGCTCAGGTCTATTTCCAGCAGCGTCTGGAATTGCACCTGCGGCAGCCAGATTTCCTCTGCCAGCACTGGTTGTGCTTCCAGTAGGCGCAGGCGGATCATGCGGATTACCGGGGCTTCCAGCGGCAGGCCCAGGGCCTGGGAAACGGCAGAGGGCGCCGTCACGGCATCAATGGACAGAATGCGGCTCTCCGGCACCTGACGCTCGCCGGAAACGCTCTGGAAACGGAAGAACCGGAACAGCGAAGACTGGAACTGCGGACGACGAATGAACGTGCCCCGCCCCTGTTGGCGCTCCAGAATGTTTTCGCCCACCAGCATGTCGATCGCCTTGCGCACCGTGCCGGTGGACAGGCAGTACTCACTGGACAACGCAGCTTCGGTAGGAATAGCCTCCCCCGGACGCCAACGGTTATTGGCAATCTGCTCGGCCAACTGGTCACGAAGGCGTTGGTAGAGCGGCAGGCGGACATCACTGGACAGTCTATTCATGGGAGGTGCTTCGCTGTTGTAGTTATATAGTCATCTATATGAATTCGAGCGAAGTATTGTCCCGTTACAAATGATCGTCAAGCGCTCAGTAAGTCCGTTCGGCGCTTTTCTCCGCCATATTTCCCCCTTCACGGGTCGCTCGTTCCCACACCCCAAGCGGTGGGGATCCGATAGAAATCCTTCCCGCGGCACGATTAAGTCAGGGCTCCCTTTTCAGGAAGCGTTGCTGACATGAACTTGAACTACACGCAAAACTTGCACGGCATTCTGAGCGGGTCGACCCTGCTCGATGAAGCCTCTTCAGAAGGCTGCCGTATGGTGCTGCACAAAAACATTCTGTATTGCGCCTACCTCAATAACGGCGAAGTCAGGATAAGCAGCAGGCAGCAATCATCAGCGCACTGGAACCTGGGTACGCCGGTTACAAGCCTGGTCAGCACAGTCATACCGGGGCTGGTGTCCTTCAAGGACCAATTGTTCATGGTTTACAAGGACACATCCGGCAGCGCTGTGGTGTGCAAATACAACGAAACGACGCAGACCTTCACCCAAACATCAGTCTTGACGGACGGGCTATCACAAACGCCGACGTTCGCGGTCCTCAATGGCGTGCTGCATATGTTTTACAAGCATCCGGGATTCGCGAGCATTTTTTACAGAACAACCACCAATCTTGTCACTTGGACATCCTGGAAAACCATCCAGAAAGACAAGGACAACAATGTCTCCACCTACCTGAGTCCTGTGGCAACCCTGTACCAGAACCTGATTCATCTCATTTATGAAGATCGCGACGACAAAAAGGTCTATCTGCTCAAAAGCGATGGCGAAAACTGGACGAGCAGCATCCTGCTGATCAACAAGCGATATGGCCACTCCCCCGGCCTTGCGGTCCATAACGGCCTGCTCAAGCTGATTTTCATCGGGAGGAACAATCGGCTGGATCAATACACCTACGATGGCAACGCCGTCAGCCCGGTCATACCCAGCAGCGGACTCCAGTCCGGGGCGGGAAGTCCAGGACTGGCCGTGCAGCACGGCGCACTGGTCGCGGTTTTTCCCGACTACGTTCCCCCCGCCACCCTCTCGGCATCCTGATCGTGAGTCTCGCCCATGCCCGTTGACAGCACGATTCACGATTACACCTTGATGCAGTTGCTACCATCCCTGACCACAACCGACTTGCAGACACAACTGGAAGTCATCGTGACGGACATTTTCGCCCTGCTGCGCACCCGACCTGACGATGCGAGACATACGGGTGCCTGGCTGGTTTATTACCTGTCAACCCATTACATCCGCAGCGCCAACGAAGCGGCACAAAGCACCTACGCATTGAGCCTCAGATCGACGTTCAATCGCCTGTACAACGACCCGGGTGTCATCGCTCACATCAATGCCGTGCATCCGCGAGACAGTTACCCGCTGCTGCTGAGTTTCTATCACCTGCACCACGCATTCATCATGAACGGCCTGCGGGCGCCACTTGGCCCTCAGACCTTTGATTACGGTGACGCCCTGAGACTATTGCAGTTCGTCGTCGGTGCGGCGCACGGCCCCTGGCATGCCCGGATCCGCCTGCAGGGGGGCATCCGTGACTATTATCATGCACTTGTTCGCGATGACGGTCAGGACGCGTTGATCGAACTGGGCAGACCTCGCCTGGCAGGCAGTCATCCGATCAACGTCGCGACCTGGAACATGCAGGGGGTTGCGGAAACGACCGACACAAAATGGCGCACGTTCGTCCTGCAACTGGTTCGCGCCAATGCGGTGGTGGTCTTGCAAGAGGTAGGCGTTGCGCCAGGCTCTGCGCTTCATACGAACCGGATCGCCGTTCTGGACCAGTTCGGTACACCTTTCGAAGTGGAGCATTACCGTTGGAATGCCGGAACAAATTCGCGCCCGGAGCGGTATCAGATTTTCCTCATCGATGTTCAACGCCTGCGGGTGAATCTGGCTATCGTCGTAGCAGAAGCCAGCGGACTGGATATCGTGCGCCCCGTAGTGATCTCCGACGGTTTGCCGGACAGCGAGAGCGGCCGATTCAATCGCCCTGCGTTAGGCTTGCAACTACGTTTGCGATCGACATCGCAGGAGCTAGTGACGGTCTACAGCTTCCATGCGATCTCCGGCGGCGGGGTCAACGCCCCGCGCATGCTGCGCGAAGTCAGTTGGCACACACCCACGCGCTTTTTCATGGCGGGAGACTTCAACAGGGATCCACGCCCTGCTACAGCCGGTTTGTCTCCGGCACGAGGCGAATGGGTTTCCCCACCCGAGATCGCGCAAGTAGCGGTGGCCGCTTCCGAAACCCATCCCAGCATTGCCCCGCTGAACATGCTCGACTATGCCGTGGTCAACGGCACTGAACCTACTGCTGGAACAGTGCTCCCGGCGGGGCCGTCCGATCACCGCGCAGTGAGTTTTCGGTGGAGTTTTCCGGACTGACCAGGACCAAATGGATTGCCGAATTGCCCCGTAGTAGCACGGCTTGCCGGACGGCTACGGTTCACCCAATCATCAGAACCCCACGCTCGCCTGCACGAAGAACGTACGCGGCTGGCCCAGGTAGATGCCCGAGTTGTTGTCGCTGGAACGGGTGAAGTACTGGTGGTCGAAGACGTTTTTCACGCCTGCGCCCAGCTTCAGGTTGGACATGGTGTTGCCGAAGTCGTAGGCGCCGCGCAGGTTCCAGGTGACGTAGCCGGGGATGTTGCCGTACTGGCCGTCAGCCGAAGGGTCGGTGATGTAGTTGCCGTTGAAGCTGCCATCGGCGTTGGTGCCGGTACCCGGGGCGCGCTGTTTCGACTGGGCGAAACCGTCAATGTTGTAGGTCCAGCGGTCGACTTCGTAACGCAGGCCCACAGTGGCCACCTGACGGGAATAGAACGGCAGGTCACGGCCCTTGAAGCCCGGAATCTCGCCTTCATAGGTCGCGCGGGTGTAGGTGAAACCGGCGTTGGCGGTCAGGCCGGCCAGGCGCGCATCCAGGGCGCTGAGGTCATAGTGCGCCGAGGCTTCGATGCCCTGGTGCTTGGTCGCCCCCAGGTTGGTCCAGCCCACGTCGTTGCTGATGTATTGCAGTTCGTCGTCGAAGTCGATGTAGAACGCCGTCACCTCGCCGCCCCATGTGCCATTGTCATAGCGGGTGCCGAGCTCGTAGGTCTTGGCCTTTTCCGGTTGCAGGCCGTTGGCGGTGTCATTGCCGATACCGCCCTGGGCGACCTGGAAGTATTGCAGGCTGCCGAACGAGGTCTCGTAGTTGGCGAACAGCTTCCACTCGTCCGACAGGTGATACATCACGCTCAGCGCCGGCAGCGGTTCGTTGTTGTTGACGCTGCGGTCCTTCTCCTGCACCCGCACACCGTTGGTGCCCAGCACCGGGCGTTCGTGCCAGTCGGTGCTGATGCGCTCGAAGCGAATGCCAGGGGTGATGGTCCATTTGCCCACGTCGATCTTGTCGTCGATGTAGAAGGCCGTGGCTTCGGTGCCGCCGGTGCGGTCCTGATAGACATGGCCGTCGGAGCCCGGAATCGCCACCGGGGTGTTGTTGACCAGGCCCAGGCGCGAAGCCTGCTCATGCATCGCCTCTTTCAAGTAACGCGCACCCACGCTGACTTCCTGAGTGGTCGGCCCCAGGTCCAGGACGTGGGATACCCGAGGCTCGATGCCAAAGGTGTGGTAGGTGCGCGGGAAGGAGCCAAGCGTCTTCTGGTCGCGGGATGCGATGTTGCTGCCACGAAAACTGTCGGTGTAATAGGTCAGCACTTCGGCCTGGGTCGAGTCGTCGATCTGGCGCTTGTACTTGATCGACACGTCCTTGCGACGCCCCGTGAAGTTGTCGTAGTCGCGGTCGGACTGATACGGGTTGGCGTCGAACTGCTTCTGGGTCAGGCCGCCCGGCATGTCGGCCTTGGCGTCGTAATAATGGAAGTTCACCGACAGGTCGTCCTGCTCGGTCAGCGCCCAATGGGTCTTGAGCAGCAGGTCATCGATGTCGTTGTCGTTGTTGCGGGATCGATAGCCATCGCCGTTGACGGTGGAGTACAGCAAGGCCGCGCCCAGGCCATTGTCCGCGGTACCGCCGATGAACATCGTTTCCAGGTTCTTGTAGCCGCCGTGGCGGCTGGTTTCGAGGGTGCTGCTCAGATCACCGCTGAGTTTTTCAGGGATGGCGCGGGTCACGAAGTTGATCACGCCGCCGACGTTCTGTGGCCCGTATCGCACCGAACCCGCGCCGCGCACCACGTCGATGCTGTCCAGGTTGCCCGAGGAAATCGGTGCCATGGACAGTTGCGGCTGGCCGTACGGGGCGAACGCCGCCGGCACGCCGTCGATCAGCACGGTGGAGCGTGGCGACAGGCGCGAGGTCAGGCCGCGCACGCCAACGTTGAGGGAAATGTCGCTGCCACCGGTGCCGTTGGATTCCTGCACCTGCACGCCGGGAATCCTGCGCAGCACATCGCCGACGTTCTGCGCGCCCTGCTCGACCATCGCCTGACGGCGCACGACGGTCCGCGCGCCAGGGTGATTCTGCACTACAGCCTGGTCGGCATCGCCTAGCCAGTCCCCCACCACCTTCACTTCCATGGGGGCGATTTCCATGCTGCCAGGGGTCGCGGCGGAGCTGGTTCCGGCAGGCTTGAGCACCACGGTGTCGGCGGACATCTCGTAGTCCAGGCCACTGCCCTTGAGCAACGAGCGCAGCGCCTGCTCCGGCGACAGGTTGCCATCGACCGCTGGCGCCTGCTTGCCGGCCACCAGATCAGGACTGAAAAACAATTGCAGGGAGGTCTGCTGACCCAGTTGACTCAACGCAGCGCCCAGGGACTGAGCCTGAATGTGAATGGCCGTCGGCGCGCCTTCGGCAAAACTGTTGCTGGCACCCGTGCCCATGGCGAATGCCAGGACCCACGGCAGCCAGCGGGAGGATGGCGAAGATGGCAGTGAGCGACTGACAGCCAGTTGAAGCGCGTTGAGTCTATTGTTTTTCACGTCGTTTCTTGTCCTGAAGTCCAGAATGCGGAGCCTGTCTGCGGATTTTTGAATGCTAAGCAATCGCAGTTGGACAAGAAGACGAAGGGCGCGAGAAAAACCTGAATCTATTTTGAATAAATTTCCTGGCTGCCATCGGCCAGGGTCCGCACGGCCACTGGCAGGATGCTCGGCAAGGCCCGTAACAGAGCGTCTGTGTCATCGGATTTGAACACACTGGTCAGGCGCAGGTTCTCGGTTTTGCCTTGTGCGACCCTCAGCGGCTTTTCCCGGTAGCGCGACACTTCCCGAGCCACATCCTTGAGTGATGCATCGTTGAACACCAGCTTGCCGCCGCGCCAGGCGGTGATCGCCGAAGTGTTGACCGCAAGCGCCGGCGTCACCTTGCCGCTGGCGTCGATGTTCGAGCCCAGCCCCGCCGTCAGGGTGACCTGATTGCCCGGTTCATCAGCACGGCCCTTGACCTTTACCGTGCCGGACTCCACCGCCACCTGAGTCAGCGCCGGATCGCGGCGCACGTCGAAACGCGTGCCGGTGACCGTCACCGATCCCTGGCCAGTCTGCACCACGAACGGCCGCGATGGGTCGTGTTCGACGCTGAACATGGCCTCGCCTTCGGCCAGTTCGATCTGCCGGCTGTCCCGGTAGAAATGCACTTTCATGCGCGTGCGGCCATTGAGGTCCAGCACCGAACCGTCGGGCAAAGCCACCTGACGTCGCTCGCCCAGGACCGTGGCGAACGCTTCGCTGTAGTCGGGCTTGGGATTCACGCCGAGATACAAGGCACCTGCACCCACCATCGCCACCAGGCTGGCGGCCACCGCGTAACGGATGAATGCCTTGCCAGTCGCGGGCTTCGCCGGGCGCAACGGCGTCGGCGCATCGGCCTCGCACAGGGCTTCGAGACGCGCCCGGGGCAGCAGGTCGGCAGCGCCCCAGAGGTTGTGCAACAGGCGGATTTCATGGGCGTGCTGGTCATGCTCGGCCAGCCATTGTTCGAAACTGGCACGCTCCTCGGCAGGCAGGTCGCCGTCGCGTGAGCGGGCAAACCAGAAGGCCGCCTGATCGCGTACAGCATCAGCGCCACATGGGCATTCACGGTCCGTCGTCATGGCATTTCCTGAGCTGATAAAAAGCGGGCCAGTTCCCGATGATAATGCTTCATTTCGCCGAGGTGTCCAGCCGGTCACGCAGATGGCGAAGTGTGCGGATCATATACTTTTCCACCATGTTCTTGCTCAAGCCCAGCCGTTCGGCGATTTCAAGCTGGCTCAAGCCTTCGAGCTTCTGCCAGATGAACACCTTGCGGCAATTGAGCGGCAACTCGGCCAATGCCCGCTCGACGGAGTCGGCCAGTTGAACGGCATGCATGAACGCCTCCGGGTCACCTTCGTGGCCGGCTGAACTGTCGATGGAGTGTATTTCCAGCGCTTGGCGCCGGTCTTCGCGTCGCCAGGTGTCGACCGCGATGTTGCGGGCGGTCTGGTGCAGATAAGCGCGAGGCTGCTCGACGCTGGACCCACCCGACTCCAGCACGCGCACGAAGGCGTCATGGGTCAGGTCTTCGGCCTGATGACGATTCTTCAGACGGCGAGTCCAGGTGCCCACGAGCTCTTCGTAGTGGTCAAGGAAGCCTTTGTTTCGCGGCAGCTTGAGGGTCATGGGATGGGGGCGCGGGGAGAAAGGCGCGAATAATAATGGTTCTTATTAAAAGCCGCAATGCGCGTGTGTCTCCCGGTCTGACCCTGGCAGGCGCTCCATGGCGCCTGATGGGTGGATCAGCCCGGCGGAATGGTCGCCAGCATGCCGATGCCGATGGTCAAAGCCAGAAATCCCAACAGAAAAAGCGTCATCTTGCCCATGGGGCCACCTCTCATTGACAGATTTGCGGTACAGGTGAAAACACCTGCCTTCAAGGTTCGAGTCCGGATTGGCCGAGTGCCTTGATGTGGGGTCAATTGTGGAGGGATGGCCTGTTTCAGTACAGATTCAGGTTTGTGTGAAAAATACGGATCAGATGAGCAGATCGGGCACCTGGCCCCTCGTAGCAGCACGGCTTGCCGGCGGAAGCGATTTCAACGACGCCCCCGCGGGCAAGCCCGGCTGCTACGGGATTGGGGTGGTCGCGAGCATTCAGCGCGGCAAACTCACCCATGCCTGAACGCTGGGGCGCTGCCATTGGCGCTGTGCGTATTCGACCAGCGCGGGCGGTACATCGTCGCCGTTGAGGATCAGGCGGTTGAGCATCAGGGCCAGGTCCACGTCGGCAATCGACCATTCACCGAACAGATATTCCCGACCATCGGCAAGCAAGGCGCTGGCGGCGTCGAACAATTTGCTGACAGCAGGCGCGGCCTCGGCGGTCAGGGGTGGTCGGGTCTGCCCGCAGAACACCACTTCCGTCGAACGCTGCTGACGAATGGGCATCAGGTCGCTGCGCAGCCAGGCCTGGATTTGCCGAGCGCGGGCGCGTTGCTTGATGTCCTGTGGGAACACCGGCGCCTGAGGGAAGGCCTCTTCCAGGTACTCGACGATTGCGCTGGATTCGGACAAGGCAAAATCCCCCTGCACCAGGGTCGGCACGCGCTGGGTCAGGGACAGGTGGGCATAGTCCTTGGCCTGATGCTCACGAGCGCCGAGGTCCAGGGAAACCAATTCAAAATCAACACCCTTTTCCTTGAGCACCACGAACGCCGACATCGCGTAGGGGCTGGTGTATTGGGCATCGACGTACAAACGGGTGCGGGCAGTGTTCACGGCTCGATCTCCATATTCAGGGAACGCAGTTGCAGGGAAAGCAAAGCTACGAGAACCCGTGCGCCCTGTACAAATCTATTTATTCATGGGCCCAGTCGCCGCAGGAATACCGGAACGACAACGCCGCCTTAAGGGGCGGCGCTGTTGTTCACTCAAGCCAGGCAACGCCCGGATCAGGCCAGGTCGAAACGGTCCAGATTCATCACCTTGGCCCACACTTTCACAAAGTCCTTCACGAACCTCTCCTGCGCATCGGCGCTTCCATACACCTCGCTCAGGGCCCGCAATTGCGCGTGGGAACCGAACACCAGGTCCACGCGGGTGCCAGTCCATTTCACCGCACCGGTCTTGCGATCACGGCCCTCGAAGGTCTCGTTGCTCGGTGAGGTCGCCTTCCATTCCACGTTCATGTCCAGCAGGTTCTTGAAGAAGTCGTTGGTCAGCGCCCCTGGCTGCTGGGTGAAGACCCCGTGCTTGCTCTGCCCGACGTTGATGTCCAGCACCCGCAGGCCGCCCAACAGCACCGTCATTTCCGGCGCGCTCAGGGTCAGCAGTTGCGCCTTGTCGACCAGCAGTTTTTCCGCCGACACCTTGTACTGCCCTTTCAGGTAATTGCGGAAACCGTCGGCGATGGGTTCCAGAAAGCCGAACGATTCGACATCGGTCTGCTCCTGCGAAGCATCGGCGCGACCCGGGGTAAACGGCACGCTGACACTGTGGCCTGCGTTTTTCGCCGCCTGCTCGACGCCCGCAGCACCGGCCAGAACGATCAGATCCGCCAGCGAAACGTGCTTGCCACCAGCGTTGAACCCCGACTGGATGCCTTCAAGCGTGGACAAGACTTTGGCCAGTTGCTCGGGCTGGTTGGCGGCCCAGTCCTTCTGGGGTGCCAGACGCAGACGCCCGCCGTTGGCGCCGCCGCGCTTGTCGGAGCCGCGGAAGGTGGAAGCAGCGGCCCATGCAGTGGAAACCAGTTGCGACACCGAAAGCCCTGATTCCAGCACTTTGGCCTTGAGCGCAGCCACATCGCTGTCGCTGATCGGCGGGTGCGTGGCGTCGGGAATGGGATCTTGCCAGAGCAATTCTTCGCCGGGCATTTCCGGGCCCAGGTAGCGTGCCAGGGGCCCCATGTCGCGGTGGGTGAGCTTGAACCAGGCGCGGGCGAAGGCGTCGGCCAGTTGCTCGGGGTTTTCCTTGAAGCGCCGGGAGATCGGCTCATAGATCGGGTCGAAACGCAGCGCCAGGTCAGACGTCAGCATGCGCGGTTCCTGACGCTTGGCCGGGTCGAACGCATTGGGGATCTGCCCTGCCCCTGCACCGTTCTTGGGTTTCCACTGATGGGCGCCCGCCGGGCTCTTGGTCAGCTCCCAGTCGAAGTTGAACAGGTTTTCCAGGTACTCGTTGCTCCACTTTGTCGGCGTCGAGGTCCAGGTCACTTCAAGGCCGCTGGTGATGGTATCGATGCCTTTGCCGCTGCCAAACTTGTTGCGCCAGCCCAGACCCTGCTCTTCCAGGCCTGCCGCTTCGGGCTCTGCGCCCACGTTGTCGGCCGGGCCTGCGCCGTGGGTTTTGCCGAAGGCGTGGCCGCCTGCGATCAGGGCGACGGTTTCTTCATCGTTCATGGCCATGCGGCCGAAGGTTTCGCGAATGTCGATGGCGGATTTCACCGGGTCCGGGTTGCCTTCCGGGCCCTCGGGATTCACGTAGATCAGGCCCATCTGCACCGCGCCCAAGGGGTTTTCCAGAATGCGTTCGCCGGAGTCGGTGCGGCTTACTTCTTCAGGGCGCTTGGCCGGCTCGGCCACCAGATCGCCCTGGCCCGGCTGCTCCATGGCCTTGTGCGCGCCGTAGCGTTCTTCACCGCCCAGCCAGGTGGTTTCCGAGCCCCAGTAGACGTCTTCATCAGGCTCCCACACGTCGGGGCGTCCGCCGGAGAAACCAAAGGTCTTGAAGCCCATGGATTCCAGCGCGACGTTGCCGGTGAGCACGATCAGGTCGGCCCAGGAAATATTGCGGCCGTATTTCTGTTTTACCGGCCAGATCAGGCGCCGGGCCTTGTCCAGGCTCACGTTGTCGGGCCAGCTGTTGAGCGGCGCGAAACGCTGCTGCCCCGCGCCTGCCCCGCCCCGGCCATCGGCGGTGCGGTAGGTCCCGGCGCTGTGCCAGGCCATGCGTACAAACAGCGGGCCATAGTGCCCGAAGTCGGCTGGCCACCAGTCCTGGGAGTCGGTCATGACCGCCAGCAGGTCCTTTTTGACTGCCGCGAAGTCCAGGCTCTTGAAGGCCTTGGCGTAATCGAAGTCCTCACCCATCGGGTCGGACAGGGAAGAATGTTGATGCAGGATCTTCAGGTTCAGCTGGTTCGGCCACCAGTCACGGTTCGTCGTACCACCACCGGCTGCATGGTTGAACGGGCATTTCGATTCAGTTGCCATGTTTGATCTACCTTTGGTCGGTTTCACCCGGCCCCCACAGCCACTGGAAGCTGAATGAACTCAGTAGTTTTTTATCGCCTTATCAGGTTTGAACTGGACGGCAATCGCCGACGCTAGATCAAGGGTAGACGCGTTCTCCCAGAGGTCTAATAGTCAGAGCATTCGGCCGTGATAGAGAGAGTCTGTTAACCGGGCCATGGCCCTGCAACACGGCTGTCATATCAAGCGACAATGGCTCTGCTACCTTGCCCGATCACCTTGTCTACGGGAGCCGCAATGATCCGTATCCGCATAATGACGATGGACGATTACGATGCCGTGATTGCCCTGATGAGCAACAACCCCGGCATTTCCATTCGCGATGCCGACTCCCGGGAAGCCACAGCCCGTTATCTGGAACGCAACCCCGGCATGAGTTTCGTCGCCGAGACCGACTCAGGGCTGTGCGGCTGCGTGATGTGCGGGCACGACGGGCGACGGGGTTATCTGCAGCATTTGCTGGTGCTCCCTGACTACCGGGGCCAAGGCATCGCCAACCGTCTGGTACAGCGCTGCCTGTCGGCCCTTGAAGCACTGGGTATCGGTAAGTGCCATCTGGACGTGCTCAAGACCAACCACGCCGCTGCCGAATTCTGGCATCACCAGGGCTGGACACTGCGCACCGACATCGACCGCTATTCCTTCACCCGACCGGGCAACGAGAACGCCTGAAGCCGTTCGCAGCAACGGGCTCAGCAGCTCGGCAACTTGACCGCAGGCACGCGGTGGCGGCTGGCCGCCCAGACCACGCCGCCGACCAGCAGCGAAATGGACAGCAATTCCATCAGGCCGGGAAAATGCCGGGTGTAGATGAATCCGTAGACACAGGCGAACAGCGTCTCCATGACAATCAACTGGCCGCTCAGGGACGAGGCCATGCGCCGCGAACAGGCGTTCCACAGACCATTGGCCAGCCACGAGCCACAGAACGCCAGATAGACGCTGACCCAGAAAAACGTCATCCAGCGGCCGCTCTCGACCTGGCTCGGCATGATGTCGGGAAACAGCAGCAGCGCCACGGCGCCGAACAGCACCGCGACAACCCCGGTGACGATGCCCATCAGGGTCGACCATTCGCTGCTGTTGAACTGGCTCTGCCTGAGGTAGCGGGCGTTGCGCGTGGCAAACCAGGACCAACTGAAGACCGCGCAGAACCCGCACGCCAGGCCCAGCGCCTGGGACCACAGGGAGCTGCCCGTTGCGGCGCTCGCCGTGTGCCCGAGACTGATGGATGAGATGCCAAGAAATACCAGCAGCAGCGGCAACTTGAGTTTGCCAAGGGGCAGCGAGCCTGCGTCGCCTCGGGCCAGGTACGTGATCACAATCGGCATCGTGCCGTTTATCAGGGCGCCAGCGGTCACTCCGCACAGCTGGATCGCCGCGCCCAGCAGCGCGTAGTTCAGCACGTTGCCGGTCAACGACAGGCGCAGCAGCATCATGATGTCTGCGCGGGTGAGCCTGGCAAACAGGCGCGAGGCGAACGGCAGCGCGATCAGCAAGGAAATCAGCCCGTACAGCGCAAAACGCGCACTGCTGATCAACACCGAGCTGAACTCCGGCAACAGCGAGGGGCCGATGATCACCCCGCCCCAGATGGCAGCCGCCAGCAAAGCAAACCCGATCCCGCTGTTCATGTGTTCGACTCGAAAGGCAGTTTGAGGGGATTCTATCGGTGGCCAAAGCCGCGCACATGCGATAAAAAGTCAGCGACACATTCCTGCGCGGAATGTCATCGCGAATCCGACGCCCGAGGAGAGTCGCCATCAACCGCTACCTGCGCACCCTGCCCCCGCTGGAGACGTTGATCACTTTCGAGGCGGTCGGACGTCACGCAAGCTTTACCGGTGCTGCATCAGAGCTGTTCATCACGCAGAGCGCCGTCAGCAAGCAGATGCGCCAGCTTGAAGCCTCGGTGGGCGTGGCGCTGTTCGAACGCAAACCCCGTGGCGTCGCCCTGACCCGAGCGGCAGAGGAATTGCTCGTGACGGTCAACGTGATGCTCGCCAGCCTTTACCAGAACGTCACGCGGATCCGCAACGTGCACCAGTCCAACGCCGTATCCGTGCTGGCGACCCACGCGCTGGCGCAGTTCTGGCTGTTTCCAAAACTGATCGAGTTCAACAAGGCCTACCCGGACATCGCGGTCCACGTGCACGCCATCAATGAAATCGACGAAGCGAGCCTCAACGATTTCGACCTGGGCGTGCTGTACGGAGCAGGCGAATGGGCGTCGCTCAACAGCGATTTCCTGCTGCCGGAGATCGTCTATCCAGTGGCGCCCCCTTCACTGGACGTTGCCGATATCCAGACGCTGGAGCAACTGGCGAATGCCAACCTGGTGCAGATCGACACCTCGGCCTGGCATTGCCTGGATTGGCAGCAGTGGTTCAAACACCTGGGCCACGATTACCTGCCGCCCGACAAGGCGCCTGTGTTCAATCAGCTGACCCTGGCGTTTCGCGCCGTGCAGCAAGGCATGGGCATCGGCCTTGCCTGGACCTTCATGGGCGACGAAGCAATCGCCAGGGGTGAGCTGCAACGGGTGACCGACTATGAATGCATCACCGGGTTCGGCGAATACCTGGTGTCGGTCAGGCATCGCAGCCTGTCACCCTCGGCCGATGTCTTCCGACAATGGCTGCTGGCGGCGACGTCTGCCGAGGCCAACGGTGGTGAACCGACACCCGCTGGGCAATAATGCATGACGCTTTCGCCTGTTCGCCCCGAAGGAATCACCGTGCCGTCGAGTGCATCCCCTACTCCCCCGTCCACCGGGTCCTTGCTGGAAACCCGGCGTCTGGGCCGCCTTGACCCAAGCGGTGTGACCGAGCTGCTCAAACCCACGGACTTTGTCCTGATGCCCGGCGCGCAAATCGCGATTACCGGCGCTTCCGGCTCGGGGAAAAGCGTCTTTCTGCGAGCCCTGGCACTGCTCGACGCACCTGCCACCGGCCAGATCCTGTGGCACGGCAAGGCGATTTCCGGCGACATGATTCCTCGCTACCGCACCTGCGTGTCATATCTCTCGCAACGCCCGGCGCTGGTCGAAGGATCGGTGCTGGATAACCTGCAATTTCCCTACACGCTCAAGAGCCTGCGCGAGCGCAGCTTCGATCTGCACAAAGCCACTGAGCTGCTGGCCCAGGCAGGCAAGGAAGCGGCGTTTCTGCAGAAAAACGCACAGGACCTGTCAGGCGGCGAATCGCAGATCGTTGCGCTGGTGCGCACTCTGCAATTGGCACCACAGGTGATGCTGTTCGATGAACCCACCTCCGCGCTGGATCCGCAATCGGCATCCGCCGTCGAGCATCTGGTGCATCACTGGTTCGCCGCGGACTCGTCACGGGCTTATATCTGGGTGTCTCACGACCCTGAGCAGGCGCGGCGCATGAGCACCCGACACCTGACGATGGACAAGGGTGTGCTGCAACAGGAGCAACACCCATGAACTACCAGAACCTCTCCGCCCTCGATCTGTGCATCGCGGCCTCGCTGATCCTTATCAACGGTGGGCTGTCACTGCTGCTCAAACTTGATCTGGAACGCAAGCTGCTCTGGGCCTCGGTGCGCACGGTGGTGCAACTGCTGGCCGTCGGTTACCTGCTGGGCTGGGTGTTCGCCAATGCCCACTGGTACGTGGTGCTGCCGCTGATGTGCCTGATGACGCTCATCGCCGGTGTCTCGGCCGCAGGCCGTGGCAAGCGCACCTACGCCGGACAACTGGTCGACAGCGTGATGGCGGTGTGGAGCAGTTCGTGGCTGGTCAGCGCCATCGGGCTGTTCGTGATTATCCGCATCCGCCCCTGGTACGAACCGCAATACGCGATCCCGATCCTGGGGATGATTCTGGGCAACACCCTGACGGCGGTATCCCTGGGCATCGAGCGCATGACCTCGGAACTGACCTCGGGGCGCAACACCATCGAAATGATCCTGGCCCTGGGCGGCAGCCGCTGGGAGGCGGCGCAGTCGGCGGCCCGGCAAGCGGTCCGGGCCGGGATGATGCCGACGCTGAACCAGATGACCGTGGTCGGCATCGTCAGCCTGCCGGGCATGATGACCGGTCAGGTGCTGGCCGGGGAAAACCCGGTGGACGCGGTGCGCTACCAGATCGTGATCATGTTCCTGATTGCCGCAGGCTCGGCCCTGGGCACCGTGGGCGCGGTCATGCTGACCTTTCGCCGGCTGTTCTCGACCGATCACCGGTTCATGATCCACAAGCTGGTGGCGCGATGAGTATCAACTTCGACCTCAATGACCTGCAGGCCTTTCGCGCGGTGGTCGAGAACGGCAGTTTCCGCAAGGCAGCCGACGCGATCCGCATCACCCAGCCGGCGCTCAGCCGCCGTATTGAAAAGCTGGAATCGGCGCTCAACGTGAAGCTGTTCGACCGCACCACGCGCAAGGTCAGCCTGACCAGCGTGGGCCTGGCATTTCTGCCTCAGGTCGAACGCATGCTCGACGATCTGGACATTGCCCTGATGAGCATCAGCGAAGTGGCGTCCACCCGCATGGGCAGCGTGACCATCGCCTGCGTGCCGTCGGCGGCTTACTACTTCATGCCCCAGGTCATCAGCGCCTTTCACCGGCTGTACCCGAAGATCAGGGTCAGGGTGCTCGACGCCAGCGCCAACGAGGTCAACAGCGCGGTGGCGTCGGGCGATGCGGATTTCGGCGTGAGTTTCAGCGGCACCCTGGCCGCCGAAGTGGATTTCGAACTGTTGCTGCAGGAACGCTACGTCGTCGCCTGTCGCCGTGACCATCCATTGGCGAGCCGCGAGCAGGTCAGCTGGGAGGAGATGTACGAGCACGACTACATCAGCCTCGACAAGACCTCGGGCAACCGTCTGGTGCTGGATCAGGCCTTGATGCGCCTCCATCCGAAGAAGCCGAGCATCTGCGAGACGCGTCATGTCACGACAATGATCGGCCTGGTGGAAGCCGGTCTGGGGGTGGCGGCGGTGCCGTCGATAGCAATGCCGGCGGCCCCTCACCCAATCCTGGTGAGCGTACCGCTGATCGAACCCGAAGTGCTGCGCAACGTCGGGCTGATAAAGCGCCGCGGACGTACTCTGACGCCCGCGGCCATCGAACTGGAAAAACTGGTCAGGGACATGCCGATCCGGTCAGCGGGGCACTGAGTCCAGCCCCGTGGCCTGGACCACCGGCTGCGCCTTGGGCGATGCCAGGTATTCCAGCAACGCCCTGGCCTGCTGCGGATGCTCGGCGTTGCTCGGGATGCCGGCGGCGAAGCGGGTCACGGACTGCACGTTTTCCGGAATCTTGCCGACGTAGGTCACACCCGGCACCGGCAGCAATTCGGCAACCTGCTGCAAGCCCACTTCGTAATCGCCACTGGCAACGACCGAGGCTACTGGAATGCGCTCGATCATCTTGCCCTTGGGTCCGGCCTGATCCTGAATGCCCAGTTTCCTGAACAGTTCTTTCTCGACGTAGACCCCGCTGGCGCTGTCGGAATAGGCGACCGAGCGGGCCTTGAGCAGCACCTCCTTGAGCTGTGCATCAGTGCCGATTTCAGGCTTGGCAGCGCCCTGCCTGACAACCATGCCGATGCGCGAGTCGGCCAGCTCCACGCGGGAGGCCGGGTCGACCTTACCCTGCTTGATCAATTCATCCAGCGCATAACCGACCATGATCACCACATCGGCGTGCTCGCCCCGGGCCAGTCGATTGGGAATCGCTTCAGGGGCCTTGCCCATCGACGGGCCGAGGATGGTTTGCAAAGTGTCGCCGCTTTCGGCCGCGTATTGCGGGCCGAGCTGTTTATAGGCAGCGGTGAAGCCTCCAGAGGTCATCACCTTGAGTTCCTCGGCCTGCGCCAGCGGGCTCAGCGCCATGCAGGCCAGGCTCCACGCGGCCAGTTGTTTGAACATTGCTTTCATGGCAAATCCTTGTTGTTGTAGCGGTTGGGATCAGACCGCCAGTTGCGCGCGGGCCGAGAGATTGCGGTACAGCACCAGCGTTGCGCACAGCGCGCAAATGGCGGCGAAGGTCATCCAGTAGGCCGGCGCGGCCTTGTCCCCGGTCAGGTGGATCAGCCAGGTCGACACGGCCGGGGTGAAACCGCCGAACACAGCGGTCGCCAGGCTATAGGCCAGGGAAAAACCGGCAACACGTACCTCGACCGGCATGATCTCGGTCAGCGCCGGAATCATTGCGCCGTTGTACAGGCCATAGAGACACGAGAACCACAGCAGCACTTCAAGCATGTGGCTGAAACTCGGCGCCTGGGCCAGGAACGACAGGGCCGGATAAGCCGTGAAGATCGTCAACACGGTCATCGCCACCAGCAGCGGCTTGCGCCCGAAGCGGTCACTCAAGGCGCCACCAATCGGCAGCCAGATGAAGTTCGACACCCCCACCAGCAGGGTCACCAGCAAGGCATCGGCGGTGCTCAGGTTGAGCACGGTCTTGCCGAAGGTCGGCGCGTACACCGTAATCAGGTAGAAGGCGGTGGTGGTCATCGCCACCATCAGCATCCCGGCGACCACCACGCGCCAGTTCTGCAGCAAGGTGGCGAAGACCTGCTTCATGGTCGGACGATGGACGCGTGCGGCAAATTCTTCAGTCTCCTGAAGGTTGCGGCGCAGCACGAAGATAAAGGGCACGATCAGGCACCCGATGGCGAACGGGATACGCCATCCCCAGTCGGCTACGGCAGCCGGCGCCATCCATTGGTTGAGCGCGTAGCCCAGCGCGGCGGCGACCACGATTGCCACCTGCTGGCTGCCCGATTGCCAACTGGTGTAGAAGCCCTTGCGGCCGGGCGTTGCCATTTCCGCCAGATACACTGATACGCCGCCCAGCTCGGCCCCGGCCGAGAAGCCTTGCAGCAAGCGCCCCAGCAACACCAGTGCAGGTGCCCACAGGCCAATACTGGCGTAGCCGGGCACCAGCACGATCAACAAGGTGCCGCTGGCCATGATCGACAAGGTGACGATCAAGCCCTTGCGCCGCCCTACGTCGTCGATATACGCCCCCAGGATCACTGCGCCCAGCGGACGCATCAGAAAGCCTGCGCCGAACACGGCGAAAGTCATCATCAGCGAGGCAAATTCGCTCGACGCAGGGAAGAAGACGGCAGCGATCTGGGTGGCGTAGAAGCCGAAGAGGAAGAAATCGAACTGTTCGAGAAAGTTGCCCGACGTGACGCGAAAAACGGCACCGGCCCTGGATGAGGCGGACGAAGTCCGCGATTGGGATGAACCCTGCATGAATGTTCTCCAGCGATTTTGTTGACGTGCCTTGCGGCGCTTTTTATGGGCTGGAGTTTGCTGGACACAATTTGAAACGATAAGTGCTATGTTTTCATCGATTGATGCATGACGTTTATCAATGCCGGCAACAGTGCGCCCACAGTGATGCGCACATGACATTGACTCGTCATGAACCAGTCACAAAGCAGTATTATTCTGCCATCACTTTGCGGCAGGAAATTCCAGCAGTGATCCGCCGATCTTTCTCCTCCTTAAGCTTTCTACAAGTGTTGCTCATGACGCTCTGCGCCGCGACGCTGGTGTTTCTGTGGGCCTTGTATTTCCAGCAGAAAGCCACCTCGCGTTATGAGGCGCTGGCCGCCAAGGCCGCCGAACACCTGAACCTTGCGACCATCGCCGCGGAAAACCTGCGCCAGTTGGTCGACCGTGCCCAGGCCATCGGTCGGGTCACTCGCGGCGACATGGAGGACCTGGGCCAGCGCCATCGCGGGCTGGTGCGCATGCTCGCCGAAGATCCGGTGTTCAAACGCATGAGCCTGTACGAGAACGACGGCAGCCTGTTGTCTGCCAGCCATTTCGACGAACCTCATCAATTGCCCGCCCAGTGGCTTGAGCAGCTGCAGGACCACGAGCGTCGCTACGGTTTCAAAGCCCTGTTGCCCGGCGTGCCGCCTGGTCAAGGCAACATGCTGTTGCCCAACTGGCGGCTGCCGTTCCTGCTGCCGCTGGTCGATTCCGCCAGCGGCAATAGCAACAGTGTGTTGGTGGTGCAGCTGGACGTGGGCTACATCGCCGCGCTGTTCGAGCACATCGACCTGGGCCAGAGCGGCATGATGCGCCTGCTCGATGGCCAGGGTCAGGAACGCCTGCGCATCAACAACAGCGGCGTGGTGGTGTCCGGTAACCCGCTTGCGCCGGAGTTGGCACGCGAGGGTGAAAGCAACGGCGCACTCACCCAGCAGGCCGGCGATGCCCTGTTCCAGAGCATGTACCTGCGAGTGCCGCAGCGTGGCTTCAGTGTGGTGGTGAGCCAGTCCTTCGATGAAATCCTCGCCTCGTCGCGCCTGACCTATCAGCGCCAGTTGTGGCTGAACCTGTGCATGACGCTGCTGATTCTCGGCAGCCTGGTCTGGACCCTGCGCGTGTTGCGCAAGCGTCAGGAGGCGTTCAACGCGCTGGAGCAGGCCCAGCAACTGAACCAAGGGCTGATCGGCCGGCTCGAAGAAGAGCACCGTCGCAGCAGTCACGCCGCCGCCACCGATCATCTGAGCGGCCTGCACAATCGTCGGCAGTTTCTGGAAGTCGCCGCGCGCACCCTGTCGTCCCAGCGCGGCAAACGCCGGCTGATGGCGATTCTGTTCATCGACATGGACCGCTTCAAATCGATCAACGATTCCCTCGGCCACAAGGTCGGCGACATGCTGCTGCAAGCCGTTGCAGGCCGGATCAAACGGATGCTGGAATCGGACGACGAGGCCGCACGCTTTGGCGGCGACGAATTCGTGGTGCTGCTGGCCGGTGAACGTACCGAGGAGCAGATCGATGCCTGGGTCCGCGCGCTGGTGCAAAAACTCTCGGCGATCTACTCGCTCAACGAGCACGAACTGACCACCAGCCCCAGCGTGGGCGTGAGCATCTGCCCGCGAGACGGCCAGGATGTCGAAGATCTGATCCGCAGCGCCGACGCGGCGATGTATTCGGCCAAGCGCGCAGGCCGTGGGCAGTATCGTTTCTTCGACCCGTCATTGAACGTTGCGGATGTCGAGGAATTCATCCTTGAACAGGCCTTCGGCAGTGCTTTGCGCGAGCGTCAGTTCGTTCTGCATTACCAGCCCCAGGTACGCCTGGACACCATGCTGGTCGACGGTTACGAGGCGCTGGTGCGCTGGGAGCACCCCGAGTTCGGCCTGCTGTACCCGGACCGCTTCATCTCCCTGGCGGAACGCAGCGGTTTCATCATCGCCCTGGGTTACGAAGTGTTGCGCCTGGCCTGTGAAACCCTGGCCCTGTGGCGCTCCGAAGGGCGGGTGCTGCGCCTGGCGGTGAACGTCTCGGCGTTGCAGCTGCATCACCCCGATTTCAGCAGCCGGGTGCTGGCCAAGCTGACGCACCATGGCCTGGCGCCCCATGACATGGAGCTGGAAATCACCGAAACCGCCATTCTGGATCAGGAAGGCCGGGCCATCGAGCACTTGCGTCGGTTGCGCGAGGCCGGCATGAACATCAGCCTGGACGACTTCGGCAAGGGTTACGCCGGCTTCGCCCACCTGCAATCGCTGCCGCTGACCAAACTGAAAATCGACCGCACCCTGATCGCGCCGCTGTCCAACAGCCCCGATGACAGCCCTATCGTCTCCTCCACCATCATCCTGGCCAAGCGCCTGGGGCTGGAGGTGGTGGCCGAGGGCGTGGAAACCCGCGAGCAGGTGGTGTGCCTGAAGCTGGCCGGTTGCGATGTCGCGCAGGGGTACCACTTCAGCCGACCGCTGTCGGCCGCGCAACTGAATGAATATGCGCCCTTCGTCAATGCGGCGTCTTCCCTTACGACCTACACGGATGTGGCCCAGACAGTATGCGTGCCGTAAAACGTTTATCCCTGCTGCTGGCAGCCTTGATGTTCAACACGGTGGCGGCGGCAGGCGCCGTTGAAGCCGCATGCATTCAGCACAGCCTGCGCATCGCGGTGATTCCGAAAAAAAGCATGGAAGAACTGCTCAAGGAGCATCAGGCGCTGACCGAACGGCTGACCCGCGCCACCGGTATTCCTGTAGAAATCGTGCCCTCCTCGTCCTATGAAAGCGTGGTCGATGCCATTGTCTCCGGCGGCGTCGACATCGCCTGGCTGGGGCCTGCGTCCTATGTCATCGCCCATCAACGGGACCCGCGCATCGAGCCCTTCGCCAGTCTGACCATCAGCCACGGTTTTTTCACCCCGGCCGGGCATCACTATCAGGCGCTGCTACTGGTGCGCAGCGAAACCGCCAAGGCCATCCCACAGCTGCGCGGCAAGCGCGTGGCCCTGACCGACCCGGCCAGCACCTCCGGCAGCGTGGTGCCCAATGCCGAGTTTTCGGCGCTCCTGGGCGAGCCGTTGGGGCAGTTTTTCGGCTCGATCGTCTACGCAGGCTCCCACGACAAATCCCTGGATGCGCTGCTGGCGCGCAAGGTGGACGCCGCATTCGTCTCCAGCGTCAGGACCGACGAGTACCTGACCAACGGCCTGATCTCGCGTGACACGTTCAGGGTGCTGTGGCGCTCGGAGCCGATCTACTACGATCCGTTCGTGTTCAGCGGCACCCTGTGCCCGGCGCTCAAGGAAAAAGTGCGCAACGCCATGCTCAACGATCAGGCGGGCCTGGCGCAGTTCCTCAAATCCCAGGAAGCGTCCGGGATCGTGCCGGTGGATCATGCCGCCTATGCGCCGCTGCTGGGCAAGATGCAGGCAGCGCCCACTGCTCAGTAAGCGGCGCTGCAATCTCGGGTCGCCAGATACAGTTGGCGATATGCACTGACCAGTTGCTCCTGGGAAAACGCCAGGTTGCGCCCGCTCGGGTTGACTTGCCGGCCCGGGCGCGGATGGAAATGCTGTGCAGCATGGCCGAGGCCAGTACTCCCAGAGGGTCAGGTGCTCGACTCGGGGAAATCTGGCGCATAATCCCCGGGCCATTTTTTCCGCACGGAGGATCGCCGACGATGACGCTCGTTCACAAAGCCGCTCAAGTGGGGTTTTCGACCCAGGCCGGGACCTACACTCAGGGCCGCCCGGACTATCCGCAGGAAATCAGCAACTGGCTCACCGACACCTTGGGCATCGACGGGCAATCGGTGGTGGTGGATCTGGGAGCGGGCACCGGCAAGTTCAGCCGCCTGCTCAACCCTCTCGCGGCCGATGTGATCGGCATTGAACCGGTGCAGGCGATGCGCCTGGAATTTGCCAGGGCGCTGCCCGGTGTGAAGGTTCTGGAAGGCACCGCACAGGACATTCCCCTGGCCGATGGCACGGTTGACGCAGTGGTCTGCGCCCAGGCCTTTCACTGGTTCGCCAACAGCGCCGCGCTGGCGCAGATTCATCGCGTGCTCAAGCCCGGTGGGCGGCTGGGGCTTGTGTGGAATGTGCGCGACGAATCGGTGGATTGGGTGGCCGAGATCACGCGCATCATCACCCCGTATGAAGGCGATACCCCGCGCTTTCACACCGGCGACTGGCGACGTCCGTTCGACGGGCAACTGTTCTCGCAGCCGCAAATGACCTGTCTGCCCTACAGCCACACCGGGCCTGCCGGGACGGTCATCATGAACCGCTTTCTGTCAGTGAGTTTCATCGCCGCGCTGCCGGAGGCCGACAAGGCAAAGGTGACCGAGCAACTGCGCGAGCTGATCCACACCCACCCGGCCCTGCGCGGGCGAGACAGCATCGACTTCCCGTACCAGACCCAGGCGTATGTGTGCCAGCGGGTGGATTGATCCCCAAACGCCCACATTCCCGTAGCAGCACGGGGCGGAGTACAACCAAAGATTTTGATCTTGCTCTTCATGCGCGATGGCACAGGCGCCGCAGAACGCGACGTCAAGGCGCCAGGCCGAGCGCAGGCGTCGTGCAGGGGGATGAGCGGCAGGGAAGCCGCGAAAGACGCCCAGCCCATGGACGGCGCCGTGGATGGTCGATCACGGCCCACCCCCGGAACGGCGCCGGAGGGAGGGAACCGAGACGAAGTCGCGGCCCAGCCTGTCGCAAATGGCTTTGGTTACTTTCCCCGAAAGGAAAGTGACCCGCCGTAAGGGCGGAAAGGTGAATCAGCGTCACCCTCGTCAACGGATATGCTCACCAAAATACAAACCACCATGACGCTCGCATCGGGGACATATCCATTGTCGTGGTGGCTGGGATTATGGGTTTCGCCCCTTACGGGCGACCTACTTTCTTTCGGGAAAGTAGGCAAACCATTTGCTCCTGGCTGGGGTCCTTCGGACTTCCCTCGACTCCGGCGCCGTTCCGGGGGCACGCCATGATGGGCCATCCATGGCCCGCATGGCTTTCGCGGCTTCCTGCCGCTCATCCCCCTACACGACACCTGCGCTCGGCCTGGCGCCTTGACGTCGCGTTCGGCGTCGTCTGCACCATCGCGCATGAAGATCAAAATCAAAATCTAAAAAACGCCACCTTCCCGTAGCAGTCCGGCTTGCCGGCGTCGGCGCCCTCACGATCGCCGACGCCGGCAAGCCGGACTGCTACGCAGATTACGGCTTTGCGCGATAAACCAGGCTGGCCACCTGCCCCGGCACATCGTCCAAAGTGTCGATGCGTTGCATGCCGATTTTTTCCAGCACGCGGATCGAGGCTTCGTGGGCGGGTCGGACCACGGCGTAGATCTCGGGCACTTGAAGTTCGATGAAGCCGTAATCCAGCGCTGCCTGGCTCAATTCCGTTGCAAAGCCCCGGCCCCAGGCCTGCACCGCGAAGCGGTAACCCAGGTTCAGCCGTTCGACCTCCAGGTATTTGCGCGCGTCAATGCCCCCGAAGCCGATCACTTCAAGGGGCGACTCACGGGTGGCGATTGCCCATTGCCCGTACCCCTTGGCCTGCCAGTGCGCCAGCCAGCCATCGAGGAGCGACTGCGCCTGTTCCATGCGCCTGAGCGGTCCTGACGGGTTGAAGCGGTTGGTCGCCGGATCGCCGTAGATCGCGAACAGGCTGGCCAGATCGTCACGGGTCGGTGCCCGCAGGATCAATCGTTCGGTGGTTCTGGGCATTGCTGTGTCCTTAAGACGTGCATGGCTTGCACTGTATAGCGGCTGCGGTCATGTCGTCAGCATTTGCCGTGACGAAAGCAACTCGCATATGATATCGAATCTCATTTACCGTCATTTGTGTACCCGCCTCCATGGCCTCGCCCAATTCCGCACAACTCACCGCCCTCTACGAGCAACAGCATCGCTGGCTGCGCAGTTGGCTATTCCGTCAATTGGACTGCTCGCAGCGCGCTGCCGACCTGATGCAGGACACGTTCATGCGCCTGCTGCTGACAAAGGATGTGCTGGAAGTCCGGGAGCCTCGGCCGTTTCTGGCCAAGGTCGCGCGCAGTGTGCTGTCCAATCATTACCGCCGGGCCCGGCTGGAGAAAGCGTATCTACAAGCCCTGCAGGCCGACCCGCAAGCGCTGGTGCCGGACCTGGCCACGCAACTGATCCTGTTCGAGACCCTGGTGCAACTGGACGAAGCCCTGTCGCAGCTGGATGTTGCGATTCGCCAGGCGTTTCTCTGGTCGCAACTGGACGGCCTGAGCCACGGTGAGATCGCCGAACGCCTGGGCATCTCGATTGCCACGGTCAAACGGCATATCGTCAAGGCTGGGGCGCGTTGCCTGATGGTCGCCTCGCCTGCATCGGCCTGGTCAGAGCCGGCCTGGTCATGACCCAGGAAACGCTGCCGCTGGAGGTGTGCGAAAAAGCCATGGAGTGGTGGCTGGAAATTCACTCCCTGGACGTCGATCCACGGACACTGGCCGCGTTCCACCGCTGGCGCAATGAGACTCGGCTTCACGACATTGCCTGGCAACGGGCCGAGGCGTTGGCCGGGCAGATGCAGGCGTTCCGTCAGGTCGGTGACTCGGGCCTGGCCAAGCGCGCATTGTTGGCGCCGGGCCACTCAGGCATCAGCCGACGTCGGGCGATCAAGAGTCTGGGACTGTTGCTGGCCGCCGGCGCCACAGCCTGGACGGCCCGGGACACGAGCCTGGCCCAGCGTTTCACGGCGGACTACAGCACCGGCGTCGGCGAGCAGCGCAAGGTGGCGTTGAGCAGCCAGATCGAGCTTGCCCTCAACACCCGCACCGCCATCGATGTGCAGCAGCGCAACAACCAGTGGCAGATAAAACTGCTGCGCGGGGAAGTGCTGATCGACACCCTTGCCACCCCTGCCCTGCTGATGCGCGCAGCCGGCATCGAGGCGAAAGCGGCATCCGTGCAGTTCAGCACCCGGCTGTTCGACAACGGCAGCACCTTGCTGTCGGTCTACAAGGGGTCGTTGCAGGTCAGCACAGGCCAGGGCCGCGACACCACGCTGCTCGATCAAGGCCAGCAGGCACGCTTCGGTCCCTATGCATTGCTTGAGCGCCAGCCCCTTGAGCAACGTTCGGCGCCATGGGCCGAGGGCATGATCGTCGCCCACGGCCAGCCGCTGGAAGCGTTTCTGCAAGACCTGGGACGCTATCGCTACGGCCACCTGAGTTGCGACCCGGCCCTGGCCCGGTTGCGCGTGTGGGGCACTTATCCATTGGCCGACAGCGATCAGGTCATCGACGCGGTGGCCGACACGCTCAAGCTTGAGGTACAGCGCTTCACCCGGCTGTGGGTGAAGCTGCGCAGGCCCGAACGCACTGCCTAGAAAATAATTATCCTCTGCGATGAGCCGTTTCGAAGTCTGGCGAGACTCATAGGCCAGACATCAGCATTCGAAAGGAAACGGCAACCCATGCACTCGCGCCACACTTCATCGCTTCTGACCCCCTCCTCCTGTTCAGCACTGCGCGGCATCGGTTATGCCTGCGCGGCGCTGGCGACCACGGCCTTGCCAGGCTGGGCCCAGGCCGAAGACAGCAGCATCAGCCACTACGACATTCCGGCAGCGCCGCTGGCCAGCGCGCTCAATCAATTCGGCCAGCAGGCTCGGCTGTTGCTGTCGTTTCAGGAGGATGTGGTCGTGGGCCGCATGAGCCACTCGGTCAAGGGTGACTACAGCGCCGAAAGCGCGCTGCAGTTGCTGCTGCAAGGCAGCCAGATCGTTGCCGTGCGCTTGCCCGATGGACGCTACACCTTCCAGCGCGCTGCCGACTCCTCGGCCATGCAACTGCAAGCCACGTCCATCTCCGGCATGGCGCTGGGGCTGACCACCGAAGGCACGGGCTCCTACACCACCGGCGCGACGACCACTGCCACCAAACTGCCGCTGACCCTGCGCGAAACGCCGCAATCGGTCACTGTGGTCACCCGCCAGCAAATCGATGACCACGGCGCCCAGGACATCGGTGATGTCCTGCGCAACACCCCCGGTATCTCTCGCCAGGCCTACGACAGCGAGCGCATGGAATATTCCGCGCGCGGCTTTGCCATCACCAACTACCAGTACGACGGCGTCAACACGATCTATGACGGGGTGTACGACGAAGGCACCACCCACGTGGACATGGCGACCATCGACCGCGTGGAAGTCATCAAGGGCGCCACCGGCCTGATGACCGGCTCCGGTGATCCTTCGGCCACGGTCAACCTGGTGCGCAAGAAACCCACCCGCGACTTCAAGGCCTCGGTCAGCGGCAGCGTCGGTTCCTGGGATGCCTATCGCACCGAGGCGGATGTGTCCGGACCGCTCAACGACAGTGGCAGCGTGCGCGGTCGCGTCGTAGGTGCCTACCAGGACCGCCACTCCTACCAGGATCACTACTCACAGAAGAAAGACCTGTTCTACGGCGTGCTCGAAGCCGACCTTACGCCCGACACCACCCTCACTTTTGGCATCGATCAACAGAGCGTGACCCCGCGCGGCTCGACCTGGACCGGCAACCCGGTCTACTACGCAGGCGGCACGCGCACCAACTTCTCGCGCAGCTTCAACCCCGGCGCGGACTGGAGCCGTCGCGACTTCGATTCACTGGCCTACTTCGCCAACCTTGAACAGACGCTGGCCAACGACTGGAAACTCAAGCTCAGCCTGGACCAGAAAACCACCGACCACGACACGCGCCTGGCCTCGGCCAGTGGCGGCAATCCGGACCCGCTCAGCGGCGAAGGCATGTTCCTGTACTGGGGTCGCTGGGAAGGTCATCGGGTGCAGAACACCGCCGACATCAACGTCTCGGGCCCCTTCACCCTGGGCGGTCGCGAGCATGAACTGGTCGCCGGCGTCATGGCCTCGCACTCGCGCCAGACCGGCGCCACCTTCGATACGTCGGCGTTCAGCGAAGTCCCCGGCAGCATCTTCAACTGGGACGGCCACCTGGCCGAGCAGAACTTCCCCAAGAACGGCAAGTACGAACGCACCCAGAGCCAGAACGGTGTGTACCTGGCCACGCGCCTGCGCCCGGCCGACGATCTGTCGCTGATCCTCGGCGGGCGTCTGAGCACCTTCAAGTACAACGAGGACTACAGCTACTACCCCGGCAGCGGCGTCGACGACACCCACGCCAGCTACAAGGAACACGGGGTGTTCACGCCCTACGCCGGGGTGGTGTATGACCTTGACGACACCTACTCGGTGTACGCCAGCTACACCTCGATCTACCAGCCGCAGATTTATAAAGACGCCAAGGGCTCGACGCTTGCACCCGTGGAAGGTAACGCCTACGAAACCGGGATCAAGGCGGCGTATCTGGATGGCCGCCTCAACGCCAGCCTGGCGCTGTTTCGCATCGAGCAGGACAACGTCGCCGAATCCATCGGCACTGACCCTGTGACCAACGAAGGCATCTACAAAGCCATCGACGGTGCGACCACCAAGGGCGTGGAACTGGAGCTGGCCGGAGAGATTCTCGAGGGCTGGAACATGTCGGCGGGCTACACCTATGCGCGCACCCGAGATGCCGACGATCAGCGCATCTTCGGCTATCCGCTGTCGACCACCAAGCCTGAACACGTGGCGCGGGTCTTCACCAGCTATCGCCTGCCCGGCGCGCTGGACAAGGTCACGGTGGGTGGCGGGATCAGTTGGCAAAGCGGCTTCTACGGCCAGATCTACAGCAACGCCGCAGGCGATTACACACGCATCAGGCAAGGCGGCTACAGCCTGGTCGACCTGATGAGCCGCTACCAGTACAACGAACACCTGAGCTTCACGGTCAACGCCAACAACGTCCTGGACAAGCGCTACCTCAGCGGCCTGGGCAACTTCGACACCACCTACTACGGCGAGCCGCGCAACCTCATGCTCAGCACCAAATGGGATTTTTGATTCAGAGCTCGACCATGCCACAACCCTCTGTAGCAGCACAGCTTGCCGGCGGCAGCGATCTCACGGACGCCACCGCCGGCAAGCCGGACTGCTACAGATCTGCTGCAGACGTCACACCGCCAGCAACCGCTCACGCAGCTTGGCGATTTCGTCGCGGGTCTGCGCGGCGGCTTCGAATTCCAGATCGCGTGCCAGTTGGTACATCTTCTCTTCCATCTGACGAATGCGCTTGTTGATCTCGCTTGGCGAGCGCAATTCGGCTTCGTACTTGGCGTTTTCCTCGGCGGCCTTGGCCATGCCCTTGCGCTTCTTGCTGCGCGAACCGGGCACGGTGGCGCCTTCCATGATGTCGGTGATGTCCTTGACCACGCCCTTGGGGGTGATGCCATTGGCGAGGTTGAAGGCGATCTGTTTGTCGCGGCGGCGCTCGGTTTCGCCAATCGCCCGCTCCATGGAGCCGGTGATGCGATCGGCGTAGAGAATCGCCCGGCCATTGAGGTTACGCGCGGCACGGCCGATGGTCTGGATCAGCGAGCGCTCCGAACGCAAAAAGCCTTCCTTGTCGGCATCCAGAATCGCAACCAGCGACACCTCCGGCATGTCCAGGCCTTCGCGCAGCAGGTTGATCCCCACCAGCACATCGAAAGTGCCCAGGCGCAGGTCTCGGATGATCTCGACCCGCTCCACGGTGTCAATGTCCGAGTGCAGGTAGCGCACGCGCACGCCGTGGTCGGCCAGGTAGTCGGTGAGGTCTTCGGACATGCGCTTGGTCAGAGTCGTGACCAGCACCCGCTCTTCCAGATCGACACGTTTCTTGATTTCCGAGAGCAGATCGTCGACCTGGGTCAGCGCCGGGCGGATTTCGATCTGCGGGTCGACCAGCCCGGTCGGGCGTACCACCTGCTCGACCACCCTGCCCGCGTGTTCGCTTTCATAAGGGCCGGGCGTTGCGGAGACGAAAATGGTCTGCGGGCTGACGCTCTCCCACTCGTCGAAACGCATGGGCCGGTTGTCCAGCGCCGAGGGCAGGCGAAAACCGTATTCGACCAGCGTCTCTTTGCGCGAACGGTCACCTTTGTACATCGCACCGACCTGCGGCACGCTGACGTGGGATTCGTCGATCACCAGCAGCGCGTCGGGCGGCAGGTAATCGTAGAGGGTCGGCGGCGGTGCACCGGCCGGGCGACCGGACAGATAGCGCGAGTAGTTCTCGATGCCGTTGCAGTAACCCAGCTCCAGGATCATCTCCAGGTCGAACCGGGTGCGCTGCTCCAAGCGCTGGGCTTCCACGAGTTTGTTGGCTCCGCGCAGGTATTCCAGACGCTCTTGCAGCTCGACCTTGATCCCTTCCATGGCATCGAGCAGCGTTTCGCGCGGGGTCACGTAGTGGCTCTTGGGGTAGAAAGTGAAGCGCGGCAGCTTGCGGATGACCTCGCCGGTAAGTGGGTCGAACGCCGACAGGCTTTCCACTTCATCGTCGAACAGCTCGATGCGGATGGCTTCCAGGTCCGATTCGGCCGGGAAGATGTCGATCACATCGCCACGCACGCGGAAGGTGGCGCGGGCGAAGTCCATGTCGTTGCGGGTGTACTGCAGATCGGCCAGGCGGCGCAGCAAGGCGCGCTGGTCGAGTTTGTCGCCCCGGTCGACGTGCAGGACCATGCGCAGATAGGTTTCCGGGCTGCCCAGACCGTAGATGCACGACACCGTGGTGACGATGATCGCGTCCTTGCGCTCCAGCAGCGCTTTGGTCGCCGACAGCCGCATCTGTTCGATGTGATCGTTGATCGACGCGTCCTTCTCGATGAAGGTGTCCGAAGACGGCACGTAGGCTTCGGGCTGGTAGTAGTCGTAGTAGGAGACGAAATACTCGACCGCGTTGTTGGGGAAGAACGCCTTGAACTCGCCGTACAGCTGCGCGGCCAGGGTCTTGTTCGGCGCCAGCACCAGGGTTGGCCGCTGCACCTGGGCGATGACGTTGGCGATGCTGAAGGTCTTGCCCGAGCCGGTCACGCCGAGCAGGGTCTGGTGCGACAGACCGGCCTCGATCCCTTCGACCATCTGCCGGATTGCTTCGGGCTGATCGCCAGCCGGCGCAAAACGGGTAACGAGCTGAAACTCGGACATAGCGGACCTCTGTGTTCGCCTGTGCCGGATGAAAATCCCCGGCGGGCGCGAAATGAGCGCGGACGACTGATCCCGTCAAAGGAAAAGACGCACATATAAGGAAGTAATGGGACTACAAATGGAGCCCTCAACGCCAGCTTTCAAGCCACTCTTGAGTCATTAGTCCCCAAGACATGACTAATGGTCGAAATAAATCGGAAAAACCCGGAAAAAACCTGTCTGCGCCTGTCGCCCCGGCCCGCGATGCTCTCTATACTGACTCCCCGTTTGTGCACCGCTCTAGTGCATTCGGCCGGAGCGATGCAGTCCATTCACTCCCCATTCAGAGCCGCCGCAAAAATGAGCCTGTTCTCCGCTGTCGAAATGGCACCACGCGATCCTATCCTGGGCCTCAACGAAGCATTCAACGCCGATACCCGTACCACCAAGGTCAACCTGGGTGTGGGCGTTTACAGCAACGAAGAAGGGAAAATCCCGCTGCTGCGTGCCGTTGCCGAAGCAGAGGAAATTCGCGTCGCTCAACACGTCCCCCGTGGCTACCTGCCGATTGACGGCATCGCCGCCTACGACAAGGCCGTGCAAACCCTGCTGTTTGGTGCCGAGTCGCCACTGCTGGCTTCGGGCCGCGTGATGACCGTACAGGCCGTCGGCGGCACTGGCGCACTGAAAATCGGTGCTGACTTCCTCAAGCAACTGTCGCCAAACGCCGTCGTGGCCATCAGCGACCCGAGCTGGGAAAACCACCGCGCCCTGTTCGAAACCGCAGGTTTCCCGGTACAGAACTACCGCTACTACGACGCAGCGACCCATGACGTGAACCGCGTCGGCATGCTCGAAGACCTGCAGAACCTGCCGTCGGGCTCCATCGTCGTGCTGCACGCCTGCTGCCACAACCCGACCGGCGTGGACCTGACCCTGGAAGACTGGAAAAAAGTCCTCGAAGTACTGAAAGCCAAAGGTCACGTGCCGTTCCTGGACATGGCCTATCAGGGCTTTGGCGACGGCATCGACGAAGACGCCGCCGCCGTGCGCCTGTTCGCCGATTCGGGCTTGACCTTCTTCGCTTCCAGCTCCTTCTCCAAGTCGTTCTCGCTGTACGGCGAGCGTGTCGGCGCCCTGTCCATCGTCACCGACTCGAAGGAAGAAACCGCTCGCGTGCTGTCCCAGGTCAAGCGCGTGATCCGCACCAACTACTCCAACCCGCCCACCCACGGTGCGACCATCGTCGCCGCCGTGCTGAACAGCCCTGAGCTGCGTCAGAAGTGGGAAGACGAACTGGCCGAAATGCGTGTGCGGATCAAGGGCATGCGCGAAGAAATGACCAACCGCCTGGCCAACAACGCAGCGGGTCAGGACTTCAGCTTCGTGGCTCGCCAGCGCGGCATGTTCTCCTACTCGGGCCTGACTACGCCGCAAGTTCACCGCCTGCGCAACGAGTTCGGCATCTACGCGCTGGACACCGGCCGCATCTGCGTGGCTGCGTTAAACAAGAGCAACATCGACGCGGTGACCAAGGCGATCCTGGCCGTTATCTAAGCCAGCAGCGGCACGCTACAAGAGGGGAAGCAGATGTGTGTCTGCTTCCCCTTTTTCATTCGTGGCAACACGGCTTGCTCAACTCACCCAGAAAAACAACAACGCCACGTTGGCCGCCGAGATGAGGCTGAACAGTCCCCAGGCCAGCACCTTGGTCAGAACATTGTTGGCAAACGGGCCCATCAATTGCCTGTCGCTGGTAAAGCGAATCAGCGGCCACAGGGCAAACGGCAGTTGCAGGCTCAACACCACCTGGCTGAGCACCAGCATCTTGCCCACAGCGCCATCGCCGAACCAGATCACCCCCGCCAGCGCCGGAATCAACGCCAGTGCCCGGGTAATCAGGCGCCGCTGCCAGCACGGAATCTTCGCCTTCAAAAAGCCTTCGAGCACCACCTGCCCGGCGATGGTGCCGGTAAACGTCGAGCTTTGCCCCGCCGCCAGCAGCGCAACACCGAACAGCACACTGGCAAGCGCACCGCCCACCAGCGGATCGAGCAAGTGATAAGCGTCCTGGATTTCCACCACATCGGCGTGCCCCGTGCCGTGGAATGCAGCCGCTGCCAGAATCAGAATCGCCGCGTTAATCACCAGCGCCAGGCTCAGCGAGGCGATGGTGTCGACCCGCGCATAGCGGATCGCGCTGGCCTTGCTTTCAACGGATGAACCGTTGACACGGGTCTGCACCACCGACGAATGCAGGTACAGGTTATGGGGCATGACTGTCGCACCGAGAATGCCGATGGCGATGTACAGCGGTTCCTGATTGCTCAGCACGTCCCACGAGGGTTTGAGCCCTGCGACCACGTCCGGCCAGAAGGGTTTGATCAACACCAGTTCGATGAAAAAGCAGGTGGCGATGGTTGCAATCAGGCCCAGCACGATGGCTTCCAGACGACGGAAATTGGCCCCTTGCAAAGCCAGCACGATCACTGTGTCGAACGCGGTCAGCGCCACGCCGGTGGTGATCGACACCCCCAGCAATAGATGAAACGCCAACGCCGCGCCCAGCACTTCGGCAAGGTCGGTGGCCAGGATTGACAGCTCCGCCAGAACCCACTGGCCCATGCCCACTCGGCGGCTGTAGCGCTCGGCAGACAATTGCGCCAGATCGCGCCCGGTGGCAATGCCCAAGCGCGAACAGAGGTTCTGCAACACCATGCCGGACAGGCTGGCCAGCACCACCACGAACAGCAACGCATAACCAAAGCGAGAGCCGGCCTCGATGGCCGTCGCCCAGTTGCCAGGGTCCATGTAGCCGATGGAGACCAACAGCCCCGGCCCCACGAACAACATCATCTTGCGCAGGAACGAGGCATTGGCCGGGATGGCGACGCTGTCGGTCACCGCCGAGGGGCAGAACGGCGCGGTGGCCGTGGTCGGTAGTCTGTATTTCACGAGGATCCGGGAAGTGATTGCGGTCAGCCCTGAAGCTTACATCGCACGGAAATATTTTGTCTTGAATCTGTTCAAAAGCTCTAACATGCGGGGTCCCATGCTTTCGAAAAAGAATCGGAAAACAATAATGTCTGCCCTTTCCCCCTCTTCTGACCCTGCACATTCCCCGGCCGACGGCCTGGACCCGGTGCGCGCCGCGCACATCTCGGCGCGTATCGACCGCCTGCCCGCCGTTGCCACCTTGTGGAAACTGGTGGCGCTGCTGTCCATCGGCGGCTTCTTCGAACTCTACGATCTGTTCCAGACCGCCTACATCAGCCCCGGGCTGATTCGCGCCGGCTTGTTCGCCACCGGCGCCGAAGGGGTGTTCGGCTTCTCCGACCAGGCCGCGTTCGCCTCGGCGACCTTTCTGGGACTGTTTCTGGGCGCCAGCCTGCTCAGCCCCATCGCCGACAGGTACGGGCGCCGGGCGATTTTCACCTTCGCGCTGGTCTGGTACACTCTCGCCACCGTGCTGATGGGGCTGCAAACCTCAGCCCTGGGCATCATCTGCATGCGCTTTCTGGTGGGCATCGGCTTAGGGATCGAGCTGGTGACCATCGACGCCTACTTGTCGGAGCTGGTGCCCAAGCGCATGCGCAGTTCAGCGTTCGCCTTTGCGTTTTTCGTGCAGTTTCTGTCGGTGCCCGCGGTGGCGCTGATGTCCTGGTGGCTGGTGCCTCAAGACCCATTCGGCTACAGCGGCTGGCGCTTTGTGGTGATCGCCAGTGCCGTGTTTGCGTTGTTCATCTGGTGGCTGCGCTCGCGCCTGCCGGAATCGCCGCGTTGGCTGGCCCAGCATGGGCGCTTCGCCGAAGCGGAAAAGATCATGGACGACCTCGAAGCGCGCTGCATCAAAGATCATGGCAAGACCCTGGACGCGCCGGAAACCCACAATGTCGCAGTCGAAGGCAAAGGGCGTTTCGCCGACATCTGGCAGCCGCCCTATCGCCGTCGTGCATTGATGCTGATCGTCTTCCACGTGTTCCAGGCTATCGGTTTCTTCGGCTTTGGCAACTGGCTGCCGGCGCTGCTGTCCGGCCAGGGCGTGAGCGTGACCCACAGCCTGGGGTATGCGTTCATCATTACCCTGGCCTATCCGCTGGGGCCGTTGCTGTTCGTGAAGCTCGCCAACCGTTTCGAGAACAAGTGGCAGATTGTCGGCTCGGCCCTGGGCGCGATGATCTTCGGCACCCTGTTCGCCCAGCAGACCACGCCAGTGGGACTGATCTTCTGCGGGGTGATGATCACCTTCTGCAACGCCTGGCTGAGCTTCAGCTATCACTCGTACCAGAGCGAGCTGTTCCCCACCAACATCCGCGCCCGGGCGGTGGGTTTCTGCTATTCGTTCAGCCGCCTGTCGACGGTGTTCAGCAGCCTGCTGATCGGTCTGTTTCTCGACCACTTCGGCACGCCGGGGGTACTGACCTTTATCGTTGTCAGCATGCTGATCGTCATCATCACCATCGGCACGTTCGGGCCCAAGACCCGGAACCTGGCGCTGGAGGATATTGCCCATCGGTGAACTGCCGTTCATACCGCGACCGTGACGACGCCCCCGCGGGCAAGCCCGGCTGCTACTGGGCTAGGGTGCTCAAGAAATCCGGGGGGCTGCGCTGATTAATCTGTGGGAGCGGGCTTACCCGCGAATGCGGCGGATCATGCACCACCCAAGCGTCAGACCAGACGCTTTCGCGGGCAAGCCCGCTCCCACAGATCCTTGCCAGCTCTCAACGAATGCCTAAACGCTTGGCCAGCCGGCTTAGGTTGGCCCGGTCCACGTTCAGTTCACGGGCGACTTCAGCCCATTTGCCCTGGTACCGAGCCAGCGCATCTTCGATCAGCACCTTCTGAAAGGCATCGACGGTTTCCTTCAGGCCTTCCCCAGGCCTCACCACCGGCGACGCAATCCCCGACGCAGGCACAGGCGCTGTATCGATCCGCACCTCTTCATCGAGCCCCAGCATGGGCGCCTCGATGGTCAGGATCCGCGGTCGCTCGGGGTGGGCTGACAGCGCCTTGAGCACCGCACGGCTAATCAGGTGTTCAAGCTCTCGCACGTTGCCAGGCCAGGGATACGCCACCAGCAGCTTCTGCGCCTCGCTGCTCATGCGCAGGCTACGCAGGCCCATCCGCGCGCGGTTTTCTTCGAGGAAGTAGCCGGCGAGCAGCAACACATCGCGCCCACGCTCACGCAGCGGCGGCACCACCAGCGGGTAGACACTGAGGCGATGGTAGAGGTCGGCACGAAACCGCCCGGCGCGGACTTCTTCGGCGAGATCGCGGTTGGTGGCGGCGATGATCCGCACATCCACGCGGTGCTCCTGATCGGAACCCACCCGCTGCAATTGTCCGCTCTGCAGCACCCGCAGCAATTTGGATTGCACCGGCAGCGGCAACTCCCCCACTTCGTCGAGAAAGATCGAGCCGCCGTCGGCCAACTCGAACTTGCCGCTGCGCCCGCTCACCGCTCCCGAGAACGCGCCTTTGACGTGGCCAAACAGCTCGCTCTCCACCAGCAGTTCGGGGAGTGCCGCGCAATTGAGGCTAATCAGCGGCTTCTGCCCCCGGGGTGAGCTGAGGTGAATGGCCTCCGCCACCAGTTCCTTGCCGACCCCGGTTTCCCCGGTGATCAGCACTGTGAGCGGGCTATTGCCCACCAACTGGATTTCCTGCTGCAAACGACGATGCACTGCGCTCTGGCCGATCAGCTCCCGAGGCCCTCGCCCGCCCGCCGCGCGCTTGTAGACCTCAGCCAGTTGCCGCTGATCTTCGAAATTGCGCGCCAACTGGTTGATCCGCTCGCTGGCCATGACCGTCGCCGCCGCCAGGCTCGCGAAGGCTTGCAGGTTGTCCAGATCGACGCTGCCAAAGCTGGCCGGGTTCAGCGAATCAAGGGTGATGACGCCCCATAGCGTGTCCTGCACGTACAGCGGACACCCCAGGCAATCGTGAACTTCCAGATGCCCGTGCACGCCGTCCACCAGCCCGTCATAAGGATCCGGCAGGTCGCAATCGGTGGAAAAGCGGGTCGGCTCGCGGTGCTGCAGGATGATGTCCAGGCGAGGATGCTCACCCAGACGAAACCTGCGCCCCACCGTGTCAGGGCTCAGGCCTTCGACCGACAGCGGCACCAGCACGTCGTCTTCAAGCTTGAGCAACGCCACCGCATCGCACGGCAGCAATTGGCGCAAGGCCCGCAACAGCCGTCGATAGCGTTCGTCATCTGGAAGCTCGCGGGACAGGTCGGCAACCAGGGGCACCAGCGCCAGCAGCAAAGGGTTGGTCATGAAGACTCCGAGCGTAATGATTCGTATCGCGTCGCGAAAAATGCGGTCATTATGACCACAGCCACCCGCATAAGGCCATAGCAGAGGGTCAGGCGCGATACTTCCCAGACACCCTGGAGCGTCATCAACCGGTCGCCAACTAACCGGCACCCTGTGTTTCATGCCTGAAACGCTCACGTCGAAAATTTACGCTTAGTTGAATATTCAATTCTGACGCCAAGCATCTGCCGAAGATAAAAGTGCACTTTGATTTAATTAAATCGGCACCAGAAATATTTTTTTATATTTAAGCCGTACTCGAAGGGGGCTCTCGATATGGCAAGAATTCAGGGACGAACTCTAGAAGACCTCCCCTTTGGTGGTGGATCTGGACGGCACGCTATTGCGCTCCGACCTGCTGATGGAGACCGCAATGGCCTTCCTCAGGAGCCAGCCACTGAAGGTCTTCAAGCTGCTGGGGTGGCTATTCCAGGGCAAGGCCGCGCTCAAGGAGGGACTGGCGCTGGAGACCTGGATCGACGTCTCGGTGCTGCCTTACGATGCGCAAGTCATCGAGATGATAAAAACCGAACAGGCCAACGGGCGGACGATTGTGCTGGCAACGGCAAGCCATGTAAGCCTGGCGGAGCGAATCGCCGAACATCTGCAACTCTTCGACCTGATATTGGCGTCCAACGCCAATCGGAACTTGTCCAGCACCAATAAGCGCGACCTCTTAGTTGCCCACTTTGGTGAAGGCGGTTTCGACTACGTCGGTAATTCCAAAGATGATTTACCGATCTGGAAAGTGTCGCGCAACGCCCATGTAGTCAACCCTGATCGCGGTGTGGAATCGCGGGTCAGTGCCATGAGCGAAGTCCAGCCGACGCTCGGCCCGCAAGTGATCGGGCTGGTGCTGCTCCCTCGCAATCCGAAGCTGCGGCTGCTGTGGGTGGCGGCGATGATGAATTTCGTGTTCGCGGTGTCCTACAACGTCACCGACCGCTTCACCTTCTTCCTGCCCGGCGCGGTATTGCTCAGCATCATCGGAGTCATGCAACTGCAGGCCCTTTTGCCACGTCGCGCCACCGCGCTGCTCAATGCCTCGCCCCTCGGCGCACCGGCGTTGATCCTGACGGTATTCGCGGTGTACGCCAGCGGCCTGGTCGGCCTGCCCACCCACAAGGAAGCCCTGCCGTTCAGGGATGACATCCATTACTTCATGGCCCCCCTACCTGCCGGATCGCTCTGCCGAACAATTCGTCATGAGCTATGAAAAATCCGCCCCCCAAGGCGCACTCATCATCGCCGACTGGACCCCCAACGGCGCACTGCGCTCGGCCCAGGCCAGCGGCTTGCTGAAAGACCGCACCTTCGAGCTGTGTGAAGAGGTGGCCAACATCGACGCCTACCTGAAGGACCCGGGCGCGTACCTGGCGCGTACCAGCTACTGCGCAGGGGTCGCGGACCGGTTTGACCTGCAGGCGATGGCGGTGGGGTTTGAGTTGAGGTTGAAATAACAACACCAGCACGCTTGTGCCTCGGGCAATTGAAGGGCATAAGCGCGTGGGTCTTTCGAGTCTCAACGAGGAGGATTGTCTTGCCGATACGTATGATCCGCCGGAGAAACCCAGCGTTTGACCTGCGTCTCTAATGCGTCACTGTGATAAAGATCCAGACACTTCAGCAGATCGAATCTAACGCCCTTCACCTCCGACTCCACGACAGGGTTGTGATAGTCGCGAGCCAGATAGTCCTTCACCAGGTCATGAATAGCGTGCGAGGCCTCGTCGATGTCGTAGTAAGTCCAGTCTCGCAACGCACTCACGCTACTACCTGCGTCCTTGGCAACATCGGCATCACCTTTGTAGGCAGTGGCGATACAAGTGGCCAGGACCATATCCCGGTAGTTTTGGGCGTAAGTCCTTCCACCTGCTTGAGGGGAGTTTCTGATCTCATCCGGAGCCGCCCAGAGAGAGGTACAGACACCGATGATCAAAACGCCCAGGACGACAATCCAGTGCTTGCTCATCGCAAGCTCCAGAAGTTTGCCCTGTCAGTGCGGTACATAGCCTCTGGCTGGTTGAAGTAGCAATGGTCGTAGCAAGAACGTCCGTCAAACAATGTTGCATGGCCTTGCGCATCCGACCATCCTGAAATTTCAAAAAGTATCAGGCCTTTCCTATCGCCCATGCCTTCTGAAGACGTCGGATACTTGATGATTTCGGGCTGCCCCCAGCGCCTTTCGAGAAATGTGACTAGATTCCTGACACGGTAGAAATACTGCCGCTTGTCTGCACCGGAAACTGTCTCTTTGAGTATGGGTGGGATTACCATACCGGACTCATTCAAGATGTAACTCATACGGACCGCGCAAGTATTGGTCCACCGAATTGCTGGATCAGGGCTGTTGATGTTGAACGCTACGTTTCCGCCGATCATCTGCGCGACTTTAGCGCTTGAATTGGAAGGGTCATAAATTCGTTGTGATGCTGCCCAGGCAAAACTGAAGAGGGGTCGCATAGTCGGCCATCCTTGATGCTGAACATTGATAGGACCGACAACCTATCAAGCATCTGGCCGTGCAAAAGAGGCGAGAAAAAATCAGGAGAGGACTTACACTCTCGCGATATATCTTCCTACAACGCCATTTATCAAATCCTACATCCGGTCAAACCTTCTCCAACGCCTCCTCCTTGTGCATCGCCAAATGGCCAGTCTTGTCGCTTTTGACCTCGTACTGCGGTTGCTCTTTGGAGGCGTGGCGTTGCCGGCCCATGAATTCGACGTCATGGGTAATCACTTTGGTGACGACGCCGACCACATGCCCGACATCGGAATTCCACCGCACGTGGTCGCCCTTCTTGAATGCGTGACTCATGATGCTGCTCCTTCAACCATTGTCGCGAAAGCCTGGATAGAGGCTCATTCCGCCGTCGATGAACAATGTGGTGCCATGTACGTAATCAGAGGCATCGCTGGCCAGCCAGACCACCGCGTTGGCGACATCCTCAGGCTCGCCGACCCGGCCATAGGGGATGAGTTTGAGCAGGTTCTTTTCGGCATCGCCTGAGGTGGCCTGGGTGTTGATCGGCGTGCGAATGGCGCCCGGTGCGATGCTGTTGACGCGAATGCGCCGCTCCCCGACTTCCTGAGCGATGCTGCGCATCAGCAGATCCACCCCGCCTTTGGACGCGGCATAGTTGACGTGACCGGCCCACGGGATGACCTGATGCACCGAGCTCATGTGGATGATCTTGCCCAGCGCGCGGGAAATATCGGGGCGGACCTCTTGCGTGGCGAACTGACGCAAGGCCGCGCGGGCGCAAAGGAACTGGCCGGTCAGGTTGACGTTGATGACCGTGTTCCATTGTTCCAGGGTCATCTGGTCGATGGCGGCGTCCTGTTGCAGGCCGGAATTGGCCAGCAGGATGTCGAGCCTCCCGTATGCCTCGATGGTTTTTTCGAAGAGCTTCTCGACTTCGTCTTCCTTCGACACATCCGCACCAATCGCAATCGCCTTGCCGCCTGCCGCGCGGATTTCATCGACAAGCTTTTCAGCCGGTCCGGCCTGTGAGTGGAAGTTCACCACCACCGCCGCACCAGAGTTTGCCAAGCCTTTGGCAGCAGCGGCACCCAGACCGGAGCTGGCGCCAGTGACCAGAGCGACTTGGTCTTTCAAGGAAATCAGCATGGGATAGCGAGTCTCGTGATGAGTGTGTAAATGCTGACTTATGGGCCTCAACCTAAGTTCAGAAAACTCCTGCCGTAGCAGCACGGCTTGCCGGCGGGGGACACTCTCAGGATCGCTCCCGCCGGCAAGCCGTGCTGCTACGGGATTTGTGTCGTGCTTTCGATCAGCTTCTGGCCGAAGGCCTTTGCGAGCTTGAGGACGCCGACGCCGGCAAGCCGGACTGCTACGGGACAGTGGTGTGCTTTTGATTTTGATCCTCATGCGCGATGGTGCAGGCGCCGCAGGACGCGACGTCAAGGCGCCAGGCCGAGCGCAGGTGTCGTGGAGGGGGATGAGCGGCAGGAAGCCGCTAGCCGTGCTGGCCATGGACGGCGCTCAGATGGACGGGACAGCGTGCCCCCGGAACG
>Ga0207713_1000237_pt1 | contig 73733 bp, 62 predicted proteins | sample KBSS64metaG_FD_184404 | JGI IMG/M metagenome (GOLD analysis project Ga0207713, IMG submission 184404) | Switchgrass rhizosphere microbial communities from Kellogg Biological Station, Michigan, USA - KBS S6-4 metaG (SPAdes) (version 2) | ecosystem: Host-associated > Plants > Roots > Rhizosphere >...
CGCCCCGGAACGCCTTCATTGCCCCCATGCACCGGATGGGGCAAGCTAGCGACCGTTTTAGCCCGATACCTGACGCGCGTGCGCCGAGCCCTCCGCCTGCTACCCCTTCCGTTCAGTATCGCCCTCTGTCTGCCGGCGATGGCGGCCGAGAAGCCACCCAATTGGGGGCTGTGCCCGACCCCGGACGTGCTGCCCAAGTTCGATGACGCGCCCAAGGTCGATCCCAAGCTGGCGGCGATCCGCGACCAGCAGCCGACCAACATCGAAGGCGACCAGCTGTCGGGCACCACCACCGTCCCGAACTACACCGGCAACGTCGCGCTCAAGCGCGGCGACCAGTTCATGGGGACCGACAGCCTGCGGGTGGACACCGAGACCGGCAACTACATCGCCGAGGGCCACGTGCGCTACCAGGATTCGTCGATCCGCATGATCGCCGACCGCGCCGAAGGCAACCAGGACACCGACACCCACAAGATCACCAACATCCGCTACCAGCTGATCGAACGCCGCGGCAACGGCAAGGCCGATTCGGTCGACCTGCAGGGCGCGCTGGGACAGATGCACCGCTCCACCTACACCACCTGCGACCCGTCGCAGCAGGTGTGGGAACTGCACGCGCCGGAGATCGACGTCGACAACGACGAGGGCTTCGGCACCGCGCGCAACGCGATCCTCAAGATCTACAACGTGCCGATCCTGTACGCGCCGTGGTTCAAGTTCCCGATCGACGATCGGCGCAGCAGCGGCTTCCTGTTCCCGGCGATCGGCATGTCCAGCCGTAACGGCTTCGACTACATGCAGCCGTACTACCTGAACCTGGCGCCGAACTACGATGCCACCCTGTATCCGCGCTACATGAGCTCGCGCGGCTTCATGCTCGGCAGCGAGTTCCGCTATCTGTACGAAGGCGGCAAGGGCGAGATCGAGGCCACGTACATGCCCTCGGACCAGTTGCGCGACAAGGACCGCGGCAAGTTCGAATACCAGGGCTACCACAACATCAATCCGCAATGGCAGGCGCGCGCCTCCATTGCCTGGGTCAGCGACGAGCGCTACACCGAGGATTTCTCCAACCGTCTGCTCGGCAATGCGGTCTCCAACCTGCAGAGCACGGTCGGCGTCTATGGCACTGGCGAAACCTGGACCGCCGGGTTGATGGCCGATCGCTGGCAGTTGACCGATTACACCCTGACCGAGGCCGCGCTGCCGTACAGCCGCCAGCCGCGCGCCTTCTTCAACTGGGACCAGTCGTTCGGCAGATGGTTCGAGGCCGGCGTCTACTCCGAGGCCGTGCGCTTCGTGCACGACGACATCCACGTCAAGGACCCCACGTTCGAACGCACTGGCGCGGTGATCGAGCAGCCTGGCGGCAGCCGACTGGACGTCAAACCCTATATCTCGATGCCGCTGGCCGGCGCCGCATGGTTCCTGAAGCCGACCCTGGCCTGGCGCTACACCGCCTACCAGTTGGACAAAGACCTGGCCGCGACCCTGGGCGGGGACACCTCGCCCTCGCGCAGCCTGCCGATCACCACCGTCGACGCCGGGCTGTACTTCGATCGCGACGCCAAGTTCGGCGGCACCAGCTATCTGCAGACCCTGGAGCCGCGGCTGTTCTATCTTTACACGCCTTACCGCAACCAGGACGACCTGCCGATCTTCGACACGCGCGAATTCACCTTCAGCTGGGGCCAGCTGTTCCGCGACTCGCGCTACACCGGCGCCGACCGCCAGAACGACGCCAACCAGCTGACCATGGCGCTGAGCTCGCGCCTGCTGCGCCAGGACGACGGCAAGGAGAAACTGGCGGTCAGCTTCGGCCAGATTCTGTATTTCAACGATTCCCGTGTCAGCCTGCCTGGCAGCAACACCACCATCCAGCAAGGCAAGTCGGCCTGGATCGCCGACGCCAACTACATGCTCAACGACCGCTGGACGATGGGCGCCACCTACCAGTGGGATCCCAAATACCGGCGCAAGGACCTGGCCAGTTTCCGCACCCGCTACCTGTTGCCGGGCGACGGCATCATCAACGTCAGCTACCGCTTCCGCCGCGACCTGCTGGAGCAGACCGACGTGTCGGTGTTGTACCCGATCAATCCCACCTGGAGCCTGGTCGGGCGCCATTACTACTCGCTGGAAGACAGCAAGCCGCTGGAAATCATCGCCGGCGTGCAGTGGGACAGTTGCTGCCTGGCCGTGCGCGCGCTGGCGCGACGCTACGTGCGCAATCGCGAGGGCGACCTGGACACCGCGTTCCAGGTCGAGTTCGTGCTCAAGGGCCTGTCCTCGCTGGGCCAGGACACGGACCGCGTTCTGCGCCGTGCTATTCTCGGCTACAACCGCGACGACCTGTACCTGGTCCCGCCCAGCAATACCACGACCGATCCGGACGATTACGATCCGAACCTGATTCCATGACCAAGACCCTCTCCGTTTTCCTCGCCACCTTGCTGGCGATCGCTGGCGTGTCCGCTCCGGCCGCCGCGCAACAAACCCAACCGCTGGACCGCATCGCTGCGGTGGTCGACGAGGATGTCGTGCTGCAGAGCGAACTGGATCGTGCCGTGCGCAACGTGAAGGCGCAGTATGCCGGCCGCGAGGGGCAATTGCCGCCGGACAACGTGCTGCAGCGGCAGGTGCTCGAGCGCCTGGTACTGGTCAAGCTGCAGGTCGCGCGCGCCAACAGCACCGGCATCCGCGTCGGCGACGACGAACTGAACCGCGCCATCGCCAGCATCGCCCAGCAGAACGGCACCGACGTGGACGGCCTGCGCCAGAAGCTGGCCGCCGACGGCATGGCCTTCGACGACTTCCGCAACTCGGTGCGCGACGAAATCACCGTGCAGCGTCTGCGCCAGAGCTTCGCGCAGAGCCGCATCAACGTCAGCGAGAGCGAAGTGGACGCGGCGCTGGCGCAGCAGGCCGCCACCGGCGCCCAGTACCACCTGGCGCACATCCTGATCGGCCTGCCGGAAGGTGCCACCGCCGAGCAGATCAAGACCGGCCAGAGCAAGATCGACGGGGTCAAGAGCCTGATCGACAAGGGCGAGATCGACTTCAGCGCGGCCGCGGTGCGCTATTCCGACAGCCCCAACGCGCTGGAAGGCGGCGATCTGGGCTGGCGCAGCCTGGACGAGATCCCGAACGCATTCGCGCAGCTGATCCGCGACATGAAGCCGGGCCAGGTCGCCGGCCCGCTGCGCGGCCCCAGCGGCTTCCAGCTGCTGAAGCTGGTCGAAGTGCGCGATGCCTCGGCCAATCCGGAAAAGAAGACCGTCACCGAGTACCACGCCCGGCACATCCTGATCCGGGTCAACGAGGCGCAGCCGGATGCGGCCGCCAAGGCCAAGATCGAGACCCTGCGCGCGCGCATTGCCGGCGGCGCGGACTTCCAGGCCGTGGCCAAGGAATCCTCCGACGATGCCAACAGCCGCGGCCAGGGCGGCGATCTGGGCTGGTTCCCGGCCGACGCGTTCGGCCCGGACTTCGGCCGCCAGGTCGAAGGCCTGAGCGACGACCAGGTGTCGCAGCCGTTCCGTACCGAAGCCGGCTGGCACATCGTGCAGCGCGTCGCCTCGCGCCAGACCGACGTGACCAGCGACAGCCAGCGCGCCCAGGTCCGCGAGACCATCGGCCGCCGCAAGCTGGAAGAGGAATACAACCGCTTCCTGCAGGAAATGCGCGGCGAAGCCTATGTGAACCTGCGCGTCGGCGGCGCCGAAACCTCCGCCGCCGCGCCCGCTGCCGACGCCACCGCGCCGGCAACCCCGGCACCGGCCGCCACCAAGCCGTAAGCCGTGCTGCCCGCGCTCGCGCTGGTGCCGGGCGAGCCGGCCGGGATCGGCCCGGAACTGTGCGTGCGGCTGGCGCAACAGCCGCGCCGCGACTGCCAGCTGCTGGCCTTCGCCGATCCCGACACCTTGCGCGCCGCCGCCGCGGCGCTGTCGCTGCCGTTGCAGCTGCTGCCCGAATCCGCCACTGCCGCGGCCCCCGGCGACCTGCGCCTGCGCGCGGTCGGCAACGCCCGGCCCAGCCGTTTCGGCCAGACCGAACCAGCCAACGCCGCCGCGGTGATCGGCGCGCTGACCCAGGCCGCCGACGCCTGCCTGCGCGGCGAACTGCACGGCCTGGTCACCGGCCCGGTGCACAAGGCCGCGATCAACGACGGCGGCATCGCCTACACCGGCACCACCGAACTGCTCGCCCGCCACGCCGGGTGCGAGGTGGTGATGATGCTGGCCAACGACATCGTGCGCGTGGCCCTGGCCACCACCCACCTGCCGTTGCGCGCGGTCGCCGACGCGCTGACCCCGGCGCTGCTGGAGCGCAGCCTGCGCATCACCCACGCCGCGCTGCGCAGCGCGTTCGGCATCGCCGCACCGGTCATCGCGGTGCTCGGGCTGAACCCGCATGCCGGCGAGGACGGGCATCTGGGGCGCGAGGAACTCGACGTCATGCTGCCGGTGCTCGACGCATTGCGCGGCGAAGGCATGCAACTGGTCGGCCCGCTGCCGGCCGACACCGCGTTCCTGCCGCAGAAACTGGCCGGCTTCGACACGGTGCTGGCGATGTACCACGACCAGGGCCTGCCGGTGCTCAAGTACAGCGGTTTCGAGCAGGCGGTGAACCTGACCCTGGGCCTGCCCTACCCGCGCGTGGCGGTCGATCACGGCACCGCGCTGGAGCTGGCCGGCCGCGGCAGCGCCGATCCCTCCAGCCTGTTCGCCGCGGTCGCGCTGTGCGCGCAGCTGGCCACGCGCAAGACGCCTGTGTAGGAGCGGCTTCAGCCGCGACCGGGCGTTACCGGTAACGCCCGGTCGCGGCTGAAGCCGCTCCTACAGGGCGCCGCGCGCGCGCCATCCCGGCTCCATCCCGATAAGATGCGCGCATGACTTCCCATTCCGGCTTCAGCGCCCCGGCCAAGAAATCGCTTGGCCAGCACTTCCTCAGCGACCGCCACTACATCGACAGCATCGTGCGCGCGGTGAATCCCAAGCCGGACGACCTGCTGGTCGAGATCGGCCCCGGCCAGGGCGCCATCACCTTCCCGCTGCTGCGCCGCCACGGCCGCCTGACCGTGATCGAGTTCGACCGCGACCTGATCGCGCCGCTGACCGCCGCGGCGGAAGGGGTCGGCGCGCTGACCATCCTCAACCGCGACGTGCTGTCGGTGGACTTCACCGCCCTGGCCGGCGCCGCCGGCACACTGCGCCTGGTCGGCAACCTGCCCTACAACATCTCCTCGCCGATCCTGTTCCATGCGCTGGACCATGCCGCGGCGATCGCCGACATGCACTTCATGCTGCAGAAGGAAGTGGTCGATCGCATGGCCGCCGCGCCGGGCAGCAAGGTCTACGGCCGGCTCAGCGTGATGCTGCAGGCGTACTGCGAGGTGACCTCGCTGTTCGTGGTGCCGCCGGGCGCGTTCCGGCCGCCGCCGAAGGTGGATTCGGCGGTGGTGCGGCTGGTGCCGCATGCGCCGCAGAGCGTCGGCATCGCCGATCCGCGGCGTTTCGCCGACGTGGTCCGCGCCGCGTTCGGGCAGCGCCGCAAGACCCTGCGCAATGCCTTGAACGGGGTCTGCGATGCCGCGCAGTTCGAGGCCGCGGGCGTGCGCCCGGACGCGCGCGCCGAGCAACTCGAGGTCGCCGACTTCGTGCGCCTGGCCAACGTCGCCCAGGCCACCTGACGCCCGCCGTGGCGCGCGGCGTGCGCTCCACGCGCGGCGCGGTGCGCGCCGTGCACTGCGGCAGTCGTGCCCGGCGCGCGCTCCGTGCACGTGGCGGCGACCGCGAAGCACGCCGGACCGATTCGTGGTGCGCTTACAACGCAGCACGATGCCCCAAGGCCGCCCTCCGCCGCCTGCCACCGGCTGCACACCGCCAGCCCACGCGATTCGCCTGGGCGGCCGACGGGAGTCCGCGGCGCGATCGCCATGCCGCATCGCGAACCTCCGCCATATCTCGCCTCAAACGGCAAAACACGCTCTAAACTGTCGGCATGAACAATGACGCCCCCTACCGGATCGAGGTCGAAGTCTCGCCCCGCTTCCTCGACGACCAATCGGCGCCGGAGGACGGACGCTACGCGTTCGCCTACACGATCCGCATCCGTAACCGCGGCCGCGTCGCCGCGCGGCTGATCGCCCGGCACTGGGAGATCACCGACGGCAACGGCCGCGTCGAACGCGTGGACGGCGACGGCGTGGTCGGCGAACAGCCGCGGCTGCGGCCCGGCGAGGATTTCCGCTACACCTCCGGGCTGATGCTGGAGACCGAGCACGGCACGATGCGCGGCCACTACGACATGGAAGCCGACGACGGCACCCAGTTCGTCGCGCCGGTCGCCCCGTTCGTGCTGACCGTGCCGCGGACCCTGCACTGATGGCGGCGGCATGAGCGTCTGGGCCATCGGCGACCTGCAGGGCTGCTACGACGTCACCCAGCGGCTGCTGGAGAAGATCCGTTTCGACCCGGCCGTGGACCGGCTGTGGTTCTGCGGCGACCTGGTCAACCGCGGCGGCCAGTCGCTGGAGACCCTGCGCCTGGTGCACTCGCTGCGCGCGCACAGCGAGGTGGTGCTGGGCAACCACGACCTGTCGCTGCTGGCGATCGGCGAGCGCAGCCCGGACGAACAGCGCAAGGTCAACCCGGACCTGCAGCGCATCGTGCTGGCCGAGGACCGCGACGAACTGCTGACCTGGCTGCGCATGCAGAAGCTGTTGCACGCCGACCGCCAGCTCGGCTGGATGATGATCCACGCCGGCCTGGCGCCGAAGTGGACCACCACCCTGGCGGAGAAGCATGCGCGCGAGGTCGAGCAGCAGTTGCACGGCGGCGGCTACCGCAAGCTGTTCCGCAACATGTACGGCGATCGCCCGGCGTGGTCGCCGGGCCTGACCGGCTACGACCGTTCGCGCGCGATCATCAACCTGTTCACCCGCGCCCGCTACTGCACCCCGCGCGGGCGCATCGCGATCGAGGAGAAGGGCACGCCGGGAACCCAGGCGCAGGGCCTGTATCCATGGTTCGAGGTACCGGGCCGCGCCGAGCGCGACCTCAAGATCGTCTGCGGCCACTGGTCGACGCTGGGCCTGACCATCACCCAGGGCGTGCACGCGATCGACACCGGCGCGGTCTGGGGCGGCAAGCTCACCGCGCTGCGGCTGGACAGCGAGGATCTGCAGGTCGTGCAGGTGCCGGGGCGCCCGGTCGAGGGACCGCCACCGGTCCCGCGCGCGCGGCCGCCACGGCGGCGCCCGGGAGGCGGGCGCGGCGCGGGTACGGCGGCAGGCGCACCACCGATGCCGGTGCAGGACTGACGGCACGTCATCGCTGAAGGCGCGGTGTCCGCCGCGCCTTGTCGCCACCATCCTCGCCCCTGTAGGAGCGGCTTCAGCCGCGACAGGCGCCATCCGTCGCCGATCCTGCTCGCATGCATGCCTTCTGTCGCGGCTGAAGCCGCTCCTACAAAAACCCTAACCGAGCCAGGAATGCGTTAGCCGGGCTCTACGCCTGCAATTCGCGTTCGGGAAGAACACCTCGACGCCTTCGGCGTCGCCTGCAATCTTCGAGCCGGCCGCGCCACGACACGCCTCACTTGCGCCGGTAATCGACGAACTCGAACGCCAGCGCGTGCCTGGCATCGGCGGCGTGCGCCTGCCGCGCCACGATCTCCCACCGCGCCGGATCGAATGCCGGGAAATGCGCATCGGCACCTTCGACCAGCGTGTCCACATGGGTCAGGTACAGCATGTCGGCATGCGGCATGGCCAGGGCGAAAATATCGCCGCCGCCGATCACCGACAGCTCCTCGGCGCCGCTGGCCTGCGCGACCCCGATCGCCGCCTGCAGCGAGGCGACGGCCTGCATGCCTTCGAACGGCACCTGCCCCGAGCGCGTCATCACCAGGTTCATCCGGCCCGGCAATGCGCGGCCCAGCGACTGCGCGGTCTTGCGTCCCATCAGCACCGGCTTGCCCAGGGTCAGCGCCTTGAAGCGCTTCAGATCGTCGGGCAGGCGCCACGGCAGGTCATTGTCGCGACCGATCGCATTGGCGCGGTCGAGCGCGGCGATCAGGGTCAGGCGCAATCCAGATCGCGTAGCCGAAGCATCCGCATCCGTCAGCGCCGCTGCCGTCGCCTTTACCGATTCCCCATTCCCCATTCCCGACTCCCCGCCCCTCACACCGCCACCGGCGCCTTGATCGCCGGATGCGGCTCGTAGCCCTCGATGGCGATGTCGTCGTAGCTGAAGGCGAACAGGTCGGTGACCGCCGGATTCAACCGCAACCGCGGCAACGGCCGCGGCGTGCGCGCCAGTTGCTCGCGCGCCTGCGCGAAGTGGTTGGAGTACAGGTGCGCATCGCCCAGCGTGTGCACGAAATCGCCCACGCCCAGGCCGGAGGCCTGCGCCACCATATGCGTCAGCAACGCGTAACTGGCGATGTTGAACGGCACGCCGAGGAAGATGTCGCCGCTGCGCTGGTACAACTGGCAGCTGAGCTTGCCGTCGACCACGTAGAACTGGAACAGGCTGTGGCACGGCATCAGCGCCATCTGCGGCAACTCGGCCACGTTCCAGGCGCTGATCACCAGCCGCCGCGAATCCGGGTTGCGCTTGATCTCGTCCACCAGCCACTGCATCTGGTCGATCTCGCGGCCGTCGGCGCCGGTCCAGCGCCGCCACTGCTTGCCGTAGACCGGGCCGAGTTCGCCCTGCGCATCGGCCCACTCGTCCCAGATGCTGACCTTGTTGTCCTTGAGATAGGCGATGTTGGTTTCGCCCTTCAGGAACCACAGCAGCTCGTGCACGATCGAGCGCAGGTGCAGCTTCTTGGTGGTGACCAGCGGAAAACCGGCGTTGAGGTCGAAGCGCATCTGCCAGCCGAACACGCTGCGCGTACCGGTGCCGGTGCGGTCGGACTTCTCCGCGCCATGCTCCAGCACATGCTGCAGCAGCTCCAGGTACTGCTTCACTTGGCCACCTCCGGCGGCGGCACCGGCTGCAGCACCGGCGCGCGGCGCGACCGCCACAGCAGATACAGGCCAAGCACGATCAAGGGCACGCTCAACTGCTGGCCACGGGTCAGCCAATGGAAGGCGAGATAGCCGAGCTGCGCATCGGGCACGCGCACGAACTCCACCGCGAAGCGGAACACGCCATACAGCAACGCGAACAGGCCGGACACCGCATAGCGCGCGCGCGGCTTCATCGACACCGTCCACAGCACCACGAACATGACCAGGCCTTCCAGCACCGCTTCATACAGCTGCGAGGGATGGCGGGCGTAGCGATCCAGCAGCCCGGCGGCGTACTGCCGCTGCAGTTCCGTGGCGCTCATCAGACTGTCCAGCGCCGGCGCGCCGGCGATCTGGTCCTGCATCGGCGCGCGCGGGAAGATCACGCCCCAGCCGGCGTTGGTCAACTTGCCCCACAACTCGCCGCCGACGAAATTGCCGACGCGGCCGAAGCCCAGCCCCAGCGGCACCAGCGGGGCGACGAAATCCATGGTGTCGAAGAAGTGCAGGCGCGCCTTGCGCGACCACCAGGCCGCGGCGACCAGCACGCCGATCAGGCCGCCGTGGAAGCTCATGCCGCCGTCCCACACCTTGAAGATCAGCAGCGGATCGGCCAGGAAATCGGACAACGCATAGAACACCATGTAGCCCACGCGCCCACCCAGCACCACGCCGAGCATCGCGTAGAACAGCAGGTCGGAGAACCCCTCCATGTCCACGCCGGGCAGGCGCCCGGCGCGGATGCGCAGGCGGCCCAGCCACCAGGCCGAGGCGAAGGCGGCCAGGTACATCAGTCCGTACCAATGCACCTTCACCGGGCCGAGCGAGAAGGCGATGGGGTCGATCTGGTGGAGATAGGTCATGCGCGAGCGTCGGCCGGGGGGCGAAGGTCGCCTATTCTGCCACTGACGCCGCTGGTTGCCTCGACTGGGGACGGCGTAACGGGGCGGCCCTTCATCTGCCGGCAGGCGCACATGCGCCACCTCGGTGAAGGTGGAACGGCGGTGCCATCGACACCCTCCGAGCCAGACGCACGCGCGAGCGTTGTAGGAGCGGCTTCAGCCGCGACAGGCGTTCCCGGGAATGCCTGTCGCGGCTGAAGCCGCTCCTACAGCGGATCTCGGCGGCGGCGACGTCAACGCGCCGAACCGCCCAAGGCGGCTTGGGATCGGACCGGCGGCAGGCGCAGCGAGCGCCTCCCCTGCCGTCAGCATGAACCCGCCACCACCATCAGGGGTTCAGTCCAGCACCCGCGGCAGGTTCGGCAACTCGTTCTCGCCGTCCTGGCCCGGCTGCGCCGGGAAGTGCGCGGCCAGCAGCGCCGACACCGCGCCGACGCCGGCGATCACCGCCTGCTCGGGCTGGCCCGCGCGCATGTCGCGCTCGATCACCGCGCAGACCTCGCGCCATTGCGCCGCGTCCACGCGCCCGCGCAGGCCGCGGTCGGCGACGATCTCGATGTGGTGATCGGCCAGCAGCAGGTAGATCAGCACGCCGTTGTTGGCGTCCGTATCCCAGGTGCGCAACTGGGCGAAGGCGTGCTCGGCGCGCAGCCGCGGCGCCATGCCGCGCAGCACCTGCGCCGGCGCCAGGCCCGCCTCCACCGCGAACATCACCTGCCCGCGGTGCAGCCGCTCTCCCTCGGCGATCGCCGCGCCGATGCGCTGCAGGCTGGCGTCGGGGAACACGGTGCGCGCCGAGGGCGCGAACAGATGGCGGAGCAAGCGCATCACCAACTCCCCGAGGCGCCACCGCCTCCCGAACTGCCGCCGCCTCCGCCCCAACCGCCGCCTCCGCCACCGCCGCCGAAGCCACCGCCACCACCGAAGCCGCCGAACCCGCCTCCGAAACCACCACCACCCCAGCCGCCCCCGCCCCAGCCGCCACCACCGGCCGACCGGCCAGGCGACAGGCCAGACAGCAACCCCAGCACCAGCCCGATCGCACCGGTCAGGGCGCCGACGAACAGCGACAGGCTCAGCAGCAGGCCCACGCCACCGCCGGCCGCCCCCGCCAGCACGGCACGCACGGGCCGCGGCGCGCGCGCGAAGATCAACTGCGCGACGAAGGCGGCGAACAGCCCGGCGAAAAAGCCCAGCGGCAGCCTGCCGCCGGAACGCGCTTCGCTCGCATGGGTGCTCACCGGTGCCGGCAACTGTTCGCCGTCGATCAGCTTGACCAGCATCGCGGTGGCCTCGGCGATCCCGCCGCTGTAGTCGCCGGCGCGAAACCGCGGCACCAGGTACTCCTGGATGATGCGGTTGGCGGTGGCGTCGGGAATCGCGCCTTCCAGGCCGTAGCCGGGCTGGATGCGCACCCGGCGGTCGTCCTTGGCCACCACCAGCAGCACGCCGTCGTCCACGCCCTTGCGGCCGAGCTTCCACTGGTCGAACACGCGCTGGGTGTACTGCTCGATGCTCTCCGGCGCGGTGCTCGGCACCACCAGCACCTGCAGCTGGCTGCCCTTGCGCTGCTGCAGCTGCACCGCCTGACGGTCCAGCTCCAGGCGCTGCTCGGGCGTCAGCGTGCCGGTGGTGTCGATGACCGGCGCGTCCAGCGGCGGAATCGGCGCCTCGCTACCGGCCTGCGCCCAGGCCAGCAGCGGCAGCAGCGCGAGCAGCAGGCCGATCCAACTCGCCCGGCCCAGCCGCGCGTGCCACGGGCGGATCGTCGCATCGCTCATTGCAGACTCCTGCCGGCGCGATCGCGCGGCGGCATCGAAGGAAGGAAAGCGCGGCGGTCCTGCCGCCGAACACGCCAGGCCAGGCGGCGGCCGACGCGGCGCGGATGCCGCTGCCGCACACCGCGACCCGGTTGGCGCGCAGCGACGCCGACGCCGGCACCGCTGCGCACTGGCGCCGCGCCTACTGCGCCGGCGCCGGCTGCGGCGCCTGTTGCGGCTGCGGCTGCGGCTGCGGTTGCGGCGCCGGTTGGCCGCCGAAGTTCACCGCTGGCGCCTCGGAAATCTGCGCCTCGTTGGCCACCGAGAAGTTCGGCTTTTCCTTGTAGCCGAAGATCTTCGAGGTGATCACCTGCGGGAACGAGCGGATGTAGGTGTTGTAGTCCTGCACCGCCTGGATGTAGCGGCCGCGGGCCACGGTGATGCGGTTCTCGGTGCCTTCCAGTTGCGCCTGCAGGTCGCGGAAGGACTGGTCGGACTTGAGGTTGGGATAGTTCTCGGTGACCACCAGCAGCCGCGACAGCGCGCTGGACAGCTCGCCCTGCGCCTGCTGGAACTGCTGCAGCGAGGCGGCGTCGTCGGCGTTGACCTGGACCTGGCCGACCCGCGCGCGCGCGTTGGTCACGTCGGTCAACACCTGCCGCTCCTGGTCGGCATAGCCCTTGACCGTGTTGACCAGGTTCGGGATCAGGTCCGCGCGGCGCTTGTACTGGTTGAGTACCTCGGACCAGCCGGCCTTGACCGCCTCGTCCTTCTGCTGGATCGCGTTGTAGCCGCAGCCGGACAGCAGCGCCACCACGGCGGCGAGGAACAAGGAACGGGACAACAGGCGCATGGCGCACTCCGGTGTGAAGACTGGGCGCAGCTTGCCACGCCCCCCGTGAAAACGCAGCCCCGCCGGGACTCAGCTGCTCACCACTGGCCGGCGCCCGGCACCTGGTGGGCCGCGGCACGGCGGCGCATCAGCAGGTTCAGCCATTCCACCAGCACCGAGAACCCCATCGCCGCGTAGATGTAGGGCTTGGGCACGTGCACGTCGACGCCGTCCAGGATCAGCACCACGCCGATCATCAGGATGAAGGCCAGCGCCAGCATCTTCACCGTCGGGTTGGCATCGATGAAGCGACCCAGCGGGTTGGCCGCCAGCAGCATCACCGCCACCGCCAGCAGCACCGCGGCGATCATCACCGGAATGTGCTGGGCCATGCCCACCGCGGTGATCACCGAATCCAGCGAGAACACGATGTCGATCACCGCGATCTGCGCGATCACCATCCAGAACACGCCCGAGGCCTTGCTGGTGGTGGGATCGGCATCCTCGCCGCCGGTGATCAGTTCGCGGATCTCCATGGTGCCCTTCACCAGCAGGAACAGGCCGCCGACGATCAGCACCAGGTCGCGGATCGAAATGCCCATGCCGGCGACGCGGAACAGCTCGCCCTGCATCCGCGCCAGGAACGCCAGCGACACCAGCAACGCGATGCGGGTCAGGCACGCCACCGCGATGCCGAACTTGCGCGCCGCCGGGCGCTGCGCCTCGGGCAGCTTGCCGACCGCGATGGAGATGAACACCAGGTTGTCGATGCCCAGCACGATTTCCAATGCGCTCAGCGTCAGCAGCGTCAGCCAGGTATTGGGATCGGCGAGAAACTCGAAAGCCATGGGGTGGAATCCTTTGAAGATGGAAAAGACGAAGCGGGCCTCACAGCACGCGCGGCAGCAGGATCAGCCCCCAGCACAGCACCACGTTGGCCAGCATCAGCAGCACCGCGGCCGAGCCCATGTCCTTGGCGCGTCCGGCCAGTTCATGGTGTTCCGGCCCGTAGCGCTCGATCACCGCCTCGATCGCGGAATTGAGCAGTTCCACCGCCAGCACCAGCAACAGCGAGCCGATCATCAGCGCCTGCTGCACCGGCCCCTGTCCCAGCCACAGCGCCAGCGGCGCCAACACCACGAACAGGCACACTTCCAGCCGGAACGAGGATTCGTGCAGCCAGGCGGCGCGCAGGCCCTGGTACGACCAGCGCAGCGCCATCAGCATGCGCCGCGGTCCGCGCGGCAGGTGCCCGAATTGGTCGGCCATGGCTCAGGCCCGGCCTGGGAAACGGGGACGCGACAGCGACGGCCGGAAGGGAACGGTCATGGGTGATGGCGAAGCGGGCTAGGCGCCGATTTTGCCACAAGCCCCCCTTCCCCGCCGAAACGCGCCGCCGCCGGCCGTCGATTTGCCTGCGGCGCACCGCCTGCGGCACCATCGCCGCTCCCCTGTTCCAGGAGGCGCCACCATGCCCCGTTCGCCGCTGCGCGCCGCGCTGCTCGCCCTGTCCCTGTCCCTGTCCCTGCTCGGCCTGCAACCGGCCCTGGCGCTGACCCCGCCGCCGCCACAGATCCCGCAGCAGGTCTCCAACGCGGAGTGGGAACAGGACATGCAGCGCTTCGCCCAGGCCGACGCCGCACACCCGCCCAAGCCCGGTGGCGTGCTCTTCGTCGGCAGCTCCTCGATCCGCTTCTGGACCTCGCTGGCCAAGGACTTCCCGGGCGTGAACACGCTCAACCGCGGCTTCGGCGGCTCGGAGATCCGCGACAGCACCTGGTACGCCGACCGCATCGTGGTGCCGTACAAGCCGCGCCTGATCGTGTTCTACGCCGGCGACAACGACCTCAACAGCGGGCGCAGCCCGCAGCAGTTGCGCGAGGACTTCCTCGCCTTCGTGACCCGGGTGCGCCGCGACCTGCCGAACGTGCGCATCGCCTACATCGCGATCAAGCCCAGTCCGGCGCGGGCGGCGCTGCTGCCGCAGGTGGCCGAGGCCAACGGGCTGATCCGCGAGGCGGCGACGTCGCTGAAGCAGGTGGACTTCATCGACGTGTACACGCCGATGCTGGGCGCCGACGGGCAACCGCGCGCCGAACTGTTCGGCCCCGACCGCCTGCACATGAATGCGGCCGGCTATGCGCTGTGGCGCGACATCGTGCGACCCTATCTGCAGCGCAAGTAGGAAACAGCGCCCGCCCGGCCGCTGCAACGGCTACCCTTGGCGGGCGTTTTCCGTTGTTCCCCCCGGTGTGGAGTCGCACAGCATGCCCAGGGCCCTGGTCATCGAAGACGATGAAGTGACCGCCCGCGACATCGTCGCGGAACTCGGCGCGCACGGCTTCACCGCGGTGTGGATCGCCAACGGCCGCGACGGCCTGCAGCACGCGCTGGCCGACGGCTACGACATCATCACCCTGGACCGCATGCTGCCAGGCATGGACGGCATCGACGTCGTCTCCGAACTGCGCAAGCGCGCGGTGGAAACGCCGGTGCTGATGATCAGCGCGCTGTCGGAGGTGGACGAGCGCGTGCGCGGCCTGCGCGCCGGCGGCGACGACTACCTGACCAAGCCGTTCTCGCCCGACGAACTCGCCGCGCGCGCCGAAGTGCTGCTGCGCCGCCGGCGCAGCGCCACCGCCACGCCGGAAACCCGCCTGCGCGTGGCCGACCTGGAACTCGATCTGGTCCGCCACAACGCCTTGCGCAACGGCCAGCCGCTGGCGCTGCTGCCCACCGAATTCCGCCTGCTCGAATTCCTGATGCGCAACGCCGGCCAGGTGGTGACCCGGCAGATGATCTTCGAACACGTGTGGGGCTTCCATTTCGATCCCGGCACCAACGTGATCGATGTCCATCTCGGCCGCCTGCGCCGCAAGATCGACGGCAACGGCCAGCCGCCGCTCATCCGCACGATGCGCGGCTCGGGGTACGTGCTTGCGCCCGCTGACTGACGCCTGGCGATCGGCCACCGCGCGGCTGATCCTCATCTACGGGGCGCTGTTCGCGGTCTGGTGCATCGTGCTGCTCGGCGTGGTGCAGTGGGAGTCCTCGCGTTACCTGTCGAACGTGATCGACCAGATGCTGGCCGCGCGCATCCATTACCTGGAGAACACCGACCCAGAGCGCCTGGCCGACACCGTGGCCGCGGCCAGCGCCATCGACATCCAGGGCTTCATGTGGGTAGGCCTGTTCGACGCCCACGGACGCCGCATCGCCGGCAACATCGACGCGATCCCCCAGGGCATGGCCGAGGACGGCACGGTCAGCCCCATCGAGGCCAGCCTGATCGACGCCGGGCACGGCAGCCAGACCCGCGCGCGCGGCATCGCCCGGCAGTTGCCGGATGGCCGGCGCCTGGTGGTGGCCAAGGAAAGCTACGTCATCGACGGACTCAGCGGGATCATCGGCCGCGGACTGCTGTGGGGCCTGTCGTTGACCCTGCTGCCGGGCCTGCTCGGCGGCATCCTCATCGCGCGCGGTCCCGCGCGGCGCATCCGCGCCATCCAGCACGCCATGGACCCCATCCGCCAGGGCGACCTGAGCGTGCGCCTGCCGGTGTCGCGCGGCGGCGACGAGGTGGACCTGCTCGCGGCCACGGTGAATCAGGCGCTCGGCGAGATCGAGCGCCTGCTCGGCGAGGTGAAGGGCGTCACCGACAACATCGCCCACGACCTGCGCACGCCGCTCACCCGCATGCGCACGCGCCTGTACCGCTTGCAGCAACAGTTCGCCGGCCGCCCGGAAGGCGAGCAACTGGACGACTGCGTCGGCGAGATCGACACCGTGCTGACCCGGTTCCGCGCCCTGCTGCGGGTCTCGGAACTGGAAGATCGCCAGCGCAGCGCCTGCTTCGCGACGCTGGACCTGGGCGCCCTGTTGCACGACGTCCATGACTTCTACGCACCGCTGGCCGAGGACCGCGGGCAGGCCTTCGCGCTGACGCTGGAGCCACTTCCGGCCGTGCGTGGCGACCCGCATCTGCTGTTCGAGGCACTGGCCAACCTGGTCGGCAACGCGATCAAGTTCACGCCCGATGGCGGAACGATCCGTCTGACCGCGTTCACCGACCAAGCCGGCAACGCCCGCATCGACGTCGCCGACAGCGGACCCGGCATTGCGCCGGAGGAGCGCGAGGCCATCTTCCGCCGCTTCTACCGGGGCGACCAGACGCGTTCCAAACCCGGTTGCGGTCTGGGGTTGGCGATCGTCAACGCCATCGTGCGCCTGCATGGCTATGCGCTGCACGTGGGCGGCGACGCGCACGGGGCGGTGTTCTCGGTGCTCTGCCCGCCCGCCGCCCCGGCGCCGGACAGCGACGCGGCCGTGCCCGGCCGGCCGACACCGGCCAGCCTCTGCGCGGCGGGCGAGAGCGTGCCGGATGCACGCCCAATGGCGCCATGATCGGCCGGCAAGCCCTTGCACCATCGCGCTTTTCCACCGCCGCCTGCGCGTCTAAATAAATCTTAACTACGCCCAGCGCAGGACCGGGAGCAGAATCCGCCGCGACGCAACATTCGCGCACGGAACCCCTCCTCCATGATTGGCATCGTCCGGATCGCCCTGACGCGACCGTATACCTTCATCGTCCTCGCCCTGCTGATCCTGATCGTGGGCCCGCTGGCCGCGTTGCGCACGCCCACCGACATCTTCCCCGACATCAAGATCCCGGTGATCGCGGTGGTCTGGCAATACAACGGCCTGCCGCCCGAGCAGATGGCCGGGCGCGTGTCCTCGCCGTTCGAGCGCGTGCTCACCACCACGGTGAACGACGTCGAGCACATCGAGGCCAGCTCGATCCAGGGCTTCGGCATCGTCAAGATCTTCTTCCAGCCCGGCGCGGACATCCGCACCGCCAACGCGCAGGTCACCGCCGTCGCGCAGACCATGCTGCGCCAGTTGCCGCAGGGCACCACACCGCCGCTGATCCTCAACTACAACGCCTCCACGGTGCCGATCATCCAGTTGGCGCTCTCCGGCAAGGGCCTCACCGAACAGAACCTGGCCGACCTCGGCCTCAACATCATCCGTCCGCAGCTCACCTCGGTGGCCGGCGCGGCGATCCCGTATCCGTTCGGCGGCAAGACCCGCCAGGTGCAGATCGACATCGATCCGCCGGCGCTGCTGGCGCGCGGGCTGTCGGCGCAGGACGTGGCCAACGCCCTCGCCGCGCAGAACCTCATCACCCCGGTGGGGACGCAGAAGATCGGCAGGTACGAATACACGCTGCAATTGAACAACTCGCCGTCCGACATCGAGGAACTGGGCAACCTGCCGGTGAAGGTGGTCGACGGCGCCACGGTGTTCATCCGCGACGTGGCCCACGTGCGCGACGGCGCGCCGCCGCAGACCAATATCGTGCACGTCAACGGCGACCGTTCGGTGCTGATGACGGTGCTGAAGAACGGCTCGGCGTCGACCCTGGCGATCATCGCCGGGGTCAAGCAGCGGGTCGCCGCGATGAAGGACGCCCTGCCGGCCGACCTCAAGATCGTGCCCATCGGCGACCAGTCGCTGTTCGTGAGCGGCGCCATCGCGGGGGTCGCGCGCGAGGGCGTGATCGCCGCCGCGCTGACCAGCCTGATGATCCTGTTGTTCCTGGGCAGCTGGCGTTCGACGCTGATCATCGCCACCTCGATCCCGCTGGCGATCCTCAGTTCGATCGCCGCGCTGTCGGCGATCGGCGAGACGCTGAACATCATGACCCTGGGCGGTCTCGCCCTGGCGGTGGGCATCCTCGTGGACGATGCGACGGTGACCATCGAGAACATCAACTGGCACCTGGAGCAGGGCAAGGACGTGGAGACCGCGATCCTGGACGGCGCGGCGCAGATCGTGACCCCGGCCTTCGTCTCGCTGCTGTGCATCTGCATCGTGTTCGTGCCGATGTTCTTCCTGCAGGGCGTGGCGCGCTTCCTGTTCGTGCCGATGGCCGAGGCGGTGATGTTCGCGATGATCGCCTCGTTCGTCCTGTCGCGCACGCTGGTGCCGACGCTGGCCAAATACCTGCTGCACCCGCATGCGCCGCATACCGACCTGCACGGCGACGGCCATGGCCAGCCGCCTTCGCGCAATCCGCTGGTGCGCTTCCAGCGCGGCTTCGAGAAGCGTTTCGAGGCGCTGCGCGCCGGCTACCACGCCTTGCTGGAAACCGCGCTGGTGCGGCGCCGGATCTTCGTGCCGGGCTTCGCGGTCTTCGTCGCGCTGTCGTTCCTGCTGGTGCCGATGCTGGGCCGCAACTTCTTCCCGTCGGTGGATTCGGGCCAGATCCTGATGCACGTGCGCGCGCCGGTCGGCACGCGGGTGGAGGAGACGGCGCACCTGTTCGCCGACGTGACCGGCGCGGTGCGCACGCTGATTCCGAAGGAGCAGCTCGGCAGCGTGGTCGACAACATCGGCCTGTCGTCCTCGGGCATCAACAACGCCTACAACAACACCGGCACCATCGGCTCGCAGGATGGCGACATCCAGATCACGCTCAACGAGGGCCATGCGCCCACCGCCGACTACGTGCGCAGCCTGCGCCAGACCCTGCCGCGCCAGTTCCCCGGTGTCGTGTTCTCGTTCCCGCCGGCCGACATCATCAGCCAGATCCTGAACTTCGGTTCGCCGGCGCCGGTGGACCTGCAGATCCGCGGCCCGAACCTGGCGGCCAACTTCGCCTACGCCAACCGCCTGCTGCGCGAGATCCGCCGCGTGCCGGGCGTGGTGGACGCGCGCATCCAGCAGTCGCAGAGCAGCCCCGGTTTCAACGTGAACGTGGACCGCAGCCTCGCGCAACAGGTCGGCATCACCGAGCGCGACGTCACCAGCAGCCTGGGCGTGAACCTGGCCGGCTCCAGCCAGATCGCGCCGACCTTCTGGCTCAATCCGCAGAACGGCGTGTCGTATCCGATCGTGATGCAGACCCCGCAGTACAGCCTCGACAGCCTGCCGGGCCTGGAGAACGTGCCGATCAGCCCCAGCTCGGGCGGCGGCGGCGCGCAGGTCCTCGGCGGCCTGGCGACGGTGTCGCGGACCGCGACGAATGCCGTGGTCAGCCAGTACAACATCAATTCGATGGTGGAGATCTTCGCCGCCACCCAGGACCGCGACCTCGGCGCGGTCGCCGCCGACATCCAGAAGATCGTCGACGCCAACCAGAAATTCCTGCCCAAGGCGTCCAGCACCGCCCTGCTCGGCCAGGTGCAGACGATGAACAACGCGTTCTCCGGGCTGATCTTCGGCCTGCTCGGCGCGATCGTGCTGATCTACCTGTTGATCGTGGTGAACTTCCAGTCGTGGAGCGATCCGTTCGTGATCGTGACCGCGTTGCCCGCGGCGATCGCCGGCATCGTATGGATGCTGTTCGCCACGCATACCGCCCTGTCGGTGCCCGCGCTGACCGGCGCCATCATGTGCATGGGCGTGGCCACGGCGAACGCGATCCTGGTGGTGAGCTTCTGCCGCGAGCGCCTGGCCGAGCACGGCGACGCGGCCAAGGCCGCGCTGGAGGGCGGCTTCGTCCGCTTCCGTCCCGTGCTCATGACCGCCCTGGCGATGATCATCGGCATGGCGCCGATGGCGCTGGGCATGGGCGAAGGCGGCGAGCAGAACGCGCCGCTGGGCCGCGCCGTCATCGGCGGCCTGATTTTCGCCACCACCGCCACGCTGTTCTTCGTGCCGATCGTCTTCAGCATGATCCACAGCCGTCGCGATCCCTCTTCCCCCCCGGCGAACGCCTCCGGAGAGTCCCTGCATGTCGCCTGATACCCCGCATCCTCGGCCATTGCGCCGCCTCCGCCTGGTCGGCGTCATCGCGCTGATCGTGATCCTGGCCATCGTCGTCGCCGGCGTCGCCACGCGCGTCAACGACGCGCGCGCGCTGCGCGTGTGGACCGACGACCAGGCCATGCCGACCGTGCAGTTGGTGACGCCGGAAGCCGGCCAGGGCGACAACGAACTCAACCTTCCGGGCCGTCTGCAGGCCTACGCCCGCGCGCCGATCTACGCCCGCGCCAGCGGTTACCTGAAATGGTGGAAGGCCGACATCGGCAGCAAGGTGAAGGCCGGCGACGTGCTCGCCGAGATCGAAACCCCCGACCTGGACCAACAGCTGCTGCAGGCCAGGGCCGACCTGGCCAGCGCCCGCGCCAACGAAGCACTGGCGCAGACCACCGCCGAGCGCTGGCAGGCCCTGGGCAATTCCGACTCGGTGTCCAGGCAGGACGTGGACGAGAAGACCGGCGACTACACGGCCAAGCGCGCGCTCGCGCAGGCCGCGCAGGCCAACCTCGAACGCATCCAGGCGCTGAAGCGCTTCGCCACGCTGGTGGCGCCGTTCGACGGGACCGTCACCGCGCGCGAGACCGATGTCGGCGCGCTGGTCAGCGCTGGCGGCGGCGGCCAGGAACTGTTCGTGGTGTCGGACACGCGCAAGCTGCGCATGTACGTGAACGTGCCGCAGAACTACGCGCCGTCGGTGCGTCCCGGCACCCACGTGACCCTGACGGTGCCGGAGCATCCGGGCCAGACCTTCGCCGGCGTCGTCGACAGCGCATCGCAGGCGATCAACGCCGCATCCGGCACCACGCTGGTGCAGGTGGCCGTGGACAACCAGGACGGCAAGCTGCTTCCGGGCGGCTATGCCAGCGTCGTCTTCGCGCTTGCGGCCAACACCACGCTGCTGCGCGTGCCGGCCAGCGCGCTGGTGTTTGACGACAAGGGCCTGCGCGTGGCCGTGGTCGATGCGCACGGCAAGGTGGCGTTCAAGACCGTGACCATCGCCCGCGACTTCGGCAAGACGGTGCAGCTCGGCTCCGGCGTCGCCGCCGGCGACCGCCTGATCGAGAGCCCGCCCGATGGCCTGGCCGAAGGCGACCGCGTGCGCATCAGTGCGCCCAAGCCGGCCGGCGACCATGCAAAGGTCTGATCGCGCCCGCGCACGGCTTGCCGCGACCGCGGCACCGGCGTCGCTGAGCCTGGCGCCTGCTCGCTGGCGCCCACCTACCGGGCGCCCGAGGTGCCGCTGGCGGCGCAATACAGCGACACCGATCCGCCATGGCTGCAAGCGCAGCCCGCCGACCGGCTCGACCGCGACGTGGCGCTCGCTGCCTTGGCCCAGGCCGAGGACAACCTCACCCTGCTGCGCGACCTGGGCACGTTGACAGATCAGCGCGCGGCCGCCGATACCGCGCGGCGTCCGATCGCGTTGTCGCACCCTCATTACCGCGAGAGTGCCGTCGGCTAGCTCGAGGCGGTGCAGGCGCAGACGGCCGCACTCGATGCGCGACGCGGCGTCATCGATCTGGAGACCCGACAGTTGCGCGCGAGCGTCGCACCGATCCGCGCGCTGGGTGGCGGCTGGGAGGCCGAGGAAACACCCTGAGGTGGTGCCGATCGCGTCCGGTCACATCCTCGCCCGTCGTCGGTGTGGTCCTGCCATGGCGATCGTCCCGGCAAGCGACCTGCCGACGTGGCGCGCGCCACCGCCTTCACCTGACCGGATCGAAGCGGATCGTGGCGGTGGTACCGCCGCCTTCCGCGCTCTCCAGTCCGATCCGCCAGCCGAAGCGCTCGCACAGCCGCAGCACGATCGACAGGCCCAGCCCGGTGCCCTGCGGGCGGTCCGGCTCGGCGCGGAAGAACGGTTCGAACGCGCGCTGCAGGGCCTCGGCGGACATGCCGATGCCGGTGTCGCGGATGCTGATCCGGTCGGTGTCGACCTCGACCTCGATGCTGCCGGCATCGGTGTAGCTGCAGGCGTTGCGCAGCAGGTTGCTGACCACCACGTGCAGCACCCGTGGCGGCGCATGCAGGCGCGCGACGCTGAGCACGGTGACGGTCAGGGTCACCGGCTTGCCGGTCAACAGCTCGCGCGCGTTTTCCGCCTCGTACTCGACCACGTCGGCGACCTCGAAGGTCTCGCTCTGCGGGACTACGTCCGCTTCGCGCGCCAGGATCAGGAAGGCGTCGATCACCGCCTCCATGTCGCGGCCGGCGCGCTGGATCCGCTGCAGGCTGCGGCCCAGCCGCGGCGGCAGTTCCGGATCGGTCATGGCGATGTCGCTGGCGACGCGGATGACGGTCAACGGCGTGCGCAGTTCGTGGCTGGCGTCGCGGGTGAAGTTGCGTTCGCGCGCGACGTGATCGGTGACGCGCAGCGCCAGCGCATGCAGCGCGGCGGCCAGTTGCCGCGATTCGCCCTGCACGTCGGCCGGCAGGTTTTCCGGCGCCAGGTCGGCGGTGGACGGATGCCGCGGATCCCATTGCGACACGCGCCGCGCCAGCCAGTTGACCGGCGACAGCAGCCGGCGCGATGCGCGGTAGGTCAGCCAGCCCACCACCACCACCGCGACCAGGGTCAGCAGCGCCGGCACGATGCCGAACCAGAACGCCAGGCGCTGCGCCTGCGCGCGCAGGAACACCAGGTACAGGCGCCCGGCCTTGGTCTCGTCGACCAGCACCATCTCGCCGCCCGGGAGGTGTTCGTGCAGGCCCGGCCGCAGGTCGCGCAACGCCGCCGGCACCGCCGTGGGCGATTGCCCGGCCGGCACCACATAGCCATGCAGGGTATGGCTGTTGGGCGGCGGTGGCGGCGACGGCGACTGCGCGTACAGGCGCCAGTAGTGCGCGGCTTCCTCGCGCATCACCGAGCCCACCAGCGAATGCTGCACCACCGCCACGACCAGGTAGCTGCCCAGCACGACGATGCAGCCCGCACACAGGATGCGGGCGACGAGCGCGAGGCGGATTTTGCGCGGTAACCCGTGCGGCATACAGCTTCCGTGTCGTTCCGCCGCCGATTATGGAAGCGCGGATCGTGAATCCGCCGTGCAAGCAGGCGCCGTTCCTCGGCGCGCGCTCGCACGGCAAACGCGGGATCGCTCAGCTCATCGGCTGGGCGATGTCGGCGATGCGGTAGCCGGCGCTCTGCACCGTGTGCAGCAGCGGGCGGTCGAACGGCTTGTCGATGATCTTGCGCAGGTTGTACAGATGGCTGCGCAAGGTGTCCGAGTCCGGCAGGCCGTTGCCCCAGATCTCGCGCTCGATCTCCTGGCGGGTGACCACGCGCGGCGATTCGCGCATCAGGATGGTCAGCAGGCGCAGGCCGATCGGCGACAGCTGCAGCTCGGTGCCGGCGCGGGTGGCGCGCATGCTCACCGGGTCCAGGACCAGGTCCGCCACCTTCAGCACCTCCGAGCCGACCTGGCGGCGCTCGCGGCGGATCAGCGCGCGCAGCCGCGCTTCCAGTTCCTGGATCGCGAACGGCTTGGTCAGGTAGTCGTCGGCGCCGAAGCCCAGGCCGGTGAGCTTGTCGTCGAGCGTGTCGCGCGCGGTCAGCATCAGCACCGGGGTCGACTTGCGCGCGTCGTTGCGCAGGCGGCGGCACACTTCGATGCCGTCCAGGCGCGGCAGCATCAGGTCCAGCACCACCACGTCGTAGCTGTTTTCCGCCGCCAGGCGGTAGCCGTCCAGGCCATCGCAGGCGTAATCCACTTCGAATCCACGGCCTTCCAGGTATTCGCCGATCATCTCGGAAATGTTGCGGTTGTCCTCGACGACCAGGACGAGTCCGGAGGTTTCCTTGGTCTGACGCATAGAGCTTCCTCAGTCTTCAGCTTTGTGAAACATGCCGCAAGCGCGGTGGTGACGGCGTGAAGATCGCTTCATGTGTCTGACCGTTGCGGAAATCACCCGCCGATCAAGGGTTTGAGCTTGGGCCAGACATTGTCCAGTACCTTCGGCTGGCCGGCCGCGGTGGGGTGCAGGCCGTCCTCCTGCATCAGCGCCGGGTTCAGCGCCACGCCCTCCAGCAGGAACGGCAGCAGCCCGGTCTGGTACTGCTTGGCCAGATCGGCGTAGACCGCGCGCAAGCGTTGCCGATAGGCTGGGCCATAGTTGGGCGGCACGTCGATGCCCAGCAGCAGCACCTTGGCGCCGGCGTCGCGGCTGAGCACGATCATCTTCTCCAGGTTGCCGCGCAGTTCCGCCGGGGTCAGCCCGCGCAGCGCGTCGTTGCCGCCCAGTTCGATCACCACCACCGCCGGGCGGTGCTTCTGCAGCAGCGCCGGCAGCCGGGTCAGCGCGCCGGAGGAGGTCTCGCCGCTGATGCTGGCATTGACTACGGCCGGCGGCGCCTGCATCTGTTGGTGCAGGCGGCGCTCCAGCAGCGCCACCCAGCCGGACTGGACCGGGATGTTGTGGGCAGCGCTGAGGCTGTCGCCGACCACCAGCACCGGCCCCGTCGCACCTTTGGCACAGGCGATCGCGGGCAGCAGCAGACACCATGCCAGCCAGGCCAGGCGCCAGGCGCTGCGCGTCCAGGCAGGCGTTCCTTTCGTATCGTTGCCACGCATCCGGAGATTTCCTCATCGACAGTCTGGCCCCCACTCCTCGCACCGGCATCGCCATCGACGTACGCGATGTCGGCAAATCCGTCAGCGGACCGGAGGGCACGGTCCACATTCTCGACAAGGTCGGATTGACCATCGGTGAAGGCGACAGCGTCGCCATCGTCGGCGCGTCCGGTTCCGGCAAGACCACCCTGCTCGGCTTGCTCGCCGGGCTGGACCTGCCGACCCGCGGCGAGATCGTGCTCGCCGGGCAGTCGCTCAACGCGCTGGACGAGGAAGCGCGTGCGGCCTTGCGCGCGCGCGAAGTCGGTTTTGTGTTCCAGAGTTTCCACCTGCTGCCGTCGCTGACCGCGGCGGAGAACATCGCGCTGCCGCTGGAACTGGCCGGGCGCGAGGACCCGGCGCGTGTGCGCGAGGTGCTGGAAGCGGTCGGACTGAGCACGCGTGCGCGGCACTACCCACGGCAATTGTCCGGCGGCGAGCAGCAACGCGTGGCGCTGGCGCGCGCGTTCGTGGCGCGGCCGCGGATCCTGTTCGCCGACGAACCCACCGGCAGCCTCGACCAGGCCACCGGGCAACAGATCAGCGACCTGCTGTTCGCGCTCAACGCCGGCAGCGACACCACCCTGGTGCTGGTCACCCACGACATGCGCCTGGCGCAGCGCTGCGAGCACCGCTACCGGCTCGACGGCGGGCGCCTGCGCCAGGCCGACGCGGCGGCCGACGCATGAACGTGCTGCGCCACGCCGCACGCGCGCTGCGCCGCGAGCTGTTCGCCGGCGACCTGCTGACCGTGTTCGCCGCGCTGGTGCTGGGCGTGGCGGTGATGACCGCGGTCGGCACCCTGGTCGATCGCGTCACCCTGGCGCTGACCGGCAGTGCCGCCGAGGTGATCGGCGGCGACCTCGGCGTCACCGGGCGCCAGGACATCCCCGCCGCGTTCGCCGAAGAGGCGCAGCGCCGCGGCCTGCGCCACACGCGCCTGGTCAGCTTCCCCAGCGTGCTGTTCCATGGCGAGGCCAGCCAGATGGCCAACATCAAGGCGGTCGACGTCGGCTATCCGTTGCGCGGCGACCTGCTGGTCGCACGCGATACCGCTAGCGCCGGCAGCGAGCGCGCCGGCGCGCCGCCGCGCGGCCAGGCCTACGCCGATCCGCGCCTGCTCGAGGCGCTGGGGCTGAAACTCGGCGACGACCTGGAATTCGGCGCCGGCACGCTGCGCGTGACCCGCGTGCTGCGCGCCGAGCCGGACGCCTCCGGCGAGCTGATGCAACTGTCGCCGCCGCTGCTGGTCAACCGCGCCGACGTCGATGCCGCCGGCCTGCTCGGCCCCGGCAGCCGCGCTTCGTATCGGCTGATGTTCGCCGGCGCGCCCGGCGAGATCGCCGCGCTGCGCGAATGGCTGCAGCCGCGCGCCAAGGCGTTCCGCCTGGTCGGCATCGAGGACACCCAACGCGGCGTGCGCGGCGCGTTCGACCGCGCCGGGCGCTTCCTGGCCCTGGCCGCGTTGCTGGCGGTGCTGCTGGCCGGCGTCGCCACCGCGCTGGCCGCCAACCGCTTCGCCTTGCGCCGCATCGACAACGTGGCGGTGCTGCGCTGCCTGGGCGCGCGCCAGCGCGACATCCTCGGCGCGCTGGCGCTGCAGTTGCTGTTGCTGGCGATTCCCGCCTGCGCGCTCGGCGTGGGCCTGGGCATGCTGGCGCAGGTCGGCCTGGTCGAGGCGCTGGGCAGCCTGATCCCGAACCGGCTGCCGCTGCCGCAGGCGACCCCGGCGCTGGCCGGGGCCGGCATCGGCCTGTTGCTGCTGCTCGGCTTCGGGCTGCCGCCGCTGCTGCGGCTGCGCAACGTGCCGCCGATGCGCGTGCTCAACCGCAGTTTCGCCGCGCTGCCGCCGACCTCGCTGCTGGTCTATGCCGCCGCGCTGGTCGCCACCGTGGTGCTGGCGGTGTACGCCACCGGCGACGGCGTGCTCGCGGCCTGGGTGCTGGGCGGCCTGACCCTGCTCGCCGCGCTCGCCGCAGCGGTCGGCGGCCTGCTGCTGGCGTTGTTGCGGCGGCTGCAGTCGCGGCTGCGCGGGCCATGGAAGCTGGGCCTGGCGGCGCTGACCCGGCGCCGCGCGCTGAGCGTGGTGCAGTTGGTGGGCCTGTCGCTGTCGCTGTGCGCCCTGCTGTTGCTGGCGGTGATCGGCCCCGGCCTGCTCGGGCAGTGGCGCGACCGGCTGCCAGCGGACACGCCGAACTACTTCCTGATGAACATCCAGCCCGACCAGGCCGAGCACGTGCTCGGCACGCTGCGCGGGCTCGGCGTCGCCGATGCGACGGTGGAGCCGTTCAGCACCGGCAAGCTGGTGGCGATCAACGGCAAGCCGCCGCAGCGCCGGGAGCAGGGCCCGGAGGACGATGGCGATGGCGCCGACCGGCCGATCAACTTCTCCTGGCGGCATGAATTCCCCGCCGCCAACCGGCTGCTGTCCGGGCGCTTCTGGGCCGCCGACAGCACCGCGGCGGAGGCCTCGGTGGAGGAAGGCTGGGCGCAGCGCTACGGGCTCAAGCTGGGCGATCGCATCACCCTGCTGCTCGGCGAGCAGCAGCGCAGCTTCACCGTGACCAGCGTGCGCAAGGCGGACTGGGACTCGTTCCGGGTCAACTTCTTCCTGCTGCTCAACGCCGGCGCGGTGCAGGACGCGCCGTACAACCTGATCTCGGCCTTCCATCTGCCGCGCGGATCGGCCGCGCAGTTGAGCGGGCTCAGCCGCACCTATCCGAACGTGTCGCTGCTGGACATCGACGCGATCCTGCAACGGGTGCGCGAGGTGATCGACCGCGTGGCGCAGGCGGTGCAGTTGGTGATGGGCTTCAGCCTGCTGGCCGGCGCGCTGGTGTTGCTGGCGGCGCTGCAGGCCACCGCCGGCGAACGCCGCTACGACAGCGCGGTGCTGCGCACCCTGGGCGCGCGCCGTGGGCAACTGCGCGGCGCGGTGCTGGTGGAGTTCGGCGCGCTCGGCCTGCTCGCCGCGATCCTCGCGGTCGGCGCCGCGGCGATCATTGGCGTGGTGGTGGCCAAACAGGCCTTCGAGCTGACGCTGTCGCCGCCATGGCCGGCGCTGCTGCTGGGCGGCCTGGGCGGCGTGGCGCTGAGCCTGCTCGCCGGCTGGTCGGGCACGCGCCGCATCCTGCGCACGCCGCCGGCGCTGGCCTTGCGCGAGCCGTGAGGGGCCGGGATTGGGGATTCGGGATTGGGGATTTGGAAAAGCGTCGCGGTTGCGCGGGCGTGGCGCGGTCGCCACCGGCGCTCGGCGGCGGTCTGTCGCGACGACGGGAGCGATGCGTGCCGTGCCATGGGTAAGATCGCGGTGCATCGAAGGGAGATCCGCATGAAGTGGTTTGTCGCGTGTTGCCTGCTGGCCGTCGCCAACGCGGCCGGCGCCGTGGTGGTCAGGGCGGACGTGGAGGACGCCCGCTACCGGATGCCGGAGGCGGCATTTCCGGCACTGGCCGACCTGCCCGGCGAGGGGCACGGCGTGCTGATCGCGCCGCAATGGGTGGTCACCGCCGCGCACGCGGCGCCGATGCAGATGCCGGGCATGGAGCAGGACGTGACCATCGGCGGCGTGGCGCACAGGATCAAGCGGATCGTCGTTTATCCCGGCTACGAGAAGCTGCCCGACCCACTGGTGAAGGAGGTCCTGGCCTCGCGCGACTTCTCCAGGCTCTACGCGTTCCTCGACGCATCCGACGATATCGCGCTGATCGAACTGATGGCGCCGGTGGCGGACGTGGCGCCGGTGGCGCTGTACCGCGGCGACCGGGAAGCGGGCATGACCGCCGAACTGCTCGGCAAGGGCGCCAGTGGCGACGGCAGCGTGGGCCAGGATCCGCACGGCGCGCATCGCGGCGTGTTGCGCCACGCCTTCAACACGATCGCCGGCGCCGACGCGCGTTACCTCTGGTATCGCTTCGACCCTCCCGCCTCGGCGTTGCCGCTCGAAGGCATCACCGGCAGCGGCGACAGCGGTGGTCCGTTGCTGATCGGCGACGGCCATGCGCGGCAACTGGTCGGCCTGGCATCGTGGGGCCAGTATCCGCCGGAGCATCCGTTCTGGAAGACCTGGACCGCGGATCGCCCGTTCGTGCAGGGCCTCTATGGCCAGATCGTGCATGCGGTGCGCATCTCGCACTACGTCCCATGGATCGAGCAGGTGATGGCTGCATCCGCGCGCACCGAGCCATCGCCCGCGCAGGCGCAGGCCGCGCCCCGGCCAGCGCGCGAGGCGACGCCCTGATATCCGGTGGCCGGCGCGCCGGCGGATGGCAGGTCGTTGCACCGGCGCGAACGCCCACACTGCCGCCTTGCGTGCGACCGGCCCTGCGCCGTCGCTGGTGCGCGGAAAGTGCACAGGGTCGCCGCACGTGGCCGAGCGCGCGACAGCCGCGGGATCGCGAGCGATCGCCAACTGATGGTCGCCGCCGACCGGTCCACTCCATGAAAAAGGGAAGGCGCCATGCCGGCCGCCTTCCCCACCCTGGCTGCGTTGCCGGCGCCGTGCTCAGCGCGCGGCCGGCGCCGGCTCCGCCCATTGCGCGAACACCGCATCGATCTGCGCGTCGGTCACCGGCTCGCCCTGCTGTACCGCCTCGGCCTGCTCGAACAGCGGCACGATCATCGCCATGCCGTCGAGCTTGGTCTTCAGGTGCACGCCCGGCGGCTTGCCGAGCAATCCGTCCCAGCGCGCGCGCACCTTGGCCCAGTAGCCCTGCGTCGCCTTCCAATAGGCGTACGCAGGCGCGAAATCGACCTCGCCGGTCTTGACGTAGTCGTTGAAGCCGAACTCGCGCGCGATCGCCTGCTGGCTGCCGTCGGGCTTGCGCAGCACCTTGGTGTTGAATTGCTCGTGGGTCCAACCGGCCGGGGTGAGGGTGTGCCGGTTGATCACCGCCAGCGCGTTGTAATCGCTGCGCCTGGTGTACTCACGCCGCGGCAGCGGCCGCCAGCTCAGGTCGCTGGTCCAGGTCGCATGGCCGTCGGCATAGTCCCAGCGGCCGGTGCCGCAATAGCGCGGCGCGTCGCTGACCTCGAACACGCACTGGGTCCAGGCACCGCGCGTGGCCGCGGCGGCGAGCGGGCGCACCTGCCAGGTCTGGTCGGCGCTGAACTCGAAGCGCTGCGCCGCCTCGTAGGTCCAGTCCTGGCGCCAGTGCTTGGTGACGTGGCCGCTCTTCGTGTCCACCAGCAGGTGCTGCAGCACCAGGTTGCGCGGGCTGTCCTCGACCACGATCACCACTTCGTTGGCGCCGCTGCGCATCGCCGGCGCGCGCTCGTAGCCCGGCGCGAGCAGCACTGTCTCGTCGAAGGCGAAGTCCACCAGGTACTCGCCCTGCATCGCCAGGATGCTGGCGCGGTCGCGCGCCGGATCGGCGCCCTCGGCGTGGACGGGGAGACTGCCGGCGAGCAGCAGGACGCACAGCAGGGAACGTGTTTTCATCATCGAGAGGCCGGGTGGTGGAAGCGAGAAAAAGGCCATGCGCCGGTCACAGCCGGATCAGCGGCCATGGCCGATCCGGATCCGGACGCAGCGCAAGCCGACCGGCGCGGGCGCAGCAGCAGTCGTCGACCAGCACATCGCCCTCGGCCGCTTCCAGGCGGGCGATGCGCCGGGCGATGCTGGCGCCGAGCGGCGACACGCTGGCGACGCTGGCGGCCAGCGCGCCGTCGGCCGCATGCAGGCGCAGCGCCCGCGCGTGCCAGCCATCGCCGCGCAGGCGCCCGGCGACGCGCCGCCACAGCCGTTCGGCGACGCTGCCGTCGCTGGCGTCCTGTGCCGTCGGCAGCGCCGACAGCAGCATGTCCCAGGCGACGAAGTCGCTGTCCGGCAACAGATACAGGCGCCAGCAACAGTGCTGCTGGCGATCGTAGAAGCGCAGGCTCTCCAGCACGCCATCGCTGTCCACGTCCAGATGCGCGGCGACGCTGCGGGCGTGCCGCCAGCCGACCAGTTCGGCGCCGGCGCGGGCGCGGTACAGGCACAGCACGGTGCCCAACGCGGCCAGTTGCGCCGGGCGCGGCAGCGGCGCGGAGGCGGCGCTCCGCTCCGGACCGTGCTGCGCTGGCGCCGCCGTGCGCATGCGCCGCTACCAGTCCAGCGCCAGGCTGACCGACACGTTGCGGCCGGCGCCGGTATAGCGATCGAGCACCGTGCTGCCGGCCAGCGTCGCTCCGGGGAGCGCGTTCCAATCGATGTAGCGGCGATCGGCGAGGTTGAACACGCCGACGTTGAGCCGGGCGCCGGGGGTGAAGTTCCAGTGCGCGAGCAGGTCCAGCGTCGCGTAGCCCGGTGGCGTGTAGTAGCTCGCCGACGCCGGGCGCTGCTTCTTCGCCACGAACGTGCCGACCAGTTGCGCGCCCCACAGGTCACGGTCGTAGGCCAGCCCGACCACGCCGCGCAGCGGGTCGATCGCGTTCAGCGGCGCGGCATCGGTCTTGTTGTCGCCGTGCGCATAGGCGGCGCTGGCATGCAGCGACCATCCCGCCCAGCGCGCCGACAGCGCGCCGAAGTCCACGCCGGCCTTGGCCTCCATGCCCTTGATCACCACGTGGTCGACATTGCGCGACTGGTACAGCATCAGGCCGTCGGCGTTGAAGCCGACGAAGCTGTAGGACTCGATGAAGTCGCGGTAGTCGTTGTAGTAGCCGCCGAGGCCGGCATAGCCGGCCGCGCCGACATAGCGCAGGCCGAGTTCGGCGCCCTTGCTGGTCTCCGGCTTCAGGTCCGGATTGGCGATCGCGGTGTAGCCGACCACCAGATTGGTGAAGCCGATATTGACGTCGTTGTAGGGCGGCGCGCGGAATCCGTGCGCGTAGTTGGCGTACAGCGACCACGCCTCGTCGATGCGCCAGATCGCGCCGAGCTTGGGCGAGACGTTGTGGTCGGTGATCTTCTTCGCCGCCACGCCCGGATTGTCGCCGGCGAAGATCGCGTCCAGCTCCGGCGAGAGCCGGTAGTAGTCCACGCGCACGCCGGGAATCAAGCTGACGCGGCCGTCGGCCAGGCGCATCTCGTCCTGCAGGTAGAGGCCGGCCTTGGTGGTCTCGGTGACCGGGAAGTCGCGCACCGGGAAGGTCTCCAGGCCCACCGTCTTGCTGATCGCGCCGGTGCGCAGGTTCTGGGTGTGGCCGTCGCGCTTCTCTTGGGTGTCGCTCCACGACAGGTCGAGCCCGTAGCTGATGTCGTGGACCACGCGGCCCTGGTCCACCCGCTTGTGCAGGTTCGCCTGCAGCCCGTACAGGCGCTGGTCGAAGTTGTGCTCGTTGTGGCGCAGGGTGTTGTTGCTGCGGCGTTCGTCGGTCCGCTGCAGGCTCTCGCTGTCCTGCCGGTACAGTTGCCACTGCAGGTCGTCGGCGAACGGCGTGTCCCACTGGTCGATCTCGTGCGCCAACGACACGCGCGCCCGGGTCTGATGATCGCGGCCGCGCTGCGACAGGATCGCCGCGGTGACGTTGCTCAGCGCATCGATGCGGCCGTAGTCCTCGTTGCCCTCGACGGTGAGCTTGAAGCGCTGGTTCGCGCTCGGCGCGTAGACCAGCTTGCTGAGCAGGCTGCGGCCGTCGCTGCTGAGCGGGTTGGGCGCGGTGCGCGTCGCGCCGGTGCTGCGGTTGTCGCCCTGGGTTTCGCTTTCCTGGCCCTGGCGGTGGCTGAGCGCGGCCATGCCGCTCCAGCGCGCGCCGCCGAAGGCCACCAACGCGCCGGCGAACAGACCGTCCCAGTCGCCCTCGTACCCGAACTTCAGGCCGACGTAGCGGTCCTTGCCCGGCGCCAGGTAGTCGGCCGGATCCTTGGTGACGTAGGCGACCACGCCACCGAGCGCATCCGAGCCGTACAGCGAACTGGCCGGGCCGCGCACGATCTCGACCCGCTTGAGCGTTTCCATGTCGACGAGATTGCGGTTGGCGTTGAGATAGCTGCCGAAGCTGAAGCCATCCGCGACCGGAATGCCGTCGGTCTGGATCAGCACGCGATTGCCGTCCAGGCCGCGGATGCGGATCCCGCCGATGCCGCTGAAACGGCCGCTGTTGCCGGTGACCGAGACGCCTGGCGTGTAGCGCAGCAGGTCCTTCAGATCGTGCACCAGTTCCTGATCCATCTGTTCGCGGTCGATCACGTCCACGCTGGCCGGGACGTCCACGATGGCGCGCTGGGTGCGGGTGGCGGTGACCTGCAGGCGGTCGAAATCGCGCGGCGTGGCGGCATCGGCGGCGGCGCCGGTCGCGGGGTCGGGGGCGGCGTGCGCGCAGGCGGCCAGGGCCAGCCACAGCGCGCCGGCGAGCGGAGCGGGACGAAGAAGGGAGGTCATCGGTAGGTCGCGAAAGATCCCGGCCCAGGCCGGCACGCAGGCCGGCGCAAGGGCCGAGAGGAGAGACGGTCGCGACTGCGAGCGGCCGCGGCGGACGCGTGCGGTCCGGCCAGGTGGCGGCAGTGTCGAGCGGTGGGCCGGGCCGCGCGCTGCGCGGCCAGGCGGTTCACTTGGTCAGGATCAGCTTGTCGTTGCTGGTGTGGCGCAGGCGATAGACGCGGTCGCCATGCTGGATCAGCACCTCGCGGCGCCCTTTCAGCAGCGCCTCGCTGCTGATGGTTTCCTCGACCGGAACGGCGCGCGGCAGCGCGCGCTCGCGCAGGCTCAGGGTTTCCGGGTGACGCAACAGCACGGGTTGGGCAGTCATGGTCGAGCTCCGTACACAGGGGTCGATACGGATGATAATGATTCTCAATAATTGCGCAAGAGGCATTCTCGTTTGCGCCCATTGAAGGTGCGAATGAAACACAAACCTTCGACAGTCAGGATGAATCGACGGCGACGCATGCCTCCTTGGCTGCGTTCAACCACGCCCCTGCCTGGGCCCCAAGGCCCGGCTCAGGCGACCGCCGCCTCGACCTGCGCCCACCACGCCGGGTCGTCGCGGGTAGCCAACTGCAGCGCCTCGAGGTTTTGCAACAACTGGGCGACGCGACTGGCACCGAGGATCACCGTGGACACCTGCGGGTTGCGCAGGCACCAGGCGATCGCCAGCGCCGCCGGCGCCACGCCCTGCGCGGCGGCCAGCGTGGTGAAGCGCCGCGCGCGCTCGATCCGGCCCTGCGCCGGCGGCCCGATCACGTCGTCCTGCAGCCAGGCGTTGCGTGCCTGGCCCAGGCGCGACGCCGGATCGATGCCGTCGTTGTACTTGCCGGTCAACAGGCCCGAGGCCAGCGGCGACCAGATCGTGGTGCCCAGGCCGAGCTCGGCGTACAGCGGCGCGTATTCCTGCTCCACGCGCTGGCGGTGCAGCAGGTTGTACTGCGGCTGCTCCATCGACGGTCCGTGCAGGCCCAGCGCCTGCGCCACCCGCGCCGCTTCGCGGATGCGCTCGGCCGGCCACTCGGAGGTGCCCCAGTACAGCACCTTGCCCTGGCGGATCAGCGCGTCCATCGCGCGCACGGTTTCCTCCACCGGCGTGTCGGCATCGGGACGGTGGCAGTAGTACAGGTCCAGGTAGTCCACGCGCAGGCGCTTGAGTGCGGCGTGGCAGGCATCGGTGACGTGCTTGCGCGACAGTCCGCGCTGGGTGGGGCGCGGCGATTCGACCGCGCCGAAGTAGACCTTGCTGGACACGCAGTAGCCATCGCGCGGCAGGCGCAGGTCGGCGATCACGTCGCCCATCACCTGTTCGGCGCGGCCGTGCGCGTAGACCTCGGCGTTGTCGAAGAAGTTGATGCCGTGATCCCAGGCGGCGGCGATCAGGTTGCGCGCTTCGTCGCGGCCGATCTGCCCGCCGAAGTTGATCCAGGCGCCGAACGACAGCGCCGACAGCTGCAGCCCGGTGGCACCGAGGCGACGGTAATGCATGGCAACTCTCCTGCTGAGCGGACCCGCGGCACGGCCGGCGGGCGGCCACACAGTGTAGCGGCGCCGCCGCGGGCCTCGTCCGCAGCCCAGCGAAGTCCCAGCCCCCCCGCCCCGGCTGTTTCGAATCCCCAATCCCCACTCCCGAATCCCCGACTGAACACGGCTCGCCTTGCCGCCCGTCACCCCCTGCACTAGGCTTCCTCTCTTTGGCCGGAACCCGGGGACGCAGATGGTCGAAGGATTGGGAAGGATCGGCTTCGGCCTGTTCGGGTTGGCGGTGTTGATCGGGATCACCTGGCTGTTCTCGAACAACAAGCGCGCGGTCGATTGGAAGCTGGTCGCCACCGGCCTGATCCTGCAGATCGGCTTCGCCTCGCTGGTGCTGCTGGTGCCGGGCGGCCGCGAGGTGTTCGACTGGCTGGGACAGCTGTTCGTCAAGGTGCTGAGCTTCGTCAACGAAGGCTCCAGTTTCATCTTCGGCAACCTGCTGGACACCAAGACCTACGGCTTCATCTTCGCCTTCCAGGTGCTGCCGACCATCATCTTCTTCTCCGCGCTGATGGGTGTGCTCTATCACCTGGGGGTGATGCAGGCGGTGGTGCGGGTGATGGCCTGGGCGATCACCAAGGTGATGCGCGTGTCCGGCGCCGAGACCACCAGCGTCTGCGCCAGCGTGTTCATCGGCCAGACCGAGGCGCCGCTGACGGTGCGCCCGTACATCCCCAAGATGACCGAATCGGAATTGCTGACGATGATGATCGGCGGCATGGCGCACATCGCCGGCGGCGTGCTGGCCGCCTACGTGGGCATGCTCGGCGGCACCGATCCGGTGGAGCAGGCGTTCTACGCCAAGCATCTGCTGGCGGCCAGCATCATGGCCGCGCCGGCGACGCTGGTGGTGGCCAAGCTGCTGATCCCGGAGACCGGCACGCCGCTGACCCGCGGCACGGTCAAGATGGAAGTGGAGAAGACCACCAGCAACGTCATCGATGCCGCCGCCGCCGGTGCCGGCGACGGCCTGCGCCTGGCGCTGAACATCGGCGCGATGCTGCTGGCCTTCATCGCCCTGATCGCGCTGGTCAATGCGCCGCTGACCTGGGTCGGCGACGTTACCGGCCTGGCCGCGGCGATCGGCCGCCCGACCAACCTGTCCACCATCTTCGGCTATGTGCTGGCGCCGATCGCCTGGGTGATCGGCACCCCGTGGGCGGATGCGACCACGGTCGGTTCGCTGATCGGGCAGAAGGTGGTCATCAACGAATTCGTCGCCTACAGCGAACTGGCGCAGATCGTCAAAGGCCAGGTGCCGGGCATGAGCCTGAGCGCCGAGGGCCGGCTGATCGCCACCTATGCGCTGTGCGGCTTCGCCAATTTCAGTTCGATCGCGATCCAGATCGGCGGCATCGGCGGCCTGGCCCCGGAGCGCCGCCACGACCTGGCGCGGTTCGGCCTGCGCGCCGTGCTGGGCGGCTCGATCGCCACCTTCATGACCGCCACCATCGCCGGCGTGCTGTCGCACTTCAGCTGATGCCGTCCCTTTCCAGTCCCCCGTCGAGAAGCAGCACATGTCCATGAGTTCCGTCATCGTCGTCGGTTCGTTCAATGTCGACCACGTCTGGCGCTGCGACACCCTGCCCGCCGCGGGCGCCACCATCGCCGGCCGCTACAGCACCGGCCCCGGCGGCAAGGGCTTCAACCAGGCGGTGGCGGCGGCGCGCGCCGGCGCCCGCACCACCTTCGTGTGCGCGCTCGGCGACGATGCCGGCGGCGCGATGGCGCGCGCGCTGGCCGCGCAGGACGGCATCGCCCTGGCCGCCGAGGCCAGCAGCGAGCCGACCGGCACCGGCGGCATCTACGTCGATGGCCATGGCCGCAACACCATCGTCATCGGCGCCGGCGCTAACGCCGCGCTGAGCCTGGGCTTCGTGCAGGCGCAGCGCGCGCTGCTGGGATCGGCGCGGGTGCTGCTGGCGCAGCTGGAGTCGCCGATCGAGACCATCGAGGGCACCCTGGCGCTGGCCCGCGAAAACGGCGTCACGACCGTGCTCAACGCCGCGCCGGCCAATGCGCAGACCAGCATCGGCCTGCTCAAGCTGGCCGACGTGCTGACCCCGAACGAGACCGAGTTCGCCGCGCTGCTGGCGCGCCACGTCGGCGAACGCGTGGAGGCCGACGACGTCGCCGCCACCGATGGCGGCAGCCTGCACGCGCTGTGCCGCAAGCTGCTGCCCGGCGGCACCGTGGTGGTGACGCTGGGCGCGGTGGGCGCGTTCATCTCGCACCCGGAGGAGCGCCAGCGCGGCGATGCGCAGCCGTACTACCGCATCGGCGCGGAAGCGGCGCACACCGTGGACACCACCGGCGCCGGCGATGCCTTCAACGGCGCGCTGGTGGCCTCGCTGGCGCAGTCGCCGAATGCGGCCTTCGCCACCCACGTGCGCTTCGCCAACCATTACGCGGCGCGCTCGACCGAGCGCGAAGGCGCCGCCGCGTCGATGCCGCGGCTGGTGCCGGAGGCCGGCTGAGCCATCCGCCGCCGGCGGCATCCGCTGCCATCCAGACCACCGTTCCCCCATCGCCCGTCGCCGTGACGGGCCGCATCCCGACAAGGAGTTTTCGATGCCCCGTGTTTCCCTGACCTCGTTCGGCGCGCTGTGCGCGCTGCTCGCCCCGCTGTCGCTCGCCGCCGCGCCGCGCTGCGACTGGAACAGCATTGCCAACGACGCCGACCGCGCCGCGGTGACCGTCTCCGCGGACAACCTGCAACAGGCGATCGCGCCGCAGTACGACGAGGCCGACTTCCAGGAAAGCGCGGCGCTGGCGCGCACCCTGCTGCAGCGCGCGCAGTCGCCGCAGGTGCCGGGCAAGCTGGAAGGCCACTGGAAGGTGCGTTCGATCCAGGTCGACCAGCGCTTCGCCTACGCCTACCCCTATTTCAAGGCCGAGATCAGCCGCGATGCCTGCGGCTACCATTTCAGCAAGACCAGCGGCTCGCAGCGCCGCAGCGGCACCCTGTATCCGCTGGCCAAGGACAGCCGCGAGTTCGCGTTCCTCGGCGCCAGCACGGTCAACGACGATCCGGAAGGCCAGTACATCCCCGGCAAGGTCTCCGACGGCACCCGGGGCAGCAGCGTCGGCCGCCTGGTCGCACTGGGGCCGAACGAACTGCTGCTGATCCTGGACGGCAATGCCAAGGGCTTCGAGCTGTACCAGCTGATCCGCTGAATCGGGAATCGGGAATCGGGAATCGGGAATCGGCCAGGGTCGCCCAGGCGCCGCCCTGGCGTGGACCCGACAGGCCTTGGCCGGCCCGCGACATGTCGCGCTCGCGCGATCCGGGCGGCCTTCGCTTGGCGCTCTCGGACCGCGTTGCCATGGCGCCGTGTCTATCCGCCGCGCGCCGAGTTGGCAGCGGCGGCGGCGGCGGCGACAATGGCCGCATGCGCATCGGCCCCTACACGATCGAACCGAAGGTGATCCTGGCGCCGATGGCCGGCGTCACCGACAAGCCGTTCCGGCTGCTGTGCAAGCGCCTGGGCGCCGGCCTGGCGGTGTCGGAGATGACCATCTCCGACCCGCGCTTCTGGCAGACCCGCAAGTCGCTGCAGCGCATGGACCACGCCGGCGAGCCGGACCCGGTCAGCGTGCAGATCGCCGGCACCGAACCGCAGCAACTGGCCGAGGCCGCGCGCTACAACGCCGACCACGGCGCGCAACTGATCGACATCAACATGGGCTGCCCGGCCAAGAAGGTGTGCAACGCCTGGGCCGGCTCGGCGCTGATGCGCGACGAGGCGCTGGTGGCGCGCATCCTCGGCGCGGTGGTGAAGGCTTCGCCGGTGCCGGTGACGCTGAAGATCCGCACCGGCTGGGACTGCGACCACCGCAACGGCCCGGCCATCGCGCGCATCGCCGAGGATTGCGGCATCGCCGCGCTGGCGGTGCACGGGCGCACCCGCGACCAGCACTACAGCGGCCAGGCCGAGTACGCGACGATCGGCGAGATCAAGGCGATGCTGCGCATCCCGGTGATCGCCAACGGCGACATCGATTCGCCGCAGAAGGCGGCGCAGGTGCTGGCCGCGACCGGCGCCGATGCGGTGATGGTCGGGCGCGCGGCGCAGGGCCGGCCGTGGATCTTCGGCGAGATCGCGCACTACCTGGCCACCGGCGAGTTGCTGCCGGCGCCGTCGCTGGCGTTTGTCCGCAACACCTTGCTCGGTCACCTGCAGGCGCTGCACGATTTCTACGGCGAGGCGCAGGGCGTGCGCATCGCGCGCAAGCACCTGGGCTGGTACGCCAAGGACCACCCCGAGAACGCCGCGTTCCGCGCCGTGGTCAACCGCGCCGAGAGCGCGCAGGCGCAACTGGCGCTGACCGCCGACTACTTCGACGCGCTGATCGCCGGCGTGCCACCGGCGCTGTCCGCCGCGGCCTGACGTTTTCTTCTCCCTGGAGCACCGCCATGCGCTCGCCTGCCGAGACTCCGACCTATCTGCACGGCTATTCCGACACCGAACAGGCGCGCCTGCTGAAACAGGCGCGTTTGCTGGAAGCCACCCTGTTCAACCAGATCGACTACACCGGCGCACGGCGGCTGCTGGAAGTGGGCAGCGGCGTCGGCGCGCAGACCGAAGTGCTGCTGCGACGCTTCCCAGAACTGCACGTCACCGGCATCGACCTGAGCGAAGCGCAGCTGCAGGCCGCGCGCGACAACCTGCAGCGCATGCCCTGGTGCCAGGACCGCTACACACTGCAGCAGGCCGATGCCGGCGACCTGCCGTTCCAGCCGCGCAGCTTCGATGCGGCGTTCCTGTGCTGGGTACTGGAACACGTGCCGTCGCCGGCACGGGTGCTCAGCGAAGTGCGGCGGGTGCTGGCGCCGGGTTCGCCGGTGTACGTGACCGAGGTGATGAACGCCTCGTTCCTGCTGCACCCGTACTCGCCGAATGTGTGGCGCTACTGGATGGCGTTCAACGACTTCCAGTACGACCATGGCGGCGATCCCTTCGTCGGCGCCAAGCTCGGCAACCTGCTGCTGGCCGGCGGCTATCGCGACGTCAGCACCGCGATCAAGACCCTGCACCTGGACAACCGCGAACCGGCGCGGCGCAAGACCATGATCGGGTTCTGGGAAGAGTTGCTGCTGTCGGCGGCCGACAGGCTGCTGCAGGCCGGCGCGGTGGACGCGGAGACCGTGGCCGGCATGCGCCGGGAGATGGCGCAGGTGCAGAGCGACCCGGACGCGGTGTTCTTCTATTCGTTCGTGCAGGCGCACGCCACGGTGTATTGAGCCGCGCTTGTGGCGCCGCTGGCGCCTGCGCGCTCAACGGTGCGGGGCGATGCCAGCTCGTTCCAGATCCGCAGCCACATGCGCGCTAGTGTTGCGCGGATCTGCCCGCGTGCCACTGGCGCTCTATACGCGGACTGCAACTGCCGCGGCGTGAGCGCTTCCCAACCATCGCCGCACTGCCGCGCCACCGCGAAGTTGAAGTTGTAACGCGAAGCTACTTTGCTGGCGCCGCGGAGGAAGGCTTGGTTCAGCCACCTCCAGAAGCCCGGACCAACGCTGCGCCTGCACACAAGAATAGCGGCGACATGTCCGCATTCTCGGTGTATCTGATAGACAAAGGCGCACCCCATCGGCAACGCCTTTGTTTATTTCATCTGCACTGCCTAAAGCAAGATCATGAAGAGGTGCTTTAGTTTGCGTAGAGTGGAAAGTACCCCTCTGAAACGAGTACGTTGAAGGTTAGATAGGAGACGGCGGACGCCGATACGCTGTTACCAATGGCAAAGTAACCCGCCGTATCACTCAGTGTGACAATCGACCAGCCCTTTTTCGGGTCAGGAGACGCGGCGTATTTCGACGTGGTGCCGGCCGCAAATTTGGACCAGTAGCGCGCGGAGTGTCTGACCACGCTCAGCCCGCCCAGAACCAGCGCGCCGTTCTTCGACGTGGGATCGAGTCGCGCGATGCCTTCCCGTTCCAATTCCTCGAGTTGCACCGCCGCCGCGTCCACGTCCTGGACGTTCTGCACGATCTGGTCCATTCGCACGACGAACGAGAACTCGTAGGCACTGAGCTGTTGGCGCAGCCCGGCCAGGTTTTCGGTCATCGACCGGGTCGGGTCGATTGCATCAATCATGGGCTGCCGCGTGGCGATGAAGCGCTCCAGCGGCATGCCAGGGTTGTAGCCGCACTTCTCGACCAGAACTGCGAGGGTCTCGTCGGACGAGGCCTTGGTCTCCATCAGGCAGCCCAGGTACATATTGTGCTGGATGCCCGCCTGGTCCATCGGGTTCTCGGCCGCCAGTGCGGGGGCGGTGCCGAAGGCACTGCCGACCAGGAGGATGGCGATTGCGACAAAGAGCTTTTTGTTCATGCGTGTTCTCATGCAATGGATAGAGGGTGGATAGAGAGCGGCCAGATCTTCGGACGTTCCTGCGGCGGACCCAGCCGAGGCGACCACACCGCATCGGCACACGGCGCGATGCGACGGTCTCAGGCTAAGGCGGGTCTACGGCGACACACGAGGGCGAAACCGGGTCGCGACGGGTACGAACCGGGTCGAATTGACGAACCCGCGGGCACGGCCGCCGCATCGCGGAGAGGCGGCCCTGGCTTGCGGCGGACACTCCATGATCGAAGAATCAATGTCTTGCGCCGATTCGTTCCCGATCCATCGCCGCGGATGTGCTGGAATGCGCGGCGCCGCTGCAACTAGGCTGATGCGAGCCTTGTGGTTGGGAAACTCACCTGCCCGCCAGCGCCGCGTCGTCCATACCGCCGTCGTCGCGGCCCTCCGAGCTTGCCGTTAGCCGTCCACAGCCACGGCACCCTGCCGCCGGGCTGCTGCCTGAAGCAGTTCCATAAGCCGGAAGTGATGATGGAAGTTCAATTTCGACGGGGAACAATTGCGGCAATTGCTGGCCAGGTCGGGGGAGCCGACCACGAGAAGCCTTACTCGAATGCCCTGGCCACCATCGCCGCTTACTTCGACTCAGCGCCGGCATTGAAGACGCATCACGCCAAGGTCGATTGCGCCGTACTCAACGCGCCGCGGTCGGCACCTGCGCACCGACCGGCGCGGGCGAGGCCGGCTCGACCCAGATCCGTTGCCACATCCGCGCCAGCGCGACGCGGATCTGCCCATGCGCCCCCGGCGCCCGGTACGCGGCCTGCAGTTGCCGCGGTGGAATTGCCTCCCAGCCGCCGCCCTGCTGCCGCGCCACCGCGAAGTTGAAGTTGTAGTCCGGCTCCAGGCCCATGCGCAGGTCGCTGAGCACCAGTTCGCGATCCTTGACCTGCGCGCGCATGAAGCCGCGATTGAACCACGTCAGCCGCTGCACTGCCGGCAGGTCGCGCACCTGCGCCAGCGCCTGGGTATTGGAGGGATAGCCCTGGAAGCGCATCGATCCATGATCGGCGACCAGCGAGCGCTCGCCGATGACGTAGCCGCTCGGGGTCATCGCCACCACCCGCCACAGCAGCGTGTTGAACGGCATCGGCACCGAGAAGCGCGGTGCGTGCTGCAGGCCCATCGCCGTTAGCGCACGGTCGGCCTCGCGATCGACCAGATGTTTGGCCAGCAACGACCAGCCCAGATAGGCGCTGCTCAACACCAGCCCGGCCAACAGCGCATGCTGCGCCACGGGCCGCGCACGCGCCCACCAGGCGATGGCGCAGGCCAGGATCAGCCACAGCGTGTAGGCGGGATCGATGATGAACACACTCGACCACATCGCCGGCGGCGGCCGCAGCGGCCACCACAGCTGGGTGCCGTAGACGGTGAACGCGTCCAGCAGCGGATGAGTGATCAGCGCCAACTGGATCGCCCAGAACCAGCGCCGTGGCGCTTCGGCCACGCGTCCATGGCCGAAGCGCCGGAACAGCCACCAGATCAGCCAGCCGAGCACGGGCAGCACGAACAGCGAATGGCTGAAGCTGCGGTGCACCGTCATCAGCGTCACCGGATCGCGGGTCAGCGGCAGCAGGATCAGAGAATCGAGATCCGGCACGGTGCCGAGCGCGGCGCCGGCAAGCAGTGCCGCGCGCCGATGTGTGGCCGGGGCGATGGCGGCGGCAATGGCGCCGCCGAGCACGATCTGGGTGAGGGAATCCATCGGCCGATGCTAGCAGCGATGCAGTGCTCAATGCGCAGCGGTGAGATACCCGCATTCTCGGTGTGCCCGACAGAGAGCGGCGCTCCGTCGGGGACGCCTTTCTGTATTTCATCTGCACTGCCTGAAGCAAGATCAGGGGGAAAATTCTCCGGATGCGTAGAGTGAGAAATATCCCTGTGAAACGAGGATGCCAAAGGCCAAATACGAGGTGCCAGACGCCATTTCGCTGTCACCAAAGAGAAAGTAGCCCATCGCATCACTTGCTACGACGATCGCCCAGTCCTTGTGCGGAGGCGCAGCCTGTCTCGATGTGGTGTCGGCCGCAAATTTGGACCAGTAGCGCGTGGAGTGCCTGATCACGCTCAGCCCACCCAGGACCAGCGCGCCGTTCTTCGACTTGGGATCGAGCCGCGCGATGCCTTCCCGTTCCAATTCCTCGAATTGCACCGCCACCGCGTCCAAGTCCTGGGCGTTCTGCACGATCTGGTCCATGCGCACGATGAACGAGAATTCGTAGGCGCTGAGCTGCTGGCGCAGGCCGGCCAGGTTCTCGGTCATCGGCCGGGTCGGGTCGATCGCATCCACCATGGGCTGCCGCGTGGCGATGAAGCGCTCCAGCGGCATGCCCGGGTTGTAGCCGCACTTCTCGACCAGGACGGCAAGGGCTTCGTCGGGCGAGGCTTTCGTCTCCATCAGGCAGCCCAGGTACATGTTGTGCTGGATACCCGCCTGGTCGACCGGGTTCTCGGCCGCCAGCGCGGGGGAGACACCGAAGGCACTGCCGGCCAGAAGGGTGGCGGTCGCAGCAAAAAGTCGTTTGTTCATGGACATTCTCGTGAAATGGACGGGTAGAAGATGCGCAGGGCCCGGCAAGGCGACCACTGGCGCACCGGCAGTCGGCGCGATGCGACCGTTTCAGGCTAGGCGGGTCTGCGGCGCCACACGAGGGCAAAGTCGGGGCGCCACGGGAGCAAACCGGGTCGAATTGGTAAACGGCCGCCGCACCGCGGAGGCGCGTCCTTGGCGTTCGGTGGATACTCCATGATCGAAGAATCAATGCCTTGCGTCGATTCATTCCCGATACGTACCCGAGGACGCAGTGGCATCCGCAGCACCGCCGCGCTTAGGCGGCAGTTGCTCTCTCTTGCGTCAGGAGGCTCCGGTACCTGCCGCCACTCTGTCATGCATGCCGCCTCCGTCGCGGCCCTTTCGTGCCTGCCAAAGTGCGAGCTTGGCGGCGAACAGCGCCGAGCAGTGGTGGCGGCGGGGCGATGCCGGAGGCAACGGCACCGTCGAATACGATCCGAGTAAGGGCATCCATCGGCCATGCACAGCGGGAGCCACACCAGCGTTCGCGGCAAACAATTGATATGGAAAGGCATCTCACAGAGACGCCTTTCCATTCCCGCATGCGGCGCTCCAAAGAACGTCCGAGAGCAGGGCATGAAGTTACGGCTGATTATTGCTACCGAATTCCGTGGTGTAGGCTTGGTACGACCCTGAGGCCGCCGTGCCTGCGTTGACGATCGTCGAGCTGGAGTTGCTGCTGGAAGAGAAATAGCCAGCCACGTCCGCCAAGACGACGGTCAGCCATTTCCAGAATCGCCCCTTCGACGTGGCGCCGTTCGCCGTCGACTGACCGCTCTTGACCGCATAGTCGGACCAGTAACGATTGGAGTGCCTGGCCACGCTCAGCCCACCGAGGACCAGGGCGCCGTTCTTCGTGTTGGGATCGAGCCGACTGATGGCCTCCTGTTCCAGCGCCTCAAACTGTCTTGCCGCCACATCCATGTCCTCGGCGTCCTCTGCGATCTGGTCGATCCTGTCGATGAACGAGAACTCGTAGGCGCTGAACTGGTTGCGCATTCCGGCCAGGTTTTCCGACAACGGACGCGCGGGATCAATCGAATCGATGATCGGCTGCTGTGTGGCAATGAACCGTTCCAACGGCATTTTGGGATCGTAGCCGCACTTGTCGACCAGGATGATCAGGGAATCGTTGGCAGAGGCGTTCACGTCCATCAGGCAACCGAGATACATATTGTGCTGAATGCCGGCATGGTCCATCGGGTTTTCGGCTGCCAGCGCAGGGGTGCCGACACTGCCGGCCAACAGGGCGATGGTTGCGGCAAGGAGCTTCTTGTTCATGAGCGTTCTCTTGAAAAGGGAAAGGGATGAAGGTGGCTTGGGGTGCGGATGCCACCCCGTGGGGTTGGCCACCACCGCATCGACACGCCGTGCGATCCGGCGATCTCAGGCTAGGCAGGCCCGCGGCGCGGCACGAGGGCGAAGCCGGGCCGCCGATGGCACAAACCGGGTCGATTCGACGCAGCGGTTGCGGCCACACGCGGTCGCGGAGGGGCCAGCCCCCGTCGCCGGCGCGTGCAACGCCTCTCCACATCAATGACTTACGCGATTCATTCCCGATCTGTACCCGCAGATCCGCTGGCCTCCGGGTCGCCGGGACTTCTACGCTGCGGATTCAGTTCCCGACATTGCGAGACGCCGATGCCTACCTGCCGCTCCCTCATCTCCCCCGCCCTCGTCGCGATCCTGCTGAGCTTGCCGCTGGCCGCCCATGCCCACGACCCCCTGCCGCCGGACTGGTGTCTGGAGGAGAGCCAGGAACCGGAGGTGGTGGTGAAATTCGATTTCGACGGCGAGCAGTTGCGGCAGACGATGGACAAGTGCGGCGTGGTCGATAGCCACGAGCCATACACGAATACGCTGAACACCATCGCCGCCTATTGCGAGGTGGTGGCACCGTCACGATCGGCCAAGCCCATCGTGCTCGGCCCGACGACCTTCCTGGCCCGCGACCACCACAGCGCCTACCGCATGGAACAAGGCTTGAAAGGCGCCTGCGTGGTCTGCCCGGCCAAGCGCGGGCGCTGACCCACCGTGCAGGTACGCGTGCCCCTCAGCGCGATCGCCGGCAGGCGTGTCAGGCTCGCTCAGCCGAGCGCATCCCGGCGGGTGTGGGCAAGCACCGTGTCGATCCTGGACTGCAAGGCGGCGCGCGCCTCTGCCGACAGCCCTTCGCAGTGCGCGAGCACGAAATAGGCCGAGCGCAGCACATCCCGCCAGCGCGGGTTGCTAGGCAATTTGGAGACCGTCAGGTAGCGCTCCATCGCCCGCGCGCGCAGGCGGCCGTCGTCGATGTTCACGCGCCAGATCCGGCTGCGCTCGGCCAACTCCAGACGGCCGGTCGCGGTGGCGCGTTCCCAGGTGTCGATGACCGCCAGCATCAGGTCGACCAGCGCGCGCCGGAAGGCATCGCGCAATGCGGGCGCGGCGGCCTCCGCTGGCGTGTGCTCGGCCTGCACTGTATCCGACGCCGTGCCACTGCCGCGTTCCTGCAGGGCGAGGACGACCAGGCCATCGCCGCCGCGCCAGGGCGCGAGGGTCACGGCGAGCGGCGTGCCATGCCGCGCGACGACCTCCAGGCGCTGCGCGGCGCTGTCCTCCATCCGCTCCAGTGCCGCCTGCAGCGTCGGGCGGTCGCTCTCGGCAACGCAGGCGAACACCGCCTGCCCGACCGGTTCTGCGTCGTCCGCGCCGCCAAGCAGCAGGCGGGCGGCACGATTGGTGGCCAGGACCTGGCCTTCGGCATCGAGCAGGCACAGCGCATCCTCGCGGCTGTCGAGCAAGGTCTGCAGCAGGCTGCGATCCTCGGCCAACGCATCCGCTTCTCGCCGATAACGGGCCAGTTGCTCCTCGTGGCGGACCTGCCGTGTGGCTTGCAGCAAACGTTCGCGCTGCCGGCGACGCTGCAGCCACAGCCAGAGGCCGAGCGCGGCGGCAACGCCGGACACCAGTGCCAGCCACAGCAGCAACGTGCGCTGGCGCAGCTGGACCTGGCGCAGGCGGTTTTCGCTTTGCAGGGCGTCGATGGTGCGCTGCTTTTCGGCGGTGTCGAAGCGGATCCGCAGCCAGTCCAACTGGCGATCGTGCTGCGCACGCACCAGCGCGGCGGCCTCCGCGTTCGCGCGCCGCAGCGTGGCGATGGCCGCCGCCGTATCGCCACTGCTTTCCTGCAGCCGCGCCAACTCCTCCAGCAACGGCACCCGCACCGGATCGCCGCCGGCGGCTGCCGCCAGCGCCGCGCGCAAGCGGGCCGCGGCGGCGGTCGCGTTGCCTTCGAGGCGAGCCGTCCGCGCCAGTTGCAACTGCAGCGCGGACGGCAGCGGCAGCGCCCATGCCTCGGCGAGCGCCAGCGCACTGGAGCTCCAGCGCTGCGCCTGCGCCACGTCGCCGAGCGCCAGCGCCGCGCGGATCAGGCCGTCATGCACACGCAGTTCGTACACCCGGCGGCCCTGCGCGCGGTACACGGCCAGGGCGTCCTGCAACCAGGCCAGCGCCTGCGGCGTGTCGCCGCTGTCGAGCGCCAGCTCGGCCATGGTTTCCTGCACGTGTGCGGCCTCGATGGCGTCGCCCTGCGCGCGGTTGGCGGCCAGCGCATCGCGGTAGTAGCGCATCGCGGTGTCGGACTCGCGCAGTTCGCGATACACGTCGGCGATATTGGTGAGCACGGACGCAGAGGCAGCGCCGCGCGTGCGCTGGATGTCCAGGCTCAGCGTCAGGGTGCGCAGGGCACCGCGAAAATCGCCGAGCCGGCGCAGCGCCGCGCCGACATTGTTCAGATCGCGCGCTTCGCCCACACGGTCGTGCAGCGACCGGGACAGCGTGGCCGCGCACTCGAAGCGCGCCAGCGCCTGCGGCAGGCGTTCGCGGCGGAAATCGAGAATACCGCGGCGGCGGGTGAGTTCGTAGCGCAATCGCGTGCCGCCCGCATCGCCGAGGTTGGCCTGCGCGCAATCCAGCGTCTGCTCGGCGGCGTCGAAGCGGCCGCCGTCGAGTTGCTGCTTGGCACGTGCGAACAATGCCTCGACCTGCGCATCGCCCGCCGAGTGCGGCGTCGACATGCCCGCCTGCTGCACGCACAGCAACGGATCGGGAAGCGGACGCGGCGCCGCGGGCTCTGCGCAGCCATAGACCGTGTTCTGCGCAATCGAGGCCGCGCTTGCCGCGAGCAGGACGCCCAGGCACGCCAATCGCAGGCATGTCGGCGGCCGCATGCCAGGCGTGGTGACGTTCGCCTGGACGCGATCGCCAGAAACGGCGGACCAGGCCAAGCCGAACCACGTCACCATGGATCTGCGCGACCGGCCGCATAACGCCTTCCCTGGTTTCACGGTCTCCACAACTCCAAAAAACTGTTCGGGATGCGGCGCAGGCGTGCCGCAGCGACATGGATCAGCGTGACGCCCGGGCGCGAACGTGGGTTCCTGCCCGCGCAGGCCGCGCCGACGCATCGCAGTAGACCCGATGCCACGGAAGCCGGGCAAGCGCGCGCGGTGGTGATGCACACCACACTCGGGCCATCGTGGAATAGCGGTCACACCGGGTTCTACGCTTCCGTCCAGCGTAGGGACGGCGGCGTCACGACCGGAGGGCGATTCGCGACAAGGACAACTGCACGGCGCGCAGGCACGGCAGCAGTCGAACGCACCAACCTCGCGGTCACGCGCCGGGCTGTGCAGCGCCGCCTGGCACGATCGCCTGGTTCAGGCCGCGCGCGGCCAGACGTTCTCCTGCATCAGCCGCAGGCGCGGCGGCAGTTCGCGCAGCACGTCGCCGCGATGCGAGAGCAGGCACAGCGTGCCATCGGCGTCTTCGGCAAGCGCGGTGAGGTTTTCCACCCAGTCGCCGTCGTTGGCGTAGACCAGGCCATCGCGTTCGAACAGGCCGGCGCGGTGCACGTGGCCGCAGACCACGCCATCCAGGCCGCGGCGGCGCGCGTCGTCCAGGGCGGCGTCGACGAAGCGCTCGATGTAGCGCTCGGCGGCGCTGCTCTGCCGCTTCAGGTAGTCGGCCAGCGACCAGTAGCGCATGCCGAAGCGGCGGCGCACGCGGTTGGTCAGCTGGTTGCCGGTGAGGATGCGGTAGTACAGCCAGTCGCCGAACTTTTCCTGCAGGCCGCCGAACTGGGTGACCGCGTCGTAGTCGTCGCCGTGCACCACCAGCAACCGGCGTCCGTCGGCGGCCACGTGCACCGCGCGCCGGCGCACCTGCATCGCCGGCAGCGCCAGGCCGCAGAAGCGGCGGATCGGGCGGTCGTGGTTGCCGGGCACGTAGATCAGTTCGGTGCCACCGCGCGCCAACGCGTGCAGCGCATCGATCACCCGCTGGTGCGCGGCGCCCCACACCGCGCGGCGCTGCGCCATCCACCAGAAATCGACGATGTCGCCGACCAGATACAGCTGCTTGCACTGCAGGCCGCCGAGGAAATCGGCCAGTTCGCGCGCATGGCAGTGCGGCGCGCCCAGGTGCACGTCGGACACGAACACCGCCCGGCGCGGGGGCGGCGACAAGCTGCTCACAGTGTTCATGCCATCACCTCAGCTTCGCTACGTGGCCGTTCCAGGTAACGCACGCGCTTCTTGCTGCGGATGCGCTGCAGATCCAGTTCGATCAGGCCATCGACCGCGTCGTTGAACGCCGGATCGACGCCGAAGGCGAGGAAGCGCGCGCCGCCCGGCTCGCACAGCTCGGTGTATTGCTTGTAGAGCATCGGCACCGCCGCGCCGAGCGCGTCCAGGTTGCCCTTGAGCACCTTGAACGCGGTGTCCGCGTCCAGCGCGTCGAACGCCGGCGGCGCCTGCGCGTAATCGAACGGCCGCGTCGAAGCGGCTTCGCCGCGCGCATCGCCGTAGTAGTGCGCGTAGTAGGCCACGATCTGCTCGCGCGCCTGCCGCGGCAACGCCGCGCTGATCGAGACCGCGCCATACAGGTAACGCACCTGCGGGTAGTCGCGCAGGTAGGCGCCGATGCCCTGCCACAGGTAGTCGATGCTGCGGCTGCCCCAGTAGTCGGGCACCACGAAGCTGCGCCCCAGCTCCATGCCGGCGGCGATGCGCGGCAGCAGCGCCTCGCCGTAGCGGAACAGCCCGGCGGTGTAGAAACCGGCCAGGCCGCGCTCGGCCAGCACCGGCGCGCCGCGGGCCACGCGGTAGGCGCCGACCACGCACGCGGCGGCGCTGTCCCACAGCACGATGTGCTCGTACCAGGTGTCGTAGTCGTCCAGGTCCAGGCGCCGACCGGTGCCCTCGCCCACCGCGCGAAAGGTCAGCTCGCGCAGGCGGCCGATCTCGCGCAGCAGCGCCGAGCCGGCGCGCAGCCGGCCGACGCGGATCTGCTTGCCGTCCAGGGTGTGGCCGAGGCTGCGCAGCGCCGCCACTTCCACCGCCAGCTGCGCCGGCTCCTCGGCGGCGACCAGCGCCTCCTCGCTCGGCGCGGCCTGCCCGCCATTGCGGCCCAGCGCATACAGCTCGCTGCGCAGGCGCCGCATCAGTTCGGTTTCGGGCAGGTCCTGCGGCAGGGCCCGGGCGCGGCCCAGGCTGAGCGCGATGCGGCGCTCGCGGCGGGCGAACATCTCCCGCGCCAGCAGCGCGGTGCCGGCCGGCTTGAACAGCGCCGAGGCGCCATAGAACAGCGCCGAGTTGCGCGCGTGGATGCGCACCGGCAGCACCGGCGCGGCCGTGCGCAGGGCGAAGCGCAGGAAGCCGCGGCGCCAGCGCCCGTCGGCGACGCCGCCCCAGCCCAGCCGCGAGACCTCGCCGGCCGGGAACACGATCACGCATTGCTCCTGCGCCAGCGCCTGCTCGATCGCCCGCACGCTGGCCGGCGACGGCGCGCCGCCGAGGATGCGCACCGGCAGCAGCAGCTCGCGCAGCCCTTCCAGCGCCCACAGGAAGTCGTTGGCGACGATCTTCACGTCGCGCCGCACCTGGCCCACGCAATCCAGCAGGGCCAGCGCATCCAGCGCGCCGGAGGGGTGGTTGGCGACGATCAGCAGGCGCCCGCGCGCCGGGATGCAGTCGGCGGGGGTCGGCGCGACCACGTAGCGGGCCTGCAGGAAATCCAGTCCGGCCTGGACCAGGGCGAACCCGCGCAGATCGCGGTTGGCCTCCAGGAACGCGTCCAGCGCGTCCAGTCCCGACCATTTCTGCAGGCCGCGCAGCAGCGGCCGGACCAGCCGCGAACGGCGTCCGGCAAACCAGTGCGGATAACGGTCCTGAAGACGGCGTTCGAGTGCGAGCACGGCAAGCCCCCTTGCTGACTGCGCACAGCTTCGGCCGCGGCGGCGACACCGATCTTGCAATATGGCTACGGCAGCATGACGGCCACTGCCGCGCCGGCTGACCGGTTAACCTTGCCCAACGCGGCGACGGGCACAATGCACGGCGCCGCGCGCCCGTGTATCATGCGCGTCCATCTTTTCATCCGAATACAAGGATATAGCCGCGATGTCCAGCTATCTCTTCACCTCCGAGTCGGTCTCCGAAGGCCACCCGGACAAGATCGCCGATCAGATCTCCGATGCCGTGCTCGACGCGATCCTGGCCCAGGACAAGCGCGCGCGCGTGGCCTGCGAAACCCTGGTCAAGACCGGCGTGGCGATCGTCGCCGGCGAGATCACCACCAGCGCCTGGATCGACCTGGAAGCGCTGACCCGCAAGGTGATCCTGGACATCGGCTACAACAGCTCCGACGTCGGCTTCGACGGCGAGACCTGCGGCGTGCTCAACCTGATCGGCAAGCAGTCGCCGGACATCAACCAGGGCGTGGACCGCAAGAAGCCGGAAGAACAGGGCGCCGGCGACCAGGGCCTGATGTTCGGCTACGCCACCCGCGAGACCGACAGCTTCATGCCGGCCGCCATCCACCTGTCGCACCGCCTGGTCGAACAGCAGGCCAAGGTGCGCAAGAAGAAGAACTCGCCGCTGGCGTGGCTGCGCCCGGACGCCAAGAGCCAGGTCACCCTGCGCTACGAAGACGGCGTGGCCACCGCCATCGACGCGGTGGTGCTGTCCACCCAGCACGATCCGGACATCAAGCAGAAGCACCTGGTCGAAGCCGTGCGCGAGGAGATCCTCAAGCCGGTGCTGCCGGCCAAGTGGCTGCACAAGGGCACCAAGTTCCACATCAACCCGACCGGCAAGTTCGTGATCGGCGGCCCGGTGGGCGACTGCGGCCTGACCGGACGCAAGATCATCGTCGACACCTACGGCGGCTGGGCGCGCCACGGCGGCGGCGCGTTCTCCGGCAAGGACCCGTCCAAGGTCGACCGTTCGGCCGCCTACGCGGCGCGTTACGTCGCCAAGAACGTCGTCGCCGCCGGCCTGGCCGACCGTTGCGAAGTGCAGGTCTCCTACGCCATCGGCGTGGCCGAGCCGACCTCGATCTCGGTCACCACCTTCGGCACCGGCAAGATCGCCGACGACCAGATCGAGAAGCTGATCCGCAAGCACTTCGACCTGCGCCCGTACGGCATCCTGCAGATGCTCGACCTGATCCACCCGATGTACCAGCAGACCGCGTCGTACGGCCATTTCGGCCGCACCCCGAAGGCCTTCACCTACACCGACGGCACCGGCGCCCAGCACCAGGCCACCGCGTTCTCGTGGGAGAAGACCGACCGCGCCGAGGCGCTGCGCGCGGACGCCAAGCTGAAGTAAGCCGGCCTGCCGCGCTTGCGACACGGAACGGGCCGCACTGCGGCCCGTTCTGCGTTTGAGGCTGGGAAGCCGATCAATCGTCGAAGCGGGCAGAGCCCACACCTCCGATACGATGCCTTGAGTCACTTTTTTATAGATAGCGACTTCAGCCGCGACAGATGTCCGGAGAGAACCTGTCGCGGCTGAAGCCGCTCCCACAGGAACAGCGCTTTGCCCGGCTCTACGAATACCGCACCTGCAGTTGCAATTTGATCGACGCTGTTCTTAGGCATCGCGCAGCGCGCTTCCCGCGCGCTCATGCGCGCCGACAGGCACCTGCCGGTCGCGCCACCACAGCGCGCTGGCCACGTTGACCGCCCGGATCCGCGGTGCGTGGCGCGCCCCGTCCAGGCCGCGACGCGCCCGCCGCGTCACTGCGCCACGTCGCCTTCGGCCTGCAACTGCGCGTGCAGGATGCGGCGGATCTCCAGGATCGCCTGCGGCGTCTCCTGCACGCTGTGCCCGGAAGTGATGATCAACTCGGAGGCGGCACCCTCCAGATGCGAGCTGCGGTAAGGCACCAGCCCGTCGTCGGAGTCGGCCAGCGGCACCGTCGGATCGCGGCGGGCGATGATCGAGTGATAACGCACCGCCGGCGAGATCGGCAGGTCGGCCACCGCGCGCACGAACGGATCGGTGTCGCGCAGGTTGTCGATGCCGTTGGGCAGGCGCGCAGGCGCGCCGTCGTCGTCGCCGCCGCCGCCGCCGATATCGCGCATCACGTCGGCGAAGCGCGCCAGCAAGTTGCCGGGCAGGCGGATCAGTCCGCCGACCAGGCGGCCGATGCGGCCTTCGGCGAACGCGGTGCCGCGGTGCGGCGCGGCGATGAAGATGGCGCGGTCCACCTGCGGTTGCGGCGCGAAGCGCAGCAGCGGCTGCAGGCGCTCGCGGATCCGCGCACCGCGTTCGCCGCTCAGGTCGCGGTTGGCCAGCAAGTCGTTCCAGATGCGGTCGCCGGTATCGCTGACCAGCAGCCGCGCGATGACCCCGCCCATGCTGTGGCCGATCAGCACCATGTGCTGCGAGGCCGGCGCCTGTCCCTGCGGATCGAAGTTGCGCAGGGTCTGCTGCAGCAGCTTCTCGATCTGCGCGCGGTTCCAGGCGATGGGCATGTTGGTCGGGTAGTAGACCTGCCAGATCTGGTAATGGCGGCGCAACTGCTCGTCGCCCATGATCTCATTGGCGACGTTGACCCAGGCTTCCGGGCTGCTGGCCAGGCCATGCAGCATCACCACGATGCGCCGGTTCGGATCGTAGGGCTGCATCAGGTACAGATGCGGCTGCTCGATGCCGTACTCGCGCCCGAGCACCGAGCGCAGCGACTGCTTGGCGAAGCCGGAGCGCGCCAGCCACAGTCCGTAGGCGGCGGTGAAGTTGGCCGCCAGCGGCAGCCGCTGGCCGTGCACCACGACCTCGTTGTCGCGGTACGGATCGTAGGGCGCGATCACCACGCTGCGCGTGTCCAGCACCTGCGCCAGGTCGTCGCCCTCGAAGCGCAGCAGCACCGTGGTCGGCGCGTAGGACAGTTCGCTGTAACCGGGGGTATCGGCGGCGGCCTGGTCCGGATGCTTGGCGGCCAGCACCGCGGTCGGATCGCCGACCTGCGCCGGCGACACCTCCGCCACCAGTTCGGCGCCGAAGCCGTCGCGACGATAGGTGCTGCGCAGGCCGTCGAACCGCAGCGAGGCGGCCGGCACCATCGTGTTGGGCCGCGCCACGCCGCCCGGCAGGCGGAAGCTGTCCAGTTCCGCGCGCACGCGCCAGCCGGCCGCGGCCAGCGTGTCGTCGTCGTGCAGGTCGCCGCTGGCGCTGCGCGCGCGCCAGCGCTCGAACAGGCTGCCGACCACGTACTGCACCGCGTAGTTGTAGTAGTCGCGCACCTGCGTCTGCCGGTCCTCGAAGGCGCGCGCGCTGGCCGGGCGCTCGCTGTAGAACAGGTAGGCGTAGGCGTAGCGCGCGGTTTCCAGCCATGCCTGCAACGCCGCGTCGTCGAGCGCGGCGGTCCGCTTGGGCGAGCGCGTCATCGCCGCGCGCAGCCACAGTTCCGACAGCGTCGCCAGGCGCCGCTCCTCGTCCAGGCCCTGCACCGTTCGCAGTTGCGCGACGCAGGCGGGAATGTCCGCTTCGCAGGTCTTGCGCTCGATGGCGACCACGCGCAGCGTCTCCTGGCTGGCGTCGCTGAGTTGGCCGGTGCTGAGCACGTCGCCGCGCTTGGTCGCGATGTAGTCGTCGGCCGGACGCGATTGCACGGTGACCATGGCGCAACCGGAGCCGGCCAGCAGGCCCGCCGCCAGCAGCGCGCGCGCCGCCAAGTGCCGTAATGCGTGCGTGGCGCGGTTCAAGGCGCGGCTCCGGCGGCATCCTCGCCGGGAATGCCGACGCGGATGCGCTGCGAGAAATCGGCGCCGGCGCCGGCCTGCCGCGCGCGCGCGCCGATGCGCCCGCGCGCCTGCAGCGTGGCCAGCGTGTAGCCGGGCACGAAGCCGTGCTGCGCATAGACGTACGACGGCAGATAGCCGGACAGCAGCAGCCGGTAGTCCAGCGGCAGCTGCGGCTCGAGCTTGCGCACCAGCTCGAACACGATGGTGGTGCAGTTACTGGTGGCGGTGTTGTAGAACCCGGGCGTGCGCTGCAACTGCCGCGCCTGCGCCACGTAGCCCATGAACAGCTGGCGCAGTTGCGCGCGCGGGATGTTGAGCCGGTACAGATACACGTCCTCGCCGCGCACGTTGCTGCGCACCGCGAGGATGTCGCGCTCGTCGGCGGCGACCATGATCTGTTCGAAATTGCGGAAGAAGCCGGCCAGCGCCGAGAACGATTCGCCGCGCTCCTTGCGGATCTCCAGCGAGAACACCACCCGGCGCCCGTCGTCGAAGCCGAACGAGACCAGGGTGTGGGCGATCGCCGGCCCCATCCAGTAGGACAGCGCCAGGTCCGCCGAGACCAGCCGGTCCAGGTCGTACTGGCGGGTCTCCCAGCGCGGGGTGTAGTCGCTGTCGCTGCGCCAGGCGAAGTTGCGCACGTTGTGCAGGGTGACCAGGTGGCCGTCGACCTGCGGCTGCAGGGTCCGCGCCACGTCGTCGGCCCAGTCGCGGTCCTGCTCCGGTCGGATCTGCGACCAGCCGTACAGCAGCCCGGCGCAGCCGATGGCGAAGATCAAGGGCAACACGCGGAACTCGCGGGAGTGGCGCAGGCCCCACAGCGCGGCGCCGCCCATCGCCAGCCACAGCAGCGCCGAGGCGTAGCGCACCACCGTGCCGGTATGCGGCAGGTAGGCCAGGAACAGCCCGCCCCAGACGCTGGCCAGCACGATCGCCAGCGCCGCGACGGCGCGCAGCAGGCGCAGCGGCCAGCGCCGTTGCGCGGGCGGGCGCACGGCGCCAGGCCGGTCGCGAGACCCGCGTCCGCGCTGCGTGTTCATAGCGCCCCCGCCGCGGCGGGGGTGGCCAGCGCATGACTCAGCATCCGGCACGCGCGTAGCGCCAATTCCTTGCGCTCGGCCTCGTTGGCGCCACGCTGGCAGGCGCCGAGCATGTCCAACAGCAGGATCAGATCGTCGCCCTCCAGATCGGGGCGGCACAGGCCGGCCTCGATGGCGCGCTGCAGGAACGGCAGCAGGATGTCCATCATCCGCGCGTGCGCCCGCTCGATCGCCGGATGCTCGCGTGGCATCGAGCGCCAGTGGTCGGCCAGCGGCGCGGACGTGGCGATGTGGTCGGCCAGGTCGCGCAGCAGCAGGAACAGGCCGTCCGGGCGCTCGCCGATCTCGCGCGCGCAGCCCTCCAGCCCGTCCAGGGCGCGATGCAGCAGCGCCAGCATCAACTCGGTGCGATCGGCGAAATTGCGGTACAGGGTGGCCCGGCCCAGGCCGGCGCGCTCGACCACCAGCGCGAGCGGCGCCAGCACGCCGTGCTCGCAGAAGACGTCGTCGGCCGCGTCTAGCAGCAGACGGCGGCGGTGGGCGGCATCGGTACGCATTTCCATGCCGCGAATTATCCGGACAATTTTGTCCGCTTGCAAGCGCAGCGACGCGACGGGCAGGAAGCGCGACCCGCCGACGGGCCCGCCACGCGCCACTCCGGCGTGCGTGGCCGCCCCGTCAGCCGGTGTTCTGCACGCCCTGCGCGACGCCGTTGACGCAGGCCACCAGCGCCCGCAGCAGGTCCTCGTCCTCGCCGTCGGTGGCCCGCCAGCGCTGCAGCAGGTCCACCTGCAGCACGCTGATCGGATCGATGTAGGGGTTGCGCAGGCGGATCGACAGGGCCAGCCGCGGATCGTGCTGCAGCAGCGCGGCCTGCCCGGTCAGCGTCTTCACCCAGCCCTTGGTCAACGCCAGTTCGTCGCGGATGCGCGGGAAGAAGCGCTCGTGCAGCGGCCCGGCCAGGCGCGAGAACATCTCGGCGATGTTGAGGTCGCCCTTGGACAGGACCATGGCGATGTCGTCGAGGAAGGTACGGAAGAACGGCCAGTGCGCGGCCATCTCGCGCAGCGTGTCCTCATGCCCGGCCTCGACCGCCGCGCGCAGGCCGCTGCCGACGCCGTACCAGCCCGGAATCACCGCGCGCGCCTGGCTCCAGGCGAACACCCAGGGAATCGCGCGCAGGTTGCCCAGCGCCGCGTCCTGGCCCAGCCGCCGCGACGGCCGCGAGCCCAGGGTCATGCGCTCGATCACGTCGATCGGCGTGGCCAGGCGGAAATAGCGCATGAACTCGGCGTCGCCGACGAAGCCGCGATACGCGGCGGTGCTGTGCTCGGCGACGATGTCCATCACCGGCCGCCATGCATCCTCGCGCGCGTCCGCCGCGCGCGGGCGCAGGCTCGACAGCAGCACCGCGCCGGTCATCTGCTCCAACGAGCGCAGCGCCAGCGCGCGGATGCCGTACTTGCGGTGGATCACCTCGCCCTGCTCGGTCACGCGCAGGCGGCCGTCGACGCTGCCGCGCGGCGCCGCCTCCAGCGCGCGCGTGGTCTTGCCGCCGCCGCGCACGATCGAGCCGCCGCGGCCGTGGAAGAAGGTCAGGCGGATGCCGAGCTCGGCCGCCGCCTCCAGCAATTCCACCTGCGCGCGCTGCAAGCCCCAGCGCGAGGCGGCGATGCCGCCGTCCTTGCCGCTGTCCGAATAGCCGAGCATCACCATCTGCACGTCGTCGCGCGCGGCCAGGTGGCGGCGGTAGACCGGGTCGGCGAGCAGGTCGCGCAGGGTCGCGGTGCCGCCGCGCAGGTCGTCCACGGTCTCGAACAGCGGCACGATGTCCAGCGGCACCGCGCCGGCGGCGTCGGTCAGGCCGCCGCGCCGCGCCAGCGCCAGCACGGTCAATACGTCGGCGCGGTTGTGCGCCATGCTGATGATGTAGCTGCCCAGCGCGTCGGCGCCGTGGCGGGCGCGCGCGTCGGCAAGCGCGGCGAACACCGCGTCCAGGCGCGCGTTGCCGGGATCGTCGGGCGCCGCCGGCAGGGTCTGCTCGCCGCCGGCGTAGGCGCCGAGCGCCGCCGCGCGGTCCTCAGCCGAACGCGCCTCCCACGCGTCCTCGCCCAGCGCCGCGGCCACCGCGCGCGCATGCACGCTCGATTCCTGGCGCACGTCCAGCCGCGCCAGGTGGAAACCGAAGCTGCGCACCCGCCACAGCAGCCGGCGCACCGCGAACCAGCCGGCGTGCAGGCCCTTGTTGGCCTGCAGGCTGTCCAGGATCAGCTGCAGGTCCTGCTCCAGTTCGGCCGGCGCGGTGTAGGCGCCGGGCGCATCGTCCAGCGTGGCCTGCAGCCGCGCGCGCATCAGGTCGTTGAGCAGGCGGTACGGCATGTCGGCGTGGCGCGGCCGCGACCGCGCGGCGGCCTCGGGCAGCAGTTGCCGGTAGCGCTGCAACTGCGCCAGCAGCGCATCGCTGACCGCGACCAGGGTGGTCGACTGGCTGAGCAGGCTGGCCAGTTGCCACAGTTCCTTCAGATAGCGGTCCAGCACCGCGCGCCGCTGCGCGTCGAGCGTGGCGGTGATGGTGCCGGCATCCACGTTCGGGTTGCCGTCCATGTCGCCGCCGACCCAGGTGCCGAAGCGCAGCAGCCGCGGCAGCGGCAGCGCCGTGCCGTAGGTTTCCTGGATCGCGTGCTCCAGGGTTTCGTACATCACCGGGATCACCCGGTACAGCACCTGGGTCAGGTAGAAGCCGACGTGCTCGCGCTCGTCGTCCACGGTCGGCCGCACCGGCGAGGAATCGGCGGTCTGCCACGAGGCGGTCAGCGCCATGCGGAAGCGCGCCGCGTCGGTGGCGCGCTCGCCGGGCGTGCGCATGCCGTCGAGGTTGTCGACCAGGCTGGCCACCATCAATTGCTCTTTTTCCAGCAGCGCGCGGCGCACCGCCTCGGTCGGGTGCGCGGTGAATACCGGCTCCACGTCGATGCGCGGCAGCCAGTCGCCCAGTTCCTGCACGCTCACGCCCTGCACCTTGAGCCGGCGCAAGGCGTCGTGCAGGCCGTCCGGCTGCGGCGTATCGGCGCTGCTGCGCTGGTAGTCGCGGCGGCGGCGGATGCGGTGCACGCGCTCGGCGATGTTGACCACCTGGAAGTAGGTGCTGAAGGCGCGCACCAGCGCCTCGGCGTCGCGCGGCGCGCGGCCGGACAACTGCTCGCTCAGCGAGGACGGCGGCGCGTCGCTTTCGCGGCGCGCGATCGCGGTGGTGCGGATGGATTCGATCTCGTCGAGGAACTGCGCAGACACCTGTTCGGCGAGCAGGTCGCCGACCAGGGCCCCCAATCGGCGCACGTCGTCGCGCAGGGGAATGTCGGGTGTGGCGAACACGATGCTGCTGCGGTACTCGTTCATCGGAAAACGCATGGCTCGGCGAGGGGGGCGCCGCAAGCCTAACCCAAAAGTATTAGGCGCTCGCCCGGCGCGGCGACGGTTTCAAAGCGAACCATCGTGGCCAGCGCCCTTGGCACGAAGGTGCGGCGATGGGCAGCGCAGCGGTGGCGTGCCGAGCGCTCGCGACACGATCGCCGCAAGGACGCGAGCAGCACGCCGGGCGATGTCCGGGGAGCCTGTGCACCGACACCCGCCCCGCCACCGGGCCGGCCGACGGTGCGGCCTGCCGGACCGGACCGATGGTGAGCACCGCGTCCCAGCCCGCCTGCCCGCGTTCAAGCGCCGCGCACCGCAGCCGCTATAATCGACCACCCCTCCGCCGAGGGGCGCTGCGACCGTGTCGATGCGGGGCTCCCGCCTCCTGACCCGGCCAGGCTCGGCGGCAGGCTTGAGCGACAACGGCGCCCGGACTTCGCGAGTTTCTCGCCATTGACCGGAGCTTTATCGATGAACGCTGCACTCAAGAGCTTTTCCACCGAGGGCGACTACAAGGTCGCCGACATTTCCCTGGCCGATTGGGGCCGCAAGGAACTGGACATCGCCGAGCACGAGATGCCGGGCCTGATGTCGATCCGCCGCCAGTACGCCGCCGCCAAGCCGCTGGCCGGCGTGCGCGTCACCGGCTCGCTGCACATGACCATCCAGACCGCGGTGCTGATCGAGACGCTGAAGGACATCGGCGCCGACGTGCGCTGGGCCTCGTGCAACATCTTCTCCACCCAGGACCACGCCGCCGCGGCGATCGCCGCCACCGGCACCCCGGTGTTCGCCTGGAAGGGCGAGACCCTGGAGGAATACTGGGATTGCACCCTGGACGCGCTGACCTTCACCCTGGCAGACGGCACCCAGACCGGTCCGGAGCTGGTGGTGGACGACGGCGGCGACGTGACCCTGCTGATCCACAAGGGCTACGAGCTGGAGAACGGCTCCAAGTGGGTGGACGAACCGGCTTCCTCGCACGAGGAGCAGGTGATCAAGAACCTGCTCAAGCGCGTGGCGGTGGAACGCCCGGGCTACTGGACCCGCGTGGTCAAGGACTGGAAGGGCGTCTCCGAGGAGACCACCACCGGCGTGCACCGCCTGTACCAACTGGCCGAGGCCGGCACCCTGCTGGTGCCGTCGATCAACGTCAACGACTCGGTCACCAAGAGCAAGTTCGACAACCTGTACGGCTGCCGCGAGTCGCTGGCCGACGGCCTCAAGCGCGCGATGGACGTGATGCTGGCCGGCAAGGTCGCGGTGGTCTGCGGCTACGGCGACGTCGGCAAGGGCTCGGCGCACAGCCTGCGCGCCTACGGCGCCCGCGTCATCGTCACCGAGATCGACCCGATCTGCGCGCTGCAGGCGGCGATGGAAGGCTTCGAGGTCAACACCGTCGAGGACAGCCTGGGCCAGGCCGACATCTACGTCACCACCACCGGCAACAAGGACATCATCCGCATCGAGCACCTGACGCAGATGAAGGACCAGGCCATCGTCTGCAACATCGGCCACTTCGACAACGAGATCCAGGTCGAGGCGCTGTACAAGTACCCGGGCGTGCAGAAGATCAACATCAAGCCGCAGGTGGACAAGTTCGTGTTCCCCAACGGCAACGCGATCTTCCTGCTGGCCGAGGGCCGCCTGGTCAACCTGGGCTGCGCCACCGGCCACCCCAGCTTCGTGATGTCCAACAGCTTCGCCAACCAGACCCTGGCGCAGATCGACCTGTGGCAGAACAAGGACAGCTACGAGAAGCAGGTGTACCGCCTGCCGAAGAAGCTGGACGAGGAAGTGGCGCGCCTGCACCTGGAGAAGATCGGCGTGAAGCTGACCAAGCTCAGCGACGACCAGGCCGCCTACCTCGGCGTGTCGGTCGACGGGCCGTACAAGCCGGAGCATTACCGCTACTGAGCCATTGGCAGCACATCGCCAGGCAGACAAAAACGGGCGCCGCGAGGCGCCCGTTTTTCGTGCATCGGCGGATCACGCGCATTGCCTGGTTCCGCCGCCGGCGCTGCCGTGAACTGGCGGAGTGCCGCGCCCGAAGTACGGCAGGCCTCGCGCGTCGCTCATCGCCAGAGCAGGTACAGGCCGCGCCGCTGACCGGCTCAGCCTGTACCACACCTGTGCTACATTGACACAACCCCATCGGCGGGAGCCCCGCATGAGCACCACCACCATCCGCCTGCCGGACGCGCTCAAGGCCCGCGTCGCCAAGGCCGCAGAAGCGGCTGGCACCACGGCGCACAACTTCATTCTGGAAGCCATTGCCGAGAAGGCCGAACTGGCCGAGCGGCGTGCCGACTTCCATGCAGAAGCCGAACGCCGTTGGGCCGAATTCCTCGAGACCGGCGAGAGCATTCCCTGGGAGGAGATGCGCCGCTATCTGATGAAACGCATTCAGGGCAAGGACACGCCTCGTCCCGTCCCTCGCAAGTTCGCCAAGTAGCATGGCGCGCGTCGAGTTCCTGCCCTTTGTCAACGAGGACCTGCGGCGCATCATCGGTCATCTGGAACAGCGCGAGGGCGAGCACGTCCAAGAACGTCTTGGCGAGATCGTCAGCGCATCGAATGTACTCACGGACAATCCGCTGATCGGACGCCTGACGCACACCGACTTGCGCGAACTGGTCATTGGCCAAGGCGCGCACGGATACATTGCCCTCTATCGGCATGTGATCGCGCTGGATACCGTGTTTGTCCTGGCGATCCGCGCGCAACGCGAGGCAGGCCATGCACGCGAGGAATGAAACCGGGGCCGGCGCCCGCGCCAACCGCATCGCCCCAGTGCTGCGCGATGCGACCTGGGCCGCTGCTATCGCGTCATGGAATCGGCCGCGAACCTGTGCCAGACCTTGTCGTTGTGGGACGCGCCGATCGACACGCAGACGAACTGGGAAACGCTGTTCGCCGGTTATGCCGCCACCGTCGACGCTCCCGGCTACTACTTCTAGCGCGAGTTGATCGCGCGCTGTGCGCAGGCCTGGGTAAGCCTCTGCACAACGCGAACGCCGGCGCACCTACCCGGCCGGCTCGCCTTGGCAGCATCCGCCCACCCGCCGACGGCTGAGCGCGCGCCGGGCTACAACGAGAAGCTACGCTTGATGGTGAACGACCAGGCGCCGTCGATCGGGTTGGAGACATGCACCCGGCCATCCCCATCCGCCACGCCGGTGGTGTAGCGGCGATAGACGCCGGCGCTGTTCCAGGCCCGTGCGTAGCTCAGGCCGAACTCGGTGCCGCGCCAGGTGCGGCTCAGGCCAACGCGCGCGTCGGTCCAGCCGTAGTCGGCGAAGTTGCGCACGTGCTGGTGGCCGGCATGCACGCTGGCCTGCCAGTCCGATGCCAGCGGCAGCGTGGCGTCCAGCGCCAGATAGCCGGAGCCGCGCGAGTGCCGGCCCTGGCCGACGCCGAGCGTGGCGCTGTTGTAGCCGAAGTAGTCGCGCGTCCAGGTGCTGGCGTAGGAAAGTTCCACTGTGCGCCAATGGCCGGCGACGATGGCCTCGCCGTAGTCGTAGCGGGTGCCGCTGGCGCTCATGCGCGCGCCGGGATAGGCGTAGTGGTAAACGCCGGCGCGCCAGCCCCAGTCGCCGCGGCTGGCCGCGTAGCCGGCGTACACATCCCATTCCAGGTGCCCGCCTTCGATGAAGTACGGGCTCACTCCCGAGGCCCAGGTGCCGGCATACCAGCCGCTGTCCGCGGCCACGTCCAGCCCGCCCTGCAGCACCGGCCGGCCCCAGCTCTGCTCGAATCCGCGCGAGACGTAGTTCGAGGTCGCCGCCAGGTTGGCGCTGGCGGTGCCGGCCCAGGCCGGCACGGCGACACCCAGCGCCAGCAGCAGCGCAACAGCGCGCATGGCCCTCACGACACCAGCTCCAGCCGCGCCCGGCCCGGCGTGGCCGTGCCGCCTGGCGACGGCGCCGCGAGCTTGAACAGCGCCACCGCGTGCTGCAGTTCCCCGGCCTGATCCTCCATCGCCCGCGCCGCCGCGGTGGCCTCCTCGACCAGCGCGGCGTTCTGCTGGGTGACCTCGTCCATCTGCACGATGGCCTTGCCGACCTGTTCGATGCCGGCGCTCTGTTCCTGCGAAGCGGCGGCGATCTCGCTCATGATGTCGGTGACCCGGCGCACGCTGGTCACCACCTCGCGCATGGTGTCGCCGGCGCCGTTGACCAGCGCGGTGCCGTCGTCGATCTTCCCGACCGAGGCGTCGATCAGGCTCTTGATCTCGTGCGCGGCGGTCGCCGACCGCTGCGCCAGCGCGCGCACCTCGCTCGCCACCACCGCGAAACCGCGGCCCTGCTCGCCGGCGCGCGCCGCCTCCACCGCGGCGTTGAGCGCCAGGATGTTGGTCTGGAAGGCGATGCCGTCGATCACGCCGATGATCTCGGCCATCTTCTTCGAGGCCACGGCGATCCCGGACATGGTGTCCACCACCTGCTCCACCACCGCGCCGCCGCGCGAGGCCACACTGGCGGTGTCCTGCGCCAGGCGGTTGGCCTGATGCGCATGCTCGGCGTTCTGCTTCACCGTGGCGGTCAGTTCCTCCATCGAGGCCGCGGTCTCTTCCAGGCTGGCCGCCTGTTGTTCGGTGCGGCGCGACAGGTCGTCGTTGCCGGCGGCGATCTCGCCGGCGGCGGTGTTGATCGCGGTGGTGGCCTGCTGGATGCGGCCGACGATGCCGGTCAGCTGTTCCACCGTGGCGTTGGCGTCGTCGCGCATCTGCGCGAACACGCCATGGAACTCGCCGCGCATGCGCGCGGTGAGATCGCCCTGCGCCACCGCGCGCAACAGCGCCGACAATGACGACAGGTTGCCCTCGGTCAGTTCCATCAGGCGGTTCAGCCCGACCACCATGCCGCGGAAATCGTACTGGAAGCGCTCGGCATCGCCGCGCCGCGCGAAGTCGCCGGAGGCCGCGGCCTGCGCCAGTTCGGTGATGGCGTGGTTGATCGCCTGCAGGCTGCCCTTGGTGGTGCGCATCGCTTCGGTGATCGCCGCCTTCTCGCCGGGCAGCGGCTCCATGTCCACCTGCATGTTGCCGATCGCGTACTGCGACATCACCTCGACCAGGCGCCGCTGCACGTCCACGTGCGCGGCGACCAGCGCGTTGGTGCCGTGGACCATGCGCCCGTACTCGCCGGGGAAGCTCTCGGCGTCCATCCGGTAGCTCATCTCGCCGGCGTCGTGGCGCTGCGCCATCTCCGCCTGCGCCTGCATCACCGCCTGCAACTGGCTCTGCATGCCGCCCATCGCGTCCAGCAACTGGCCCAGTTCGTCGTCGCGGCGATGGCGGACCTGGCTGTCCAGGCGCCCGGCGGCGACCGCGGACGACACGCGCACCGCCTCGGCCAGCGGGTCGAGCACCTGCCGGCGCAGCAACAGATACAGCGCGCCGCTCAGCAGCAGCGCCGAGAGCAGGCCGACTCCGGCGATGGCCCACAGCAGCGCGCGCGCCTTGGCCATCACCAGCGCGTACGGCACCGAGACGCCCAGGGCGAATGCCTGCGGCGCATTGCCGATCTTCAGCGGCACGAACACGCTCAGCGCGTCCTCGCCGTCGGCGCGGCGATGGTCGACCACCACCTGGCCCTTGGCCACGCGCGCGAGCATGTCCCTGGACCAGGGATCGGTGCGGGTCTTGCCGATCTGCCGCGGATCGCGGCTGGCCATCACCACGCCCAGCGGCGACAGCAGGCTGGCGTGGCCCTCGCCCATCGGGCGCAGCGCGGCGATGCGCTGCTGCAGGGTGTCGAGGGTGAAGTCGACGGTCACCACGCCCAGGAAACGGCCGTTCTCCAGGATCGGCGTGGCCAAGGTGGTCATCAGCGTGTCCTTGCCGGCCACCGGGTAGTAGTACGGCTCGATCACCACCGGCTTGCGGGTGTTGCGCGCCAGCAGGTACCAGTCGCCGTCGCCCGGCTTCTCGTAGTCGCGCAGCGCCTCGCGTACCAGCTTGCCGTTCTGTCGCGACCACCAGGTCATGTAGCGGCCGGTGGCGTCGTGGCCCTGGGCGCCGACGAAGGCCTTGTCGTTGCCGTCGAAGGCATCCGGTTCCCACATCGTGCTGATGCCCAACCACGTCGGATGCGCGTCGAGTTGGCTGCGCAACACCGCGGTGGCGGTATCGCGCGACAGGCCGCCGGCGGCGTGCTGCACGCGGAAACTGTTGGCCAGCGCCTCGCTGGCGTCGAAGGCGACGCCGATCTCGCGCGAGACGCGCTGCGCTTCGAGTTGCGCCAGGTTCTCGATGCTGGCGCGCGAGGTGGACAGCAGCGCGTCGCTGCTGCGCCAGTAGATGATCAGCGCGGTCAGGCCGAAACAGGCCAGCGCGAGCAGGCCGGTTCCCAGCATGAGGCGTTTGGCGACGCTGCCTCGGCGGCGATGCGGCGATGGAGTGGACATGCGGATTCCTTGGCGGGGGGAAGGGACGGGCGCGGCGAGACGCCACGTGCAGGTCGCCATGGACGCGGCGCGAGCGCCGTGTCCGTTGCCGATGACCTGCCCGCGCCGTTCCCCGCGGGGCCACGGCGCGGCACCGGAACGCGCGTCCCGGCGCCGCCGCATCACGGCCCGCTCCCTCGCTATCGTCACGGCACCCGTGAACTTGATGGCCATTCCACAACGAGCCGATGAACGGCCGGGTGTCCGCGATGCAGGAATGCGGCAACATCCGCGCGCGGGACGCGCCACCGACGTAGCCCCTGGGCGCTGCTGGCGGCAGCGCTTGTATGGCAAGAAGGCGAATGCTAGCGTCGCATCGGCATGCGACCAGGGACGGGCACCATGAGCGAACACGGCAGCGAGGCGGGCGGACCGTCGCGACGGCCTGGCCGCGTACCCGAGCCGCGCCGGCTGCCGGCCTTCCCGACCTTTCCGGCAGCGCATCGGTCGCTGGCGTCCGGGCCTCGCAGACTGCGCGGTATCGCGGCGCTCTCGCGTCCGGCATGGCGCATCGGCGGCCCGCAACACGCGCGTGGCGTTCGATGAGACGTAGCGCGACATCGGTGCTGGTGGCGATCGCGGCCCTGCTGCTGGTGGCGCTCGCCGCGTTCGTGTCCTACGACATGCGGGTGTTCCAGCCGCGCCGGGCGCAGCTCCAGGCGCTGCTGCAACAGGCTTCGCCGGAGGAACGTGCGCCGCCGGCGTCGATCCGGCGCTACCTTCTCGCATCGGACCCGTCCGGCCAGCCGCCCTCCGCCGCCGTTGCGCGCATGCTGGTGGCGCGTTTTGGCGTGTCGCGCGGCGGCATGCTCGCCTGGCATGCTCACACCTTGCTATGGGAGCGCCTGCTCCTGTTGCACCTGTCGCAGGACGAGATCCTGGCGCTGTACGGCAGCCTGTCCTACAACGGCTTCGGCCACGGCCTGAGCGGACTGTCGCAGCGGCTGTACGCCAAACCATTGCGCGCGCTGTCCGATCCGGAAGCCGCCACGGTGGTCGCGGTGCTCTGGGCGCCGGTTCCGCTCCTGCGCGACGCGGGACGCCTGGAGCGACGGCGCGCGCTGCTGATGGAACGCGCGCGCGCCGCGCGATAAGGCAGGCTGCACCGGGCTGTTGCAGTCCAGAGCGCGATGGGTCGACACCGCACCGCCTCCGATCCAGCCTGCACGCATCGCGTGCCGTGCAAATCATGAAATGCAGCTTGGCCCGCATCCCGCGCGCCGCGCATCGCGCCGTCGATGCGCTAGAATCGCATGATAATCATTATCATTTGCACATTGCGACATGGCAGGGACAGCGGCGGCCGCGCGGACAATCAGGCAGTGGGGCTACGACGCGCTCCCCAACATCACGGCCGGAGTTGTCGTGCTCGCCTCGCACCTGCTGTTGTTCTGGCTGGTCGTCGACATGTCCGCCGCGCCAAGGGGGATTCCGACACCGGAGCAGGTCCGCATGCGGTTGACGCTGCTGCCGCCCGCCGCGCCAACGATGCCGATCGCGACCGAGGACGCGGCACAGCCGACGCCGGAACGGGCAGCACCGCCGCCGCGACAGCAGCCGGCCCCGGCGCTGCCGGCACAGCGCCCCAGCCTGCGTCCGCTGCCGGCGCCGCCACCGGCGCCATTGGTCGCGTTCGATCCCTCAACGCAGCAGGAGGAAGGCCGCCAGGCTCCCGCCCCGCTCGCCGAGGCGGACACGGACGCGGCCGTCGCCACGCCATCGGCGGCACCGTCCACGCCGCCCACGCCAGCGCCGCACGCAGCCGGCAACAGCGACCCGAATTGGGAAGGACGCGTGCTGGCGCGGCTGCAACGGTTCCGCGACTACCCGCGGCCGGCACGGCATCAGCGACAGGAGGGCGTGGTCTACGTCCGTGCGCGGCTCGATCGCCAGGGACGCGTGCTGTCGGCGAGCATCCGCCACAGCAGCGGCCATGCGGCGCTGGATCAAGCGGCCCTGTCCACCTTCCAGCGCGCGCAGCCGCTGCCGCGCTCGCCGGAGACCGTGCCCGATCCAGTGGACGTGGACATCCCGGTGGAGTTCTTCCTGCACTGAGCGCTGTCGCGATGCCGATGGCCGTGCCGTTGCGCGCGGCGGTGGCGCGCAGGACGCCCTTCGACGGGCGTGCGAATGGCCACGCCCGCTCCCCCGATGGCGGCGCCGCGTACGCGACGCCGAGCAGTCGCGCGCCTAGCGCGGACTCATAGCGTCTCCAGGAATGCCGTGATCGCGTCGAGTTCGCTTCTGTGCAGATCCAGCGGCTGCAGCAGCGGATCGGGTTGCGGGAACAACGGATCGCCGCGTTGCTCCGGCCGCGGCTGCGGTCGCGGCATGCCCACGTTGTAGAGATTGACGACGCCGCGCAGTTGGGTAAATCCGCCGGTATGCATCCATGGCCCTGTCCTGCCGACCCCGCGCAGCGACGGCGTGCGGAACTTGCCGCTGTCGGCGGGATCGCCGGTCACCTCGTAGCGCCCGAGGTCCTGCCGCGCGCGACCGTAGAAATGCAGGCCGAGATTGTGGAAGCGGTTGTCGGTGAGGGCGGCGCCGCTGTGGCAATTCATGCAGCGCGCATGCGTACGGAACAGATGCAGGCCCCACAGCTGGCGGTCGTCGAGCAGGTCGCGGCGCCCTTCGAGGAAGCGGTCGAAGCGATTGGCGCGCGGCACCAGGCTGCGTTGATAGGCGGCCAGCGCCTGCGCGATCTGCCGCGCGTCGATCCGCTGCGTCCCGAACACGCGGCGGAACGCCTCGCCATAGTCCGCGCTGCGGTTGAGGCGCCGCGCCACCGCCCTGGCACTGAAGTGCATCTCCTTTGCGTCCTCGATGGGATGCAAGGCCTGCTCCTCCAACGTCTGCGCACGGCCGTCCCAGAACAACGGCTGAGCGTACGCGGCCATCGCCACGCTCATCGCATTGCGCCGGCCGGCCTGGCGGCCGTGTCCGAACGGGACGCTGCGGCCATCGCCCCAGCCCAGCTGCCGGTCATGGCAGCTGGCGCAGGCGATCTGCCCGGAGCGCGACAGCCGCGGGTCCTCGAACAGCTTGCGTCCCAGCGCGATCTTCTCCGGCGTGCCGGGATTGTCGGCTGGCGCGGGCGTGCGGGCCGGCAGCGGCGCCAGTTCGCTCCAGTGCGCGCCGTCGGCCACCTGCGGCGCCGGCCATTGCGCGATCGGCAGGGCATAGACCTGCCGCAGGCAGGCGTAGTCGATGGCCGGGGCGCTGGCCGCGATCCGCTCGCGGCAGCGGGCCAACCCCGCGGAATCGCTGGCGGCGCCCGCCGTCGGGGCCTGCGGAACCGCCTGCGGCGCGGCGGCGAGGCCGAGCAGCACCGCCAACCACGCGCAGCAGCGCCGCGGCCTCCAGCGCGGCAAACGCCGCCGGCGCGTTGCCAGCGGCTGCGCTGCGCCCGAGGGAAGCGTATCGGTCGGATCCATTCGCATCAGAAGCGGTAGCCCGCTTCCAGCCAGTAGCTGCGCCCGGTCTCGTAGTACGCCGACGCGGTGGTCGATGCGGAGATCTTGTTGGCCCGGTTGAGTACGTTCATGGCCTCGATACGAACATAGGCCTGCTGCTCGCGCGGCAGGTCGAGGCTGTATTCCAGCGTGGTGTCGAAGGTGAAGGCGCGCGGGTAGACCACGTCGCGGTAGACGTCGAGGGTCTGGCCTTGGTAATCGACCGTGCCGTTCTGCACGATGTCGCGGAAACCGGCTCGATAGCGCAGGAAGTTGCTCCACAGCAACTCGCCGGGTCCCAGGCCCAGGCGCGTCTGCGTGGACAGGCGTGCGGTCCACTTGCGCGCGAAGTCGGTGGCCGGCAAGTCGTACAGCCAGACCGGCTGGCCCTTGTACAGCACCAGCGCATCGCTGGCGTCGTTCCAACTGGACTGGTAATCGGAGTAGTTGCGGCGGGTGTCGGTGTAGTCGTACGCGAACTGCAGCTGGGTGGCGCTCCTGCCCCACCGCAACGGCCGTTCCGGCGCGACGCTGAGCGTGTAGACCTCACTGCGGCTGCGGCCCTTGTTGACGTACTCGTACACGTTGCTCGCGTAGTAGCCGGTGCCGTCGTTGCTGCGCACGGATTGCCGCAGCACCTCGTCGCGGTTGTCGCGGTCGACGTACTTCAGGCTGATGTCCAGCCCGGCCCAGCGCTGGTCCAGGCCCGCGGTCCATTCGTTGGTGTAGGGAATGTCCACGTCGGACAGGCGGTTGCTGGACGTGCCGGTGGTTCCCACCACGCTGTCCCAGGCCGTGCGGCTGCTGGTGCGAAGCTTGGTCAGGGCCAGGCGTTCGCGGCCCTCGCGCAGCAGGTAGCTGAAGAAATTGCGGCCGTAGTAGCGGTTGACGCCGGCGGTCAGCACGGTGCGCGTGTCGCCGAGCACGTCCCACGACGCGGCCAGGCGCGGCGCCCACGTGGTCTTGTTCCAGATGCTGTCGTCGTCCATGCGCACGCCGGGGCGCAGGCTCAGGTCGCCGATGCGGATATCGTCCTGCAACCAGGCGGCCCATTCGTTGCCGCTGACCTTGAACGCGCCCGCCCGGTAGAGCGTCAGGCGCCGGAAGTACTGCCCGCGCCCGGCGACGAGACTGCCGGCGGTGGCCGATACCGGCGACAGCGAGCAACTGTCCGCGTCCACGCGGCCGTCGGCGGTCGTGCAACTGGTCGTGGCGTAGGGCTGCAGATAGGAAGGGTGGTCGTTGAGGCGCTCGTAGCTCGCTTCGCGGCGCTGGTAGGACGCGCCGACCTGCAGATCGTGGCGGGTCGGCCCCCAATCGAACGCCGCGCGGTCGAGCTGGACCTGGTAACCGAGCTTGCGGTCGTGCTGGTCGACGTTGCCCCAACTGCCCTCGAAGCTGCTGTTGTTGACGCCCCAATCGTAGGCCGCCGATTTCGCCCAGGCCTTCCAGTAATCCACCTGGCTGCGCCGCGAGCTTTGCAGGTCGCTGTAGTTGAGTGTATTGCGAAGGCTCCACGGGCCGCGCTCGAGGTTGGCGCGCACGCTCAGCACCGGCCCGCCGGATTTCAGATCGAACCAGGCGTTCTTGGCGTTCTGGATGAAATAGCGGTCGTCGGTCGGGGCGTAGGCGAGGTTGGCGCCCAGCTCCAGGCCCTGCCCGTTGTTCCAGTCCAGCGCCAGCGTGGCGGCGCTGTTCTCGCGCCGTTGCGTCTTGCGGTTGCTGTCGCTGCCGCTGACGTTGCCGGCGGTGTAGCCGCGCAGCGGGATCTCCGAGCGCGTGCGCACCAAAGTGCCGATCAGGCCGATGCCGCGTGCGGTGCGGCCCTCCAGCCGCAGCCCGAGCTTGGACTTGTCGTAGGCCGGCTGGTAGGACGCGGTCGCCGACTGTTCGAACTCCTCCGCCTGGCCGCGTGGCACGATGATCTCGTCCCACGCCGACCGCGCCATGCGCAACCAGAGCTTGCCGTGCAGGGTATCGCCGGCCTTGCGCGTGCGCGCATCGACCACGCCGCCGGTGAAGTTGCCGAACGCCACCGGCACATTGCTGTCGTAGACGGTCACGCTCTCCAGCAGGTCGGTGTCCACCGCGATGCCCTGCGCGCGGCTGGGAACGTCGGCGACGTGATTGGGCGCGTCGGCGGTCGGATCGATGTCGTTGTTGAAGCTCGCCCCGTCCAGCAGGAACAGGTTCTGGTAGAACGGCGCGCCGTTGATGCTGACGTCGGCGGGGCGGATCTCGCCCATGGTGCGCGAGCTGCGTGCGGTGTCGCTGAACTGGACCGCTGGATTGATCCGCAGCAAGGTGGCGATGTCGCCATCGCCGCGTGCCGCGCCCTCGACGTAGGCCTGGTCCAGTGCAACGCCTTCGGAGTAGGGAAGGCTGCGCTGGGCGCCGATGCGCAGCGGCGCGAACGGCAGTGCGCCGCTGCCGGCAGCCGGCGCCGGTGCCAGGGTGTAGCTGCCGTCGGAGCGCGTAATCAGGCGCAGGCCGGATCCCGCCAGCAACTGTTCCAGGCCGTCGCGATCCGCGACCTGGCCGCGCAACGGCGGCGCCTGGCGGCCGTCGGTGAGCGCCGGGTCGAACGACAAGGCGATGCCGCGCTGCGCGGCGAAGTGGGTCAGTGCCCGGCCCAGTGGGCCGGCCGGCTGATCGACCGCGGCGCTCTGGGCGAGCGCGGAGACCGTGGACAACTGCGCCGCGGCGAGCGCGGCGGCCAGCAGGCTGGCACGCAAGGGGGGCTGGAAGCTGCGCATGGGTGGAAAGGCTCGGTAGTGGAGAGGGTCGTGAGCCTTGCCACGCGAACGCCGAAAAAGGGTCAGCCCCGCCTTCCGCGATCGCGCCGCACTCAACGCCTCGGTGCGGGGCCGTGGTCGCGACGGGCGACCACGGTGGTCCACCAGCCGTCCGCGCGCCGCTCGATCGCCACCGGATACGTCGCCGCCAGCATCGCCAGGCTGCGCTCGCTGTCGTCCAGCGGAAAGGCGCCGGACACCGGCAGCGCCGCGATCGCGGGGTCGCAGCGCAGGACGCCGCGCCGATAGCGCGCGAGCTCGTCGAGCAGTTCGGACAGCGGCAGCGCATCGGCGCTGAACATGCCCTGCGTCCACGTGGCCACACCGCTGCCGGTGGCCGCGACCGCGCCGCAGCGGCGTGCATCGAACCGCAGCGTCTGTCCCGCCTCCACGCGGCAGGCCAGCGCCCCCGCGGCGGCCGGCTGCGCGCGCACGGCGCCGTCCAGCACATCCACGCGGGTGGCGTCCGCGCCGACGCGCACATTGAAGCGCGTGCCCAGCGCCTGCAGGCAGCCGTGCCGGGTGGCCACGCGGAACGCGCGCGGCGGACGCTGCGGGTCCGCGGCGGTGGCGACCAGCACCTGCCCACGCTGCAGGCGCAGAAGACGCTGCCGGGGGTCGAAGGCGATCTCCAGCGCCGAATCTGTGTCCAGGTCGACCGTGCTGGCGTCCGCCAGCGAGGAGCGGCGGCGTTCGCCCACGGCCGTGCGCAGGATCGCTTCGCCGTGCGATCGCTCCCATAGCCGCCATCCCAGCCACGCGCCCGGCGCCAGCACCAGCAGTCCGCCCAGGCGCTTGACCGCGGCGCGGCGATCCGCGCGCGCCGGCCGCTCCAGCACCGGCCGCGCCAAGGCCGCCGGCACCACCGCGATCAACTCGCGCAACCGCTCCGCGCGCGCCCAGGCACGCGCGTGGTCGGGATGCTGGTCGCACCAGCGCCGGCACGCGGCACGGTCGGCGTCGCTGGCATCGCGCTCGCCGAGCCGCAACAGCCACTCCGCCGCCTGTTTGAGCACATGCGGGTCGAGCGCCGCCTCGGCGCCGGGCGGCTCAGGGCGCATGCAGCAGGCAACCGAGCAGGGCGCGCTTCATGTGCCGCTTGACCGTGCTGAGCGACAGGCCGAGCAGTGCGGCGATCTCCGCATAGCCGAGCCCGTCGAACTGCGCCAGCAGGAACACCCGCCGCGCCTGTGCCGGCAGCCCGTCGAGCATCGCATCGATCAGATGCAGCGCCTCGCGCACCAGCGCCTGCTGCTCGGCCGACGCCGCCACCGCCTCGGGCGCGGCGGCCAGTGTCTGCAGGTAGGCGCGTTCCAGCGACTGCCGCCGGCACCAGTTGGCCATCAGCCCCTTGGCGATCGTGGTGAGGTAGGCGCGCGGCTCCTGCACGCAGCTCAGGTCGCGCCCGCCGAGCAGGCGCGCGAACGTGTCCTGGGTCAGGTCGGCGGCGATTTCGCGGCACCCCAGGCGGCCGGCCAGCCAGCGCTGCAACCAGGGCTGATGGTCGTGATAGAGCGTGCCGAGCGTATCCCGGTGCGGATGCATGAGATGCATGAAGGGCCCATGTGCGGAAGCGTGGGGCCGCTTCGACACGCGTGGCTCGCCCCGAGATCAATGAGAATTATTCTCAATCATGATGGAGGTCACAGTCAACGCCGGACCGCAGTGGCGTGCGCAATGGCGGTCGATAGGCGCGTTCACGGCTCGGCTGCCGCTTGCGCTATCGGCACGCACGCTGTCCACGCAGCATGGCTTCGGCGGCGACCGCGAAGCGATCAGCCG
>Ga0207713_1000238_pt1 | contig 73507 bp, 63 predicted proteins | sample KBSS64metaG_FD_184404 | JGI IMG/M metagenome (GOLD analysis project Ga0207713, IMG submission 184404) | Switchgrass rhizosphere microbial communities from Kellogg Biological Station, Michigan, USA - KBS S6-4 metaG (SPAdes) (version 2) | ecosystem: Host-associated > Plants > Roots > Rhizosphere >...
TAACTGCTTGATTATCAAGGAGTTTTCCGTTTGGTCTGCGCCGGAAGTGGGGCGAATTATAGAGGGATCTGTGGGGGCGTCAAGGGTTAATTTTGGGAAATTGTCTTTTAGGTCAGAAGGTTCCCCGCTTGGCACCGTATCAAGGCCGCCAGGTGCCTGCCTGGGGATCTTCATGCCTCATGACATCGAGCGCCGCCCGCGCGGCGCGTTCGCGAGCAAGGGCTCGGCGCCCCCCTCGCTCCCACATCTGTTTCGGGCCAGTTATGCCTGTGAGATCACCTCGACCGCCTTGTTTGTTCGCTACAAATCTCCAGTGAAAGAACAGGTTCGCTGCAGATCTGTGGCGGTGCAACAGGGCGGGCGGGCGGCGCTCGGTCTTGATAACGCCGGAAAAGCCAGAACCCTATACCTGACGGCCTTTATGCAACCCCCCATCCAATCCCCGGACCCGCCCCACCCCTCTATATAGAAAAGAAACCCCACCGCACCCGCACCCTCCTCCCACCCACGCAATATCGCATCCCCACCCCGAACGCCCCATACCCCTTCCAGGTCTCATAAAGGTAGGCATCCACTCCCTCAGGAGCCACCATCATGAACACCCTCCACACCCTCACCCTGACAGGCGCCCTCCTGGCAGGGCTTTGCTCTTCTCTCGCCGACGCCGCCTGCACCGACCCCGTGGATCCTGCCGGCGTCCAGCTTCAAGCTCAACAACAGAACGGCGTCACTTACCTGTCCGGAGGCATCGGGCTGGACGAGGCGTGCGCGCTCCAGCGCATGCCGGGTTATGACCTGCACATGACCTTTTCAGAAGGAACGGGGAACAAATACGTACCGGTGAGCCACATTGCCATCCAGAATGCCCAGGGCCACGAAGTGCTCGACGTGAATGACGTGGGGCCCCTGCTGCTGGCACAGCTGCCCGCTGGCCGGTACGTGGTGATCGCGCAACATGACGGGCGTGAAGCCCGGGGGACGGTTGAGGTGGCCACCGGCAAAGCGAACACCCTGAATCTGCACTGGAAGGATGCCAACTGAAGCCTTGAGACAACATGGCTGCCCCGCACTAGAGCCAGGCAGCCATGCCAAGGCTTGCCGACTTACTCTTCTTCCTCTTCCTCCTCCATGTCATACCCAGCCTCATGCTTCAGATAACCGCCGGCCTCGCCCCGCGCCGTACCCCATGGCTGCTCGATGAGTTCTCCACTGTCCCACTCCTGGTACAGGGTTTCCCTGATTGCTGCGCTGTCCATACGATTGCCTGTGCGGTTCATAACCACCTCCTTTGGTTGAAAGGAGAAGACTAGTGCAGCTTTTGGAAGATGGATCCCAATTACTGCCTGCCTGTCGAATTGTCCGACAGACGTAAGGTGGCCTAGTGCAATCTTCATCCAAGGTCGGCTTGTTGGGCCATCTGGCACTCTGACATAATCCGCGCCCCTGATTTGCGGCGATGCGCCTGAAAACGCCCCCCCTTCCTGCTGCCGCAGACAGCGTAACGGACTACGTTGATGAGCTACTTCTCGATCGAATTCGGCCTGTGCTTCATTCTGTTCTTCCTGCTGTACTGGTGCCTCAACTTCAGCCTGCGCGTGCAGAACGTGCTATTGCTGGTGGCCAGCTACGCGATTTTGGCCAGTTTCAACCTCACGTTCCTGTACGTGCTCCTGGGCTATAGCGCCGCGGTATTCGCGCTGGGTCACCTGAGTGCGCGCTACCCGGGGCGAAGGTTCACCTACGGGGCCATCCTGGCGCTGGTGCTGGGCTGTTTCTATTTCTTCAAATACCAGGACTTCTTTGCCACCGGCTTCCAGCAAGGCTTGCAGACGCTGGGCATTGATGGTTCGTTGCCTATCTGGGAAGTACTGCTGCCTGTAGGCATGTCTTTCTATATCTTCCACTCGGTCAGCTACCTGATGTCCATCAACCGCGGCACGCTCAAGCCCGCCGCGCCCTTGGACCTGGCCCTGTACCTGGCGTTCTTCCCCAGCCTGATCGCCGGCCCCGTGAACCGCGCCGAGCACCTGCTGCCGCAGATCAACCCCAGCGCCCCGCGCCAGGTGCTGGAGCCACAGCGCGCCCTCGGGCTGGTGGCCCTGGCCGTGGTGAAGTTGTTCCTGTTCAGCACCTGGCTGGCCAACAATTGGGTGGACCCGGTATTCGACACACCCAGCGGCTTCTCCCCCGAACAGATACTGCTGAGCATCTATGGCTACTCGCTGCAGATCTACTTCAACTTCAGCGGCTACACCAACCTGGTTACTGGCATCGCGTTGCTGCTGGGCTTTCGCCTGCCACGCAACTTCGACTACCCGTACCTGGCGCGCAACCTCAAGGAGTTCTGGGACCGCTGGCACATCAGCCTGTCGACGTTCATCCGCGACTACCTCTACATTCCCCTGGGCGGCAACCGCAAAGGCTACTGGCGCGGTAACCTGAACCTGTTCCTGGCCATGGTGATCTCCGGCCTGTGGCACGGCGCAAGTGTCAACTTCCTGATATGGGGCGCCCTGCATGGCGCTGGGCTGATCGTCTACCGCCTGTATGCGCGGACGTTCCCCGGCCCACGCACCTGGCCGGGCGCTGACCTGCTGGCCCGTTTGCTGACCTTTCATTACGTGGCCTTTGCCTGGATCTTCTTTCGCAGCGCCACCCTGGAAGACACCCAGGACATGCTTGTGGGCCTCACCCACCTGTCTTTCGAAGGCTTGGCGCAAGGCCCCTGGGCAGGTGTGCTGGCGTGCCTGACACTGATCGCCGTTTACCCCTGGCTCGTACAAAGCCTGCGCCAAGCCTTCGCCGCCAGCCGACGGATTCCCTGGCTGGTATACCCGATACCGTTGGGCCTGTTCATTTCCTTGGTCATTTTCGCGTCGCCCTCAGGCGTGCCGGGGTTCATCTATGCCAGCTTCTGATAACGTGGGCAGCCAATTCATCAAGGCCTTGCAGGTAACCCTGGGCCTGCTGGTAACGGCATTGATTCTGGTGTGGCTGAACCAGACGTCGATTCGCCTGTACTGCCAGCAGAAGTACCACGCCGACTGCAGCGTGCCGGGGCTGGGTGACAACGCGTCATGGGGCTTCGGCGCCCGCCTGACCGCCGCCATGGACGACGCGCGCAACGCCTTCTTCGCACGCCTGGAAGAAACACCGGCCAGCGACCAGCCCGCTTCGCCAGTCGCCGCTGCGGAACCGGAGCCAGAAACCATCGTGCAAGCCGCGCCGGTGCAGGCGCCGGTAGCCGCACCGGAGCCCCCGGCACCGGTCAAGATCACCCCGCTGACCATCGCCAACCTCAACCCCAGCGACGAGGTGTTCTTCGTCGGCGACTCATTGATGCAAGGCGTGGCACCGCACCTGGCCAACACGCTGCTCAAGCGCTACAAGATCAACAGCATCAACCTCAGCAAGCAGAGCACCGGGCTTGCCTACCCGGGCTTTTTCAACTGGCCGCTGACGGTGGAGCAAACCCTGCTGGCCAACCACAACATCCGCCTGATCGTGGTGTTCCTCGGCCCCAACGACCCCTGGGACATGCCGGTGGCCAAGGGCAAGCCTTTCCTGCGCTTCCACAGCGCGGACTGGGAAGCCTCGTACCGCCAGCGGGTGGAGCGTATCTATGACCTGGCACGGGCACACAATGTGCAGGTCATCTGGGTAGGCCCGCCGAACATGCGCAAGGACAAGCTGTCCACTGCCATGGCTTACCTGCGCGAACTGTATAAAAGCGAAGCCGAGCGCTACGGCCAGTTGTACTTGTCGGCCAACGACGTGCTGGGCTACCACGACGAGACCAGCTTCTCGCCGTACCTTGAAAGTGCGGACGGCAAGAAGGTCAAGACTCGCGTGGATGACGGCATTCACTTCACCACCACCGGCCAGAAGCTGATCGCCGAGCGGGTGATGTCCCTGATCAATATCCAGAACCACGACCTTACGGAGCGCTGAATGAAACGACTGCCTGGCCCCATGACGCTGCTGAGTGCCGTGCTGTTGAGCGGCTGCAGCCCGGTCTCGGCCGTCGCCACGCAAACTGCGCCAAGCCCCGCCAAAGTGGTGCGGGCCGCCAAGCCGACCGCCGCAGAACCCAACCTGCGGCTATTGCAGAACAAATTGAAGAATGCCCAACGCTCGGCGGTGACCATCGTCCAGTTGGGCGACTCGCACACCGCCGCGGACCTGTTGACCGGCGAACTGCGTACCCGCTTCCAGCAGGACTACGGCAACGGTGGCATCGGCTTCATCGCTGCTACCCCAGTGCCGGGTACCCGTTACGACCAAGTGCGTATTACCGCCGCCAGAAGCCAGTGGAACCTGACCTCGGCGCGCAACCAGCACAGCGACCGCTTCCCTCTGGGTGGCTACTTGTCGGTGCCGCAGACCGCCGGCGCCCACGTGCACCTGGAACCGACACCCCCCACCGACATGCGCTACCGGGTCTCGACCCTGTACCAGGCCGGCAGCAACAACCGCCTGCAAGCCCGCGATGATTACACCCAGGCCGCACGCCCCCTGCCCCTGACCAATGGCCAGTGGCGCCTGAGCCCGGCCATCGGCAACCTGGCGCTGCCCATGGACCTGACCTTCGCCAGCAGCCAGAACCTGGCGGTGGGCGGTTGGAATATCCTGGGGCAGAACAACAGCGGCGTGGTGTTCTCTACCTTGGGCATCAACGGTGCCCAGTTCAGTGTGGTGGACAAATGGCAACCCGGTTGGCTGGATACGCTCAAGGCGCTCAAGCCTGACCTGCTGATCGTGGCCTATGGCACCAACGAGGCATTCGACGATGACCTGGATATCGGCCTGTATGAAAGCCAGCAGACTCAACGTATCCAGCAACTGCGCCAGGCACTGCCAGGCACCGTGCTGCTGATCGTCGGCGCGCCGGACTCGATCAAGAACAAAGGTGCCGGCAGCTGCCAGGCTCGCCAGCCTCGCAGCCTGCACCCCGTGATCGACGTGCAGCAGCGAGTCGCCAAGCAGAACCGTACCCTGTACTGGAACTGGCAAGCCTTCATGGGGGGGGACTGCGCCATCGTCAACTGGCAAGCCCAGGACCTGGCCCGCCCCGACCTGGTGCACTTCACCAAGGAAGGCTACATCAAGGTGGCGGATGCGCTGTATGACTACCTCAATGGCGTGATCGCCCCTGCCAAGCGCTAAAGCCCGCAAAATATGTGTGAGCTGGAATGCCAGCGAGTTTTTCAAGGGCCTGAAAAGCTCGCTGGCCAGCCAGCTCCCATAACGCATCGGCTGCCAGCGCTTCTGACCCGCTTTATCCCCGCCCATCTGCTCCTTATCGCCCACGCCCCTTCTGCGCTATGATCCATGGAATGCCATCTTTTGGCATACCACATACCTTTTATCGCCAACCCGCCCCACCATCGCGCACAAGGGGCTTGCATCGCAAATATTATGGTATACCATCAGACAACAACATCCATCCCAACTCTAGAATGGAGCAGGCCATGAGTTTCGAAATTCGCAAGATCGTGAGCTACACCGAGGAAACCCTGATCGAAGGCGGCAAGGCCACTGACAAGCCAGTGACCATGGTCGGCCTGGCGGTGGTGATCAAGAACCCTTGGGTTGGCCAGGGTTTCGTCGAAGACCTCAAGCCGGTGATCAAGGCCAACTGCTCTGCCCTGGGCGCACTGATGGTCGAACGCCTGACAGCCGCCATCGGTGGTGCCGACAAGATCGAAGCCTATGGCAAGGCCGCGGTAGTGGGTGCCGACGGCGAGATCGAACACGCCTCGGCGGTTATCCATACCCTGCGCTTCGGCAACCACTACCGCGAAGCGGTGCAGGCCAAGAGCTACCTGAGCTTTACCAACAAGCGCGGCGGCCCAGGCACCTCGATCCAGATCCCGATGATGCACAAGGACGACGAAGGGCTGCGTTCGCACTACATCACCCTTGAAATGCAGATCGAAGACGCCCCGCGCGCCGACGAGATCGTGGTGGTGCTGGGCGCTGCCAACGGTGGCCGCCTGCACCCGCGCATCGGCAACCGCTACATCGACCTCGAAGAACTGGCCGCAGAAAAAAACAACTAAGGCTTGCAGGAGCGTTCCATGATTCGGCCTACCGCTGAAACCACCCCGGCCGGCACCAGTTACCTGGCTACCGGCCAAGGCCACCCAGTGATCCTGATACACGGTGTGGGCCTGAACAAAGAAATGTGGGGCGGCCAGATCGTCGGCCTGGCCCCGTATTACAGCGTCATCGCCTACGACATGCTGGGCCACGGCGCCAGCCCGCGCCCGGCTGCCGGTACCTCGCTGGGTGGGTATGCCGACCAATTGCTGGAACTGCTCGACCACCTGCGCATCCCCCAGGCCATCGTCATCGGCTTCTCGATGGGCGGCCTGGTGGCACGTGCCTTCGCGCTGCACTACCCCGAGCGGTTGTCGGGGCTGGTGGTGCTCAACAGTGTGTTCAACCGCAGTGCCGAACAGCGGGCCGGTGTCATCGCCCGCACTGCCCAGGCTGCGGAGCACGGCCCGGACGCCAATGCCGAGGCAGCCCTGTCGCGCTGGTTCAGCCGCGAATACCAGGCCGCCAACCCGGCGCAAATCGCGGCGATCCGCCAGACGCTGGCCAGCAATGACCCCCAGGGTTACCTGACCACCTACGAGCTGTTCGCCACCCAGGACATGTACCGCGCCGACGACCTTGGCAATATCCAGGTCCCGACCCTGATCGCTACTGGCGAGCTGGACCCCGGCTCTACCCCGCTGATGGCACGGCAACTGGCCGAGCGCATTCCCGGCGCGCAAGTTGCAGTGCTCGATGAACAGCGGCATATGATGCCCGTGGAGTCGCCGCGCCTGGTCAACCAGGTGCTGCTGGACTTCCTCGCCCATGCGCTCACTACCCAGAATCAAGCCAAGGGGATCGTTGCATGACTCTCGCCCGCTTCCAGATGTGCATCGACGGCCAATGGGTCGATGCCCTGTCCGGCAAGACCTTCGAAAGCCTCAACCCGGCCACGGCGCAAGCCTGGGCCGTGCTGCCCGACGCCGACGAAGCCGATGTGGAACGCGCCGTGCAATCGGCGCAAAAAGCCTTTGAAAGCCCCGCCTGGCGCGGCCTGACCGCCACCGCGCGGGGCAAGCTGCTGCGCCGCCTGGGCGACCTGATCGCCGAGAACAAAGAGCAACTGGCGCAGCTGGAAAGCCGCGACAACGGCAAGCTGATCCGCGAGACCCGCGGCCAGGTGGGCTACCTGCCAGAGTTCTTCCACTACACCGCAGGCCTGGCCGACAAGCTTGAAGGCGGCACCCTGCCGCTGGACAAACCCGACCTGTTTGCCTACACCGTGCACGAGCCCATGGGCGTGGTGGCGGGGATCATTCCCTGGAACAGCCCGCTGTACCTCACCGCCATCAAGCTGGCCCCAGCCCTGGCGGCGGGCAACACCATTGTCCTCAAACCCTCGGAACATGCTTCGGCAACGATTCTGGAGCTGGCCCGCCTGGCCCTGGAAGCCGGCATTCCGCCCGGTGTGGTCAACGTGGTCACCGGTTACGGCCCCAGCACCGGCGCGGCGCTGACCCGCCACCCGCTGGTACGCAAGATCGCCTTCACCGGCGGCGCCGCCACGGCTCGCCATGTGGTGCGCAGCAGTGCCGAGAACTTCGCCAAGCTATCGCTGGAACTGGGTGGCAAGTCGCCCAACATCATCTTCGCCGACGCCGACCTGGACAGCGCCATCAATGGCGCCGTGGCCGGCATTTACGCGGCTTCCGGACAGAGCTGCGTTTCCGGTTCACGCCTGCTGGTACAGGACGAGATCTACGACGAATTCGTCGCCCGCCTGGTGGAACGCGCCCAGCGCATCCGCATCGGCAACCCCCAGGATGAAACCAGCGAGATGGGCCCCATGGCCACCGCGCAGCAATTGGCCGTGGTCGAAGGTCTGGTCGCGGCGGCAGTGGCCGAGGGCGCTACCCTGCGCACCGGCGGCAAGCGTGCGCAGACCGGCAGTGACGGCTGGTACTACGAGCCCACCCTATTCGAATGCGACAGCAACTCGATGAAGATCATGCAAGAAGAAGTGTTCGGCCCCGTGGCTTCGGTGATCCGCTTCAAGGACGAGGCCCAGGCGCTGGCCATCGCCAACGACTCGCAGTTCGGCCTGGCCGCCGGCATCTGGACCCGCGACCTGGGGCGCGCGCACCGTTTGGCGCGCGATGTGCGTTCGGGCATCATCTGGGTCAACACCTACCGCGCGGTCTCGGCCATGGCCCCGATCGGCGGTTTCAAGAACAGCGGCTACGGCCGCGAGAGCGGCATCGATTCGGTGCTGGCCTACACCGAACTGAAAACGGTATGGATCAACCTCTCGCAGGCGCCCATGCCCGACCCCTTTGTAATGCGCTAGGAGTGTTGCTGCCATGATCGAACCCGGCATCTATAAAGAAGTGATGGCGTCGTTCCCGTCCGGTGTCACGGTGGTCACCACCCTGGACCCGGACGGCGGCATCGTCGGCATCACCGCCAGCGCGTTCAGCGCCCTGTCCATCGACCCGGCACTGGTGCTGTTCTGCCCCAACTATGCCTCGGACACCTACCCGGTGCTGCGCGACAGCAAGCGCTTTGCCATTCACTTGCTGTCCGCCGACCAGAAAGCCGAAGCCTATGCGTTTGCCGGCAAGGGCAAGGACAAGGCCCTGGGCATCGAATGGCACTTGAGCGAACTGGGCAACCCGCTGCTGACCAAGGCCACGGCGATCATCGAGTGCGAGTTGTGGCGCGAATACGATGGTGGCGACCATGCCATCATCGTGGGCGCGGTGAAGAACCTGATATTGCCGGCCGAACCGGTGACGCCGATGGTTTATCACAAAGGCAAGTTGGGGGCTTTGCCGGATATTGTGTGAAACCTTTCCCGAGCTTCGCACGGTCCCGCATCGGATAGGCAAGCCCTTGTGGGGCCGGGCGAAGCCCAGGAAGAGGCCGGCCCATTCAATACAGCTGTTTGCATGATAAACTCGCCCATGATTTTCGGCCCTTGTCCGGCCCCCATTCCGGCCCTGAGGTACCTCCCCAACTCATCAGAGCGGACCCAATGAAACGCCTGCCACTCGACGACAGCTTCAAGGTCAATCGCAACCCGGTCACCCTGCGCGAAATCGTGCTGGATAAACTGCGCAGCGCCATCATGAATTTCCAGCTGCTGCCCGGCGACCGCCTGGTGGAGCGCGACCTGTGCGACCGCCTGGGCGTCAGCCGCACCTCGGTGCGCGAGGCCCTGCGCCACCTGGAATCAGAAGGCCTGGTGGAATTCGCCGACGCCAAAGGCCCCCGCGTGGCCATCATCACCCTTGAAGACGCGCGCGATATCTACGAGCTGCGCTGCGTGCTCGAAGGCCTGATCGTGCAACTGTTCACGCTCAACGCCAAGGCCAAGGACATCCGCGCCCTGGAAAAAGCCCTGGACGAGAACCGCAAGGCCCTGGCCGAGGGTGAACTGACCCAGGTGCTGGATTCGGTGCAGGGTTTCTACGACGTACTGCTCGAGGGGTCGGGCAACCGCGTGGCCGCCGCTCAACTGCGCCAGTTGCAGGCCCGCATCAGCTACCTGCGCGCCACGTCGGTGTCCCAGGAAAACCGCCGCGGCTCCAGCAACCAGGAAATGGAGCGGATCGTGGCCGCCATCAAGAGCGGTGACCCGCAGGCTGCGCACCAGGCTTCCGTGGACCACGTTCGCGCCGCAGCCAAGGTGGCGCTGGAATACCTGCGCCTGAAACAGAACGAGACTGCCAAGCTGCGCGACATCGCCACGCCCATCGTCCAGAAAGAACCCCGCATAGGGAGTTGACCATGCCCAGCCCGCGCTTCTGCCCGCAATGCGGTGCCGCCCACCTGGTTCACCAGGTGCCCGACGGCGATACCCATGAGCGGCTGATGTGCACGGGCTGCGGCTACATTCACTACATCAACCCGAAGATCATCGCCGGCTGCATCATCGAGCAGGACGGCAAATACCTGCTGTGCCAACGCGCCATCCCCCCGCGCCCGGGCACCTGGACCTTGCCGGCCGGCTTCATGGAGGCCGGCGAGACCACCGAGCAGGCCGCCGTGCGCGAAGTCTGGGAAGAGACTGGCGTGCGCGCCGAGATCATCTCGCCCTACTCGATCTTCAGCGTGCCGCGCATCAGCGAGGTCTACATCGTCTTCCGCGCCCTGGCCGTGGAAATCACCGGTGCGTTCGGCCCGGAAACCCTCGACTACCGCTTCTTCGCCCCCGAAGACATTCCCTGGGACGCCATCTACTACCCGGCCATACGCCAAATCCTCGAACGCTATATCGAGGAGCGCCGGGCCGGGGTTTACGGCATCTACATGGGCAACGACGACAGCGGCAAGATCCACTTCATCCGCTGATCAAACCGCGTCATCGTCACCCAGCGGGTACCCCTCGACTATGATGATTTCTGCCGTGGCCACGCCTTCGCGCTGGGCCTTGGCCTGCTGGTATTCGGGCGAGTTGTAGCAGTCGATGGCCTGTTGATACGAGGGAAACTCGATCACCACGCTGCGTTGCGGTGTCTCGCGCCCTTCCATGGCAATGCTGCGCCCGCCTCGGGCAAGAAACTTGGCGCCATACAGCGCAAACGCGGTCGGCGCGCGCTGGGTGTACTCGGTGTACTGCTCGGGGTCCGTGACATCGACCTGGGCGATCCAATAAGCCTTCATTACTACCTCGACGGTTCGGTTCAAGTTGTATTATGGTATACCAGAACTGTAATAACGCCTGCCAGCAATAAGTGAGACAACACATGGCCTTCAATAGCACCGAAGAAATCATCGAAGACTTCCGCCAGGGCAAGATGGTATTGCTGGTCGACGATGAGGATAGAGAAAACGAAGGCGACCTGCTGCTGGCAGCCGACCGCTGCACCGCCACCGACATCAGTTTCATGGCCCGCGAGGCCCGTGGTCTGATCTGCCTGACGCTGACCGACGAACACTGCCAACGCCTCGGGCTAGAGCAGATGGTGCCCGCCAATGGCAGCGTGTTCGCGACTGCCTTCACCGTGTCCATCGAGGCCGCCACCGGGGTGACGACCGGTATCTCCGCCGCAGACCGCGCTCGCACCGTGCAGGCCGCGGTGGCCCCTGGCGCCACCGCGCACGATATCGTCCAGCCCGGCCATATTTTCCCCTTGCGGGCGCGCGAAGGCGGAGTGCTCACCCGCGCCGGCCACACCGAAGCCGGCTGCGACCTGGCGCGGCTGGCCGGCTTCACCCCGGCGGCCGTCATTGTCGAGGTCATGAACGACGACGGCACCATGGCGCGGCGCCCGGACCTGGAAGTATTCGCCCGCAAGCACGGCATCAAGATCGGCACCATCGCCGACCTCATCCACTACCGCCTGAGCACCGAGCACACCGTGGTGCGCAATGGCGAGCGCGACCTGCCCACGGTGCACGGCACCTTCCGCCTGATCACCTACGAAGACCGCATCGAAGGTGGCGTGCACATGGCCATGGTGATGGGCGACATCCGTCGCGACGACCCGACCCTGGTGCGCGTGCACGTGATCGACCCGTTGCGTGACCTGGTGGGCGCCGAATACAGCGGGCCAAGCAACTGGACCCTGTGGGCTGCGCTGCAACGGGTAGCCGAGGAAGGCCGAGGCGTGGTGGTGGTGCTGGCCAACCATGAATCGTCCCAGGCATTGCTGGAACGGGTACCGCAGTTGACCCAGCCACCGCGCCAGTACAGCCGCTCGCAGTCGCGCATCTATTCGGAGGTGGGCACCGGGGCGCAGATATTGCAGGACATAGGCGTGGGCAAACTGCGCCATCTCGGCCCGCCGCTCAAGTATGCCGGCCTGACAGGCTACGACCTGGAGGTCGTTGAGAGCATTCCCTTCCAAGCCTGATACAGCGTCCCTCTGCGGGGTATATCGCTACCCCTGCAGATAGCCGGTATAGGGAAACTCTTGTACAAATCTTGGAATACCATAATATGATATTCCAGTAGACCGAATGAATGTGTCAGGTGCGCCCGCCAGGGACAGCACAAACAACAAGCCCTGACGCGGTCGACCATTACCAGGTCCCCTGGACCCACTGCTCCCGAAAGGCGGGCGATGTAGAGCCCGCTCAAAACACAACAAATGAGGGCGTACAAATGGTGTTCAACAAAGGTGCTACCGCGGTCCTTGCCGCCAGCATTCTGGCCGTCTCCACGAGCGTTGCATTTGCCGCCGACAGCATGAGCTTCGTGAGCTGGGGCGGCTCGACCCAGGACGCGCAGAAGGCTGCATGGGCCGAGCCGTTCAGCAAGGCCAGCGACATCAAGGTGGTGCAGGACGGCCCCACCGACTACGGCAAGCTCAAGGCCATGGTCGACAGCGGCAACGTGCAGTGGGACGTGGTCGATGTGGAAGCCGACTTCGCCTTGCGTGCCGCCGCCGAGGGCTTGCTGGAACCGCTGGATTTCAAGGTCATCGACCGCGACAAGATCGACCCGCGCTTCGTCGGCGACCATGGTGTGGGCTCGTTCTACTTCTCGTTCGTGCTGGGCTACAACGAAGGCAAGCTGGGCGCCGGCAAGCCGCAGGACTGGACCGCCCTGTTCGACACCAAGACCTACCCCGGCAAGCGCGCCCTGTACAAATGGCCCAGCCCCGGTGTGCTGGAACTGGCCCTGCTGGCAGACGGCGTCGCCGCCGACAAGCTCTACCCGCTGGACCTGGACCGCGCCTTCAAGAAACTCGACACCATCAAGAAAGACATCGTCTGGTGGGGCGGCGGCGCTCAATCGCAGCAACTGCTGGCCTCCGGTGAAGCCAGCATCGGCCAGTTCTGGAATGGCCGTGTCTACGCCCTGCAACAAGACGGCGCACCCGTGGGCGTGAGCTGGAAGCAGAACCTGGTCATGGCCGACTTCCTGGTTATCCCCAAGGGCTCGAAAAACAAGGATGCGGCGATGAAGTTCCTGGCCAACTCCAGCTCGGCCAAAGGCCAGGCGGACTTCGCCAACCTGACCGCCTATGCCCCGGTGAACAAGGACAGCGTGAGCCTGCTCAAGCCTGAACTCGCGCCGAACCTGCCCACTGCCTACGCTAAGGATCAGATCACCCTCGACTTCGCCTACTGGGCCAAAAACGGCCCGGCTATCGCGACACGGTGGAACGAATGGCTGGTCAAATGAAGATGTCGGCGGTCACTCACCGCCAGGGCAACGGCGGCGCTCCCAGCGTTGCCGGCGCCACCCACGCCAAGGCGGCCGTCATGCACAACACGCCTACCCTGGCCCAGCGCTGGCGCGGCAGCCGCAACTTGCTGCCGGCGCTGCTGTTCCTGGGCCTGTTCTTCTTCGCCCCGCTGATCGGCTTGCTGCTGCGCGGCGTGCTCGAGCCGGTGCCGGGCCTGGGCAACTACCAGGCGCTGTTCGCCAACTCGGCCTACGCCCGAGTGCTGTTCAACACCTTCTCGGTGGCGGGCCTGGTGACCCTGTTCAGCGTGCTGCTGGGCTTCCCCCTGGCCTGGGTCATTACCCTGGTGCCGCGCGGTTGGGGCCGCTGGCTGCTGAACATCGTGCTGCTATCGATGTGGACCAGCCTGCTGGCACGTACCTACTCGTGGCTGGTGCTGTTGCAGGCCAGTGGCGTGATCAACAAGGCGCTGATGGCCATGGGCATCATCGACCAGCCGCTGGAGATGGTGCACAACCTCACCGGCGTGGTGATCGGCATGAGCTACATCATGATCCCGTTCATCGTGCTGCCGTTGCAGGCAACCATGCAGGCCATCGACCCGATGGTGCTGCAGGCCGGCTCCATCTGTGGCGCCAGCCCGTGGACCAACTTCTTCCGGGTGTTCCTGCCGCTGTGTCGGCCGGGGCTGTTTTCCGGTGCGCTGATGGTCTTCGTGATGTCGCTGGGGTACTACGTGACGCCGGCGCTGCTGGGCGGTGCGCAGAACATGATGCTCCCCGAGTTCATCATCCAGCAGGTGCAATCGTTCCTCAACTGGGGCCTGGCCAGCGCGGCGGCCGCATTGCTGATCGTCATCACCCTGGTGTTGTTCTACTTCTACCTGAAGCTGCAACCGGAAAGCCCGGTCGGCTCCAGCAACGCGAGGTAAGCCGACATGCTGCTGACCCCCAATGCCATGAGCGCACGCATGCGCTTCGGGCTCTACACCACCACGGGCCTGATCGCGCTGTTCCTGTTGCTGCCGATTGTGTTCATCGTGCTGCTGTCGTTCGGTTCGTCCCAGTGGCTGGTGTTCCCGCCACCGGGCTGGACCACCAAATGGTACGTGCAGTTCTTCTCCAACGCCGACTGGATGGACGCTGCCCTGTCGAGCCTCAAGGTAGCGATTCTGACCACGATCTTCTCGGTGGCCCTGGGCCTGCCGACGGCGTTCGCCCTGGTACGCGGTCGCTTCCCCGGCCGCGAATTGCTCTATGGGCTGTTCACCCTGCCCATGATCGTGCCGCTGGTGATCATCGCCGTGGCGGTGTACGCGCTGTTCCTGAAGCTGGGCTACACCGGCACGCTGTTCGCCTTCGTGGTCAGCCACGTGATCGTCGCGCTGCCGTTCACCATCATTTCCATCATCAACTCGCTGAAGCTGTTCGACCAGTCCATCGAAGACGCCGCGGTGATCTGCGGTGCGTCGCGGCTGCAGGCCGTGTTCAAGGTGACCTTCCCCGGCATCCGCCCGGGCATGGTGGCCGGCGCCCTCTTCGCTTTCCTGGTCTCGTGGGACGAAGTGGTGCTGAGCGTGATGATGGCCAGCCCTACCCTGCAAACCTTGCCCGTGAAAATGTGGACCACCCTGCGCCAGGACCTGACCCCGGTGATCGCCGTCGCTTCGACGCTGTTGATTGCCCTGTCGGTGCTGGTGATGGTCATCGCCGCCGCCCTGCGTCGGCGCAATGAAATGCGTCTGGGAGTTGCCAAATGAGTGCCGTGATCAACGAAACCGCGCAACCAGGCAAGACCCTGGTCAGCCTGCGCAACCTGAACAAGCATTACGGCGACTTCGCCGCTGTGGATAACATTTCCCTGGACATCAAGGACGGCGAGTTTCTGACTTTCCTGGGCTCCAGCGGCTCGGGCAAAAGCACTACGCTGTCGATGCTCGCGGGCTTCGAGACGCCCAGCAGTGGCGAGATTCTGGTACAAGGCCAGTCGCTGGTGAACGTGCCGCCGCACAAACGCGACATCGGCATGGTGTTCCAGCGCTATTCATTGTTCCCGCACTTGTCGGTGCGCGACAACATCGGCTTCCCGCTGAGCATCCGCAAGCACTCGGCCGACGAAGTGAAGAAGCGCGTGGATGCCATGCTCAAGCTGGTGCAACTTGAAGCCTTTGCCCACCGTCGCCCTTCGCAGATGTCCGGCGGCCAGCAACAGCGCGTGGCCATCGCCCGCGCGCTGGTATACGAGCCGCGTATCCTGCTGATGGATGAACCCCTGGGCGCACTGGACAAGAAACTGCGCGAAGACCTGCAGGACGAACTGCGCCAGTTGCATCGACGCCTGGGCATCACCATCGTCTATGTCACCCATGACCAGGAAGAAGCCATGCGCCTGTCCCAGCGCATCGCCATCTTCAGCCACGGCAAGATCGTCGGCTTGGGTACCGGCTTCGACCTCTACCAGAACCCGCCCAATGCCTTCGTGGCGTCGTTCCTGGGTAACTCCAACTTCCTCAAGCTCAAGGCCCAGGGCAACGCCACGGCGCACTTCGGCAACCAGCCGTTGGCCATCCGGCTCACCGCCGGGCTGCACACGGACCAGGACATTCTGCTGATGATCCGCCCGGAAAAGGCCCAGGCATTGAGCGTGGACCAGGCGGCTGCGTCACCCCTGCAAGCAGGGTGGAATGAAGTGGCAGCCAAGGTGACCGAAGTGCTGTTCCTGGGCGAGAGCCAGACGTGCAGCGTGGTCACCACCGGCGGCACGCCGATGACCGTCAAGGCCCTCAGCGCCGCCGGCATGCCGCTACAGGCGGGTGATGCCGTGCGGGTACGGTGGGCGGCGGCGGATGCCTGTGTTTATACCGAATGGGCGGAGAGTGATTTGAGCAAGGGCGCTGGGGTGCATTGATACCCTTGCTGCATGCTGTTGTCGTTCCAGTCCCCTTGAGATCGAGCGCCGCCCATGCGGTGCTCGATCTGGAACACGCTCAATTGCTAAAAACCTGGCACCGCACTGCCTTGATACGATCTAGATCAGCCCCCTCCACTGCCCCCATCAATCAATGCATCCGCCAGCGCCTTCGCCGCATCAACCGAATGCAGCGTCGACCATAGCAGGCCGCGTTGCGCCACGCCGTAGTCACCCAATTCCTGAGCTGACTCAGAGGCGCATTTCAACAACAGGGAAATCTGCACCAGCGCATCATCAATCGGGATGCCAGCACGGACGTTGAAGATGGGCAGGTGGTGGGAATCGCAATAGCCGAAGGGAGTGCAGGCTGTTTCGCGAGGTGCAGTAGCCGATAAATCAGTTTCGTGAGTCATGGTAGATCCTTGGTGAACATCAATGCCGCCGCATCGCTACCAAACGATGGGTGGCGGCTGTAAGCAGGTTGGTAGACCGGTTCACCGAGCCGGCGCACACACGTGTGCCCTGCACACAGCCGCCATGTGGCAGCGTTGCACGCCTGGTGAACCGGGCTACCAAACCCGATCGCTGTCCTTCAGCGACCGCAGGAGAGTATTCATCAAGCGCCCCGTTCACAAGGCAGTAGCGACCATACCTGAGCAAATCAGAAGCGTCCTACTTCTAGTCCTACAGAAGTTATTTCGGGATATCTCACTAGCATCCACGACGCGGTACCGGTAGCAGCAACTACCTCTGTGGGAGATGGCAGCCTGTCCGCGTCGAAGGCGCCGCGCTATGTCAACGGTTGCGCATAACAGCAGGACGTTGCCTGACGGCAGTTGCCATGGGGCTGCTTCGCGTCGCCAGGCACCAGTACAGCGGGCATGTCACCGCCAGGCCCATCAGCCACGACAGGTCCACACCATCGATCAGATTGGCCCACGGCCCCACGTACAGCGACGTGTTGGCAAACGGCAGTTGCACAAGAATGCCGATGAAATAGGCCACGATCGCATGGGGGTTGAAGCGCCCGTAGATGCCGCCATCCGCCGCGAAAATCGAGACAATGTCATAGCTGCCACGCTTGATCAGGTAGAAGTCGATCAGGTTGATCGACGCCCACGGCACCAGCACCAGCAACAACGCCAGAATCAGCCCGATGAAGTGCGAGATGAAGTTCGACGACGCACCCAAAGCCATGAAGCAGCAGCCGGTCAACACGATGGCCGACAACACCACGCGCACCTTGATGCTCGGCGTCCAGCTACCGGCAAACGTCTGGATCGAGGTCACGATGGAAAGCGTGGCGCCGTACAGGTTCAGGGCGTTGTGGCTGATGATGTTGAGCAGGAACAGCACCATCAGCACCGGCCCCAGCCCACCGGTGGCCTGCTTCACCGCCGCCATGGCTTCGGTGCCTTCCGGGGTGGCCAGTACCGCCACGGCGCCGAAGCTGAATGACAGGATGGTGCCCAAGCACGCCCCTGCGTAGGTGGCCAGGAACGGCCGGGCAATACCGATATCTGCCGGCAGGTAACGTGAATAATCCGATACGTAAGGCGAAAAGCTGATCTGCCAGATGATCCCCAGCGACACCGTGGCCAGAAACCCCGAGAGGTTGAAGGCGCCACGGCTGAAGAAGTCCAGCGGCAGGTCGTGGCTGAAGATCATGAAGAAGCCTGCCAGCAGCGCGCTACCCATCACCCAGGTGCCGATGCGATTGAGGGTGTGGATAAACCGATAACCAATCACCCCGATGGCGGTGGCGCTCAGGGCACCGATGATGATGCCCGCGGGCAGCGGCACGGCGTTGACCATGCCGTGAATCGATTCACCTGCCAGGACGATATTGGAGATGAAGAAGCCGACGTAGATAATCGCCGCGAAGAACACAATCAGCAGAGCACCATAGCGGCCGAACTGGCCACGGCTCTGCACCATTTGCGGGATGCCCATGCGCGGCCCCTGGGCCGAGGCCAGGGCAATGACCACCCCGCCGATCAGGTGGCCCAGGACGATGGCCACCAGCCCCCACAGCAGATTGAGGTGAAACACCTGGACCACCATGGCCCCGGTGACGATAGGCAGTGGCGCAATGTTGGTACTGAACCACAAGGTAAAGAGATCGCGCGCCTTCCCATGGCGCTCAGCTAACGGCACGTAATCCACCGTATGGTTTTCGATCAGCTGCGTTTGTTCGGTCTTTTCGGACATGGGTGCACTCGATTCTCTGTTCTTGTCTTTGTATGGAAATGCAATTCGGGGGCCGTTCATCGACGCCCATCCGAACGAACACCATATTATGGTATTCCAAACTTTTCACAAGCCGAAACTCGGTATACCATCAGACAAACAAAGCCGCATAAAACCAATTCAGCTGCTCACTGAGGAACACGCAATGATCGACGCCACCGTCTACAAGAACGTCATGGGCTCCTTCCCCTCGGGCGTGACTGTGATCACCACGCTGGACGACGACGGTCAGGTCGTGGGCCTCACCGCCAGCGCCTTCAGTTCGCTGTCCATCGATCCTGCCCTGGTGCTGTTCTGCCCCAACTACAGCTCGGACTCCTACCCGGTGCTGATCAAGAACAAGCGCTTTGCCATCCACCTGCTTTCCGGCCAGCAACAAGCTGAAGCCTATGCCTTCGCACGCAAGGGCAAGGACAAGGCCGCCGGTATCGAGTGGACTCTCAGCGAACTGGGCAACCCGCTGCTGGCCAACGCCGTGGCCATCATCGAATGCGAGTTGTGGCGTGAGTATGAAGGTGGCGACCACGCGATCATGGTCGGTGCGGTGAAGAACCTGATCGTGCCGCAGCAAGGCAACAGCCCCCTGGTGTACTGCCGCGGCAAGATGGGCGCGCTGCCGGCCCTGGCATAAATCCATTGCAGATTATTGGTATTATGGTATACCAATAATCACGACCGCAGCGCCTAGCGCTCCTACCGCATCAGGCCCGCTTTCGGCGGGCCAAAAACAAAAGATCCGAGGTACGCGTCATGAAGTTTTCCCTGTTCGTGCATATGGAACGCTGGGATGAGCAAGTCAGCCACCGGCAACTGTTCGAGGACCTGACCGAGCTCACCCTGATGGCCGAGAAAGGCGGCTTCAGCACCGTCTGGATCGGCGAACACCACGCCATGGAATACACCATTTCGCCGAGCCCGATGCCGTTGCTGGCGTACCTGGCCGGCAAGACCACCACCATCCACCTGGGTGCTGGCACCATCATCGCGCCGTTCTGGCACCCGCTGCGGGTAGCGGGTGAATGTGCCCTGCTGGATGTGATCAGCAATGGCCGCATGGAAGTGGGCCTGGCCCGTGGTGCCTACCAGGTCGAATTCGACCGCATGGCCGGCGGCATGCCGGCCAGCAGCGGCGGCAACGCCCTGCGGGAAATGGTGCCGGTGGTGCGCAAGCTGTGGGAAGGCGACTACGCCCACGACGGCGAGATCTGGAAATTCCCCACCTCCACCAGCGTACCGAAACCGGTGCGTACCCCGCCCATCTGGATCGCCGCCCGCGACCCGGATTCGCACAACTTCGCGGTGGCCAACGGCTGCAACGTGATGGTCACGCCGCTGATGAAAGGCGACGAGGAAGTGGTGGACCTGAAGAACAAGTTCGAAGCGGCGCTGGCCAACAACCCCAGCATCCCGCGCCCGCAACTGATGGTGCTGCGCCACACCCACGTGCACGCCAAGGATGATCCGGACGGCTGGCAAGTGGGCGCCAAGGCCATCTCGCGCTTCTACCGTACGTTCGATGCCTGGTTCGGTAACAAGACGGTGCCGGTGAATGGTTTCCTTGACCCAAGCCCGGAAGAGAAATTCGCCGAGCGGCCGGAGTTCCAGCTGGAAAACATCCGCAAGAACACCATGATCGGCACCCCGGAAGAGATCGTGGCGCGGATCAAGCACTACCAGGAACTGGGGGTGGACGAGTTCAGCTTCTGGTGTGACAACAGCCTGCCCCATGAGGAGAAGAAGAAGTCCCTGGCGCTGTTCATCGAACAGGTGGTTCCGGCGTTTCGCTGAGCGCGTCCCGGATGCCGTGGATTGTTTGATGCACCGCGTCTAGCAGACGCGGCCAGGTCCGCTGCTACGCGTTGGTGACCAGCCTAGGAGGAGCCGCCCACAGCGGCCGGCTCCTCGTTGCCATTCATGCCCTACATCAAGAACCCGCGACAATGCCGGTACCGACAGGGGTGCCTGCATCCTCCACCGGCTTGATCCGCACCACTTCCCGCGCCACCGTCCAGACAATGATCGCTGCAATGATGTCGAAAATCGCCAGTACCACGAACAGCGGGCTGTAACCCACCTGGGTCACCAGCACACCAAACACAGCGGTAAACGCCGCTGCGCCGAGGAAGCCAAACATGCCGCCTGCGCCGGTAGCCGTGGCCACTTCATTCTTGCCGAAGGAGTCCGAGGTGATGGCGTACAGCGCACCCGACAGGGTCTGGTGAGCGAAGCCGCCCACGCACAGCAGGGCGATGGCCATGTACGGGCTGTCGACCAGGCCGATGCAGGCCGGGCCGATCATGCAGGAACAACCGAACAGCATGACCATTTTACGCGAGGTGAACAGCGACACCTTGCAGTAGCGATGGAACAGCGGGCTCAGGTAGCCACCCAGCACGCAGCCCAGGTCAGCGGCCAGGAACGGCAGCCAGGCGAACATGGCGATTTCCTTGATGTTCATGTGCCGTTCGGTCATCAGGTACAGCGGGATCCAGGCGTTGAAGGTCTGCCAGGCCGGCTCCGAGAGGATGCGGGCCGAGGCGATAGCGTAGAAGTTGCGGCTGGCGACGATCTTTTTCCAGCTGCCACGTTGCTTGGGCTCTTCCTTGAAGTGCGCTTCCTGGCCGCTGAGGATGTATTCACGCTCTTCATCGCTCAGGCGTTTCTGGTCGCGGGGGTGTTTGTAGAGGAACAGCCAGCCCACGCTCCAGACGATGCCGGCGGCGCCGACGATAAGGAACGCCAACTGCCAGCCACTGTGCAGAATGGCCCAGACCACCAGCGGTGGTGCCAGCAACGCGCCGACCGAGGAGCCAATGTTGAACCAGCCAATGGCGACCGAACGCTCCTTGGCCGGAAACCACTCGGTGGTAGCCTTGACGCCTGCCGGCAGGCCGGCGGCCTCGGTCAGGCCCAGCAGGCCGCGCAGGAACGCAAGGCTCTGCCAGCCGGTGGCCAGCGCCGCGCCGGCGCAGGCCAGCGACCAGGCCACGGCGAATACCGCGAACCCCATCTTGGTGCCAATGGCATCGAGAATATAACCGGCAACGGGCTGCATCAGCGCGTAGCAGATCTGCCAGGCTACGACGATGTGGGAGTACTGCTCGGTAGAGATGGTCAGCTCGCTCATCATCGTGGGCGCTGCGACCGACAGGGTGTTACGGGCCAGGTAGTTGACGATCAGGCCGCCCATGACCAGGGCCACCATCCACCAACGGATGCCTTTAATCTTCATCACTTCACCTTGATTGTATTTTTGTTAGGTGAGCGTTACCCACAGAAGGGAGTCGCGCTTTGAAACAATTGGTCATACGTTGTCGTATAACTACCTTATAACGATACTGGCGTTTAGGTGTCAATGGTCGTTTGGTGCTTTGCCGATTGACAGCAGACCGCCATGATCTTGATAATTTGTTTCAAGTTGTACGATGACACCGAGCGAACAATAATCCAAAAAACGAGGCCCGTGCCCATGACTTCCCCCGCCAAACCCTTCAATCGTCTGCTGCTGACCGGTGCCGCCGGCGGCCTGGGCAAGGAACTGCGCCAGCGCCTGAAACCCTTCTGCAACACCTTGCGCCTGTCTGACATCGCCAACATCGCCCCGGCGGACGACGATCAGGAAGAAATCCAGTTGTGCGACCTTTCCGACAAACAGGCGGTGCACCACTTGGTGGAGGGCGTGGACGCGATCGTGCATTTCGGCGGGGTATCGGTAGAGCGGCCGTTCGAGGAAATCCTCGGTGCCAATATCTGCGGGGTGTTTCACATCTATGAAGCGGCACGGCGCCACGGCGTGAAGCGGGTGATCTTCGCCAGCTCCAACCACGTGATCGGCTTCCACAAACAGACCGAAGTACTCGACGCCCTCAGCCCGCGCCGCCCCGACAGCTACTACGGCCTGAGCAAGTGCTACGGCGAAGACACCGCCAGCTTCTACTTCGACCGCTACGGCATCGAAACCCTGACCATCCGCATCGGCTCCTCCTTCGCCGAGCCACAGAACCGCCGCATGCTCAGCACCTGGTTGAGCTTCGACGACCTCACCCAATTGATTGCCCGCGGCCTCTACACCGATGCCATCGGCCACACCGTGGTGTACGGCGCGTCGAACAACACGCCCAACTGGTGGGACAACCGCTACGCCGCGCACCTGGGCTACCAGCCGCAGGACAGCAGCGAACAGTTCCGCGAGAAGGTCGAGGCGCAACCCATGCCGCCTGCCGATGACCCGACCCTGGTCTATCAAGGCGGGGCTTTTGTGGCGGCGGGGCCGTTTGGGGATAACTGAGCCGGGCAACCTGGCTACATTCGCTGCGGTCTGTACCAGCAGTACGGTGGTGTTGAAGCGAGGTGGGACTGGCTAGCCAGTTCCACAGGCATACCAAGCGTGGCGCCGATGACCTGCAGCGGAGCTGGACGCGTGACAGGCACCGTGTAGTGCCTGATACACCCCATGGGTGACGCACTCAAGGTAACCTCAACCGCGTTTCGCTCACCGGCAAAAGAAAGCTGATGGCAAATCCGAGCAACGCTAGCGCCCACATCCCCGACAGCAGCGCTGTGGGCCCTGAAGCACTCAACACCAACGCAGCGAGCAAGGGCCCACAGGCCTGGGCAAATAGCATCGGCCGTGCAAGCAACCCCAGGTATCTGCCATAAGCTGCTACCCCGAATAACGACAGAGGCAACGCCCCTCGGGCGATGGTCAACATGCCGTTGCCAGCGCCGTAAAGGATTGCCGCCAACAAAGCCATCCGAGCAGGTTCCACTACCAGGCAGGTCATCGCCAGGAAGCTCGATAGCATGGCCAAACGGGTGCTCCAGGTCGGGTGCCATCTGTGCCCCGCCAAGAATTCCAGCGCCAAGGGAAGCCCCTGCGCCGGGCCAATGGCCATTGCCACCAGCAGTACCGAATCGGCATTGACACCTGACATTCTCAGCACCTCCAGCAGGTGCACTGAAAGGCAGGAAACGATGAACGCCTGGCAGGTCAGCAACGTAGCCAGGTAAAGGAATAACGGGCTGTCTCGCGTTTTTACAGCTGCCAGCGGCAACGTTGTGGCCGCAGGTGAAGCCACGGATATCGAGGGCCCTGCCACGGGGATCAGCAGCAGGTGGGTAGGTAGCCCGATGAAAACGTGCAAGCCTGCCAATACAAGGCAAGCACAGCGCCAGCCCATGGCTGCCTGCAACTGGGTGATCAGCGGCCAGCCCAGGGTGCTGGAGAAACTCGCCAGCACTACCACGACCGGTATCAAGCTGCGAGCGCGTGCACCGAAGAGTCTCCCGAGTGTGGCGAAGGCTGCGTCATAAAGACCCGCGGCCATGGCGCCCCCCAATACCGTCCAGGCAACATAGTAAGTAAGCAGGTTAGTGGCACCGGCCACCCCCAATAGCCCGAAAGCGAGCAATACCGAGCTGGAAGCCAGTACTCGTCGGCCGCCGAACCGGTCTACCATCCTTCCCACCGAGGGCGCGCACACGCCCGCGACCAATAGGCCCCACGCCAGCCCACCGACGATGACCGGCAGGGGGGCGACCAGAGATTGGGCCACCGGTGGGGCCATCACCGCCAGCAAGAAGTAGGTACAGCTCCACGCCATGATCTGCATGAGCCCGATCACACACGCTATACGACCGGATGCTGGCAATGTCACGGGCGAGGGCAAGGTCATGATATCGGGCAACCAGTTGTACCGTACAACCAATCTAGAAGACCTTGCCCTCCTTGTCAAAAGCCATCTTGAGGCCCGGCCCGCTTGACATTCAGCACCCATGGCATATGGTTGTATTGCACAACTATATCCAAGGATCTTTCACCATGCCCGCACCCGACCTGGTACTTGTCGATAGTATCCGAGACGCTTCCCGCCGAATTGTCCGACTTCTGGGGTTCATGCAGTCTACCCTCGCAGCCACCCAGTACCCCCCCTCGGCGGTGCATTCCATTCTGGAAATTGGCAAGCTAGGGGAACTGACCGCGGCGCAACTCTCTGAAACCTTGGGGCTGGAGAAATCCAGTGTAAGTCGCATGGTGCGCAAACTCGTGGACGCAGGTGAACTGGAGGAGATGTCGAGCCATGACGATGGCCGGATGAAGTTGCTGTCGCTGACGCCACAGGGGCGGCAAACACTGGACGCCATTACCCGCTATGGCCGCAAACAGGTCATCAGCGCCATGGACCATCTGCTCGACAAGGAGCGTGACGCGGTTAATCAGGGACTGACGACCTACGCCCGGGCACTGGAGGCAAACCTCGCAGGGCAATGTGCCCCGCTGGCCGACGGCGTCGAAATTCGGTCAGGTTACATGCCGGGAGTGGTTGGGCGGGTAACTGAGATGCACGCTATGTTCTATGCGCGCCATTCGGGCTTCGGCCAGTTTTTCGAAAGCCAGGTCGCGACCGGAATGGCCGAGTTTGTCGGCCGCTTGGTGTCGCCGCGCAATGGTCTGTGGGTGGCAACGCATCAAGGCGCTATCGTCGCCTCGGTCGCTATCGACGGTGAAGACCTGGGCGGCAACGTTGCCCATCTACGCTGGTTCATCGTGGCCGACGGCTTGCGCGGCGCCGGCGTCGGCAGAACACTGCTGCGTGAAGCCGTTGCCTTTTGCGACCAGCAACAATTTGAAGTGATTCGGCTGTGGACGTTCAAAGGCCTTGATGCCGCCAGGAAACTCTACGAAGAAGCCGGTTTTGTCCTGGCCGAGGAGTATGTGGGCGAACAATGGGGCGCGCGCATCGTGGAACAGCGGTTCGAGCGGGCAAGGTCCAACGGCTGACGGGAGTGCGAGCCCGACCTGATGGCTCGCACTTGAGCTGTACCTACTCGTGGCCCTCGATGATGAACAACTGCATATGCGCTGCGGCCCCATTGCGCAGTGAACGGGCGGCGGCGTATTCCACTGAATCGTAAAACTGCCTGGCTTCGCGTACCGATGGAAACTCCACCAACACAACCCTGCGTGTTTCGTCGTCCCCTTCCAGCATGGTTTTGTCGCCACCGCGCGACAGAAAGCGCCCACCGTGTTTTTCAACGATTTCAGGGGTCAGCTTTTTATATTCACCGTACCGGTCGGCGTCGGTGACATGCATTTTTCCAATCAGATAGGCAGGCATGGCGCCGCTCCCTATTAAACAGCGCGCCCGCAGGCGCGCCGTGATTGCTCAAACGGCTACCGTGTGCTGGCGTGGCTGGATCAGGGCAGAATCAAGTGAATCCCAGAAAGCCCCCAGTGAATCCAGGAAGTCTTCCGCCCCCGTGACGGCGGATTGAGCATACGTGCGATCGTCAAAGGCACTTGCCACGGCCTCGATCGCGTTCTTCTCATGCTGTTGTTCTGCACCTACCTCACCCCAATGCTCCAGCAGGTAATGCATTTCCGGCGTCTGCAGGTCGGCACGGTAGAGTTTACTATCGATGAGGCAGTGCTTTTCTCCGGGAATCAGATGCCGGTTCGAGATGATTTCCAGCGCAAGCGCGGTACCCAAATTTCGATAGGTGCTGGAAAGGTCGCTGCGGCTGCGATAGTCAAACACGCCAATCGCGCGGCGCGTCTGTGGTGTAAGGCCTGTCGCCTGCTCGTAGCCCGCCACCCCACCAAAAATCTGATCGGAAAACTCTTTCAGCTGCGCCTCTACTGCTTGTTGATCATAGACATCCCGGCATACAGGTTTGCCCGCGGCCTGGTTGACCACGTAACCTGCCATCGTAGCCAGCTCCGGACCATGACCGTCTTCACTTTCGACGATTTCATTGAGCAGTTGGCTTTGCTTCAACAGACCGTGATCTTTTAGTGCGCCTGGAAATGCACCGCCCGGGCGGGTGGACGCGCAAAAATTCTGAATCTGATGGAACAACGCCCCTACCACCTGGGCATCAGGTTTGACCCTTGCCCAGTTATGGAAAAAGGGGTGCGAGTAGGTGCGATGGGTTTTAATCTTTTCAACAAGTTCGTTTACGGTAGAAGCCATTTTGTCTCACCTGCTAATCGAATAGTTGTAGGGTGTTATTGGCGGATAGCACGCTATTTATGGGCTGGCAATTATCATTCTGCCTCCTGGGTGGTTGAGTGTTTCGATAACTACGTGACGGAAACCGGCAGCGGTCAATTTTTCACGCCATTCATCTTCAGCCAGTAAGCGGCGAGACATGAAATGCGCGTGCAGATGATTGAAGGCGGCGGCGAAGGTGCGCTCCCATTCATCCGGCGCGGCCGGAATGGCATCGACGATCACAAATGCACGTACGGACGCATGCGCGCGGATAGCCCGCATTAAGCCTTCCAACGCAGCTTCTTCTGCCGGCAATAAATCATGCAGTACGAAGCCCGCATGGACGACCTCAACGCCTTCCAGGTAATGTGGGTTATCAATAAGGGCCTGGATCGGGCTGTGGATAAACTCCAATCGGTGAGCCAGGTTGTTCAACCGCGCCAACTCCTGCGCTTGGGCAGTTGCCTGGCCACTGAGATCGATGCCGATACCACTACTACCTTCAACCCGATTCAATAACCGCGTCAATAAACTACCGGACCCAGAGCCCAGGTCCATGATCCGGCTAGGCACCATCCGAACAATGGCATCTTCAGGTTGTGGATAAAATGATGTTGCTCCCATCCACTGTGACGTGCGCGCGACAACGCCACCCTCTCTTGGATAACGCGCCTGCGCGGCCTCGTTATCGGTGGCGAATGCCAAGGCGTTATTAAGCAGCGGCGCGCACGCATTCAATGCCCACGCCACGTAACCAACGTGGTTCACAACGGTTTCAAACTCGGCGGTTACTTGATACACCACAGACGCCGAGTTTCCCTCCCGGCGCAGCAAACCAGCCTGCGCCAGGGCGTCGAGATAATCCGCTAAAACAGTTCCATTGACTCGGCTTATTTTTTGCAGTTTACCCACACTTACCTGATCGGTTTCACGCAGTGCATCCAGCACGCCATACTGTGACCCCAACTCCATTAAAATGGCAGCCCCTCCCAACTTGGAGCCGGTTAAACCACTTATTTTTTGCATAGCAATCCTCTCTCAGGCCGAGTGTGTGATTATTGACAGCACGCAATAAATTTATTTAAAACCGGGTGATGCATTCACGGGCATGCACGGACGCGCCCCGCCAATGGCAGCACGGCACGACACTTAACTACGGGAGACGCCAAGGTGGCGCTATGAAGGTATTGCTGTATCAGACCTCACACACGCGCTTGGGCGTGGGCCTTGTCAGTTCCTCGATCAGCCGCACCCCCAGATAGATTCGCGGTACCACCGTATCGAGGTCGGCCCACTCATCAAGCGAATGCAGGTTTGCCCCCGAAATCCCCATTCCGTCGAGAATAACCGGGGCGCCTTCGGCACCGGTGTACATGAAGCCGGCGTCAGTGCCGTAGCGCATCACCGAGTAGTCGAGATTGCGGCCAAGTTCCTGGTAAATCTGGCGCGCATTCGCCGCCAGGCAATCAGTGTTGCGGTTGCGCGCCAGCGGCGGCACGACGGGGACGACCGCGATATCCACCTGCGTCTGCTCAATGGCCTTGTGTGCAATGGCAGCATCGGCGTCCTTTTGAACTCGCGCAAACTCTGAAGTGTCGTAAACCCGCACATCCGCCGTGGCAGTGGCTCGATCCGGGATCACATTGAAACGCGAGCCGGCGTTAAGCACGGTCCAGTTCACACTGGTGTCTTTGGCGGCACTTCCCAACGCCTGCAAGTTACCGATCTGATTAACCAGCTCGACTGCTGCGTTCCTGCCTTCTTCCGGGTTCGCGCCCGCGTGCGCTGTGCGTCCCAGGACCTTGAGTTCAAGGCGGGCGACCCCGCGTGTACCGACAGTGACCGAGTCCCCTTTGGGCGGCTCGTAGATAAAGATGTAGTCCTGGTGCCGCGCAATATCGGAAAATATCCTGTTTGACCCAGGCGACCCTATTTCTTCGTCAGGGTTGAACAGCAATGTCAGGGTTTTGTATTCGTCGAACTTACTCTGCTGGAGAATTTTGGCGATATAAAGAATCAGCAGAACCCCGCCCTTTGCATCCGCCACACCCAGGCCATGAGCAATATTGCCCTCTACCGAAAAGGGGCGCTTTTGGGTGTCTCCCTTCTGAAATACGGTATCGTAATGAATCATCAGCATGATGTTTTTATCACCATGGCCCTGAAACTCTCCTACCACGATGTTGGAGGTTGCGGGGGACGCTGGGTAGGTGCTGACCTGTGCGCCCAATTGTTTGAGCTGCGCACTGATAAGTTGCTCCACGCTTGCCAGACCGGCCATGTCAGACGTGCCCGAGTCCATATTGGAGAAGCGCTCCAAGTCTTCCACATAGGCGCTGTGCCACTGCTCGGCAGTTGCATAAAGCCTGGTATCTTTGACGGGCTGCGCCGATAACGCACCTAGCGGGACCGCGGCCAGGAAGGCCCATAGCAGACAATATCGCATTTCAACTCTTCCTTAAGCAGCACTGGCTGATGACGTAGGTCCTTGGCTACTGCTGAAATGCCATATGGTTGCAGCATACAACGGAAAACCGGATTTTCAAGTTTTTCCTGAACTTTCCACGCTGCCCCCAAGTTCATTTGATCATGAGAAAAAATCATCGCAACATGAGTCATGTTGAAAACAAATTTTCGTCGCTGCCAGTGCATGTATCAACAATGAAAAAAGGCGCTACAAGCGCCTTTTATCACTACCAGCCTTCTGGCGCTCACCCTCGACTTCAGGGGTGATAAGCACTCTCGTTATGCTCACCCAGATCCAGCCCCAACTCCTCCGTCGCTTCATCCGCCCGCAAGCCGATCACCACCTTGATCACTTTCAGGATGACCCAGCTCACCGCAAAGCAATACACGAAGGTGAACGCCACGCCCTTGAATTGCGCGAGCAGTTGCTCGGCGATGGTGACGTTTGGCACATACCCACCCAATGACGGTACGCAAAACACCCCGGTCAGCAACGCCCCGACGATACCGCCAATGCCATGCAGGCCAAACACGTCCAGGCTGTCGTCATAACCGAAGCGGCGCTTGAGGCTGGTGGCCCCCAGGTAGCAGATCACCCCGCACAGCAGGCCGATGGCCAACGCGCCACCCGTGCCGACGTAGGCGCACGCAGGCGTGATACCGACCAGGCCCGCCAAGGCGCCACTGGCCAAACCCAGTGCGCTGGGGCGGCCGGCCTTGAACCATTCGGTGAACATCCAGCCTATGATGCCGGCGCAGGCCCCCAGCTGGGTATTGATCATGACAATGCCCGACAGGCCGCTGAGGCCGCCGCCCGAACCGATGTTGAAACCGAACCAGCCCACCCACAGCATGGCCGCGCCGACCATGGTCAGGCTCAGGTTATGGGCGGGCATGGGCGTGTGTGGGTAGCCCTTGCGCTTGCCCAGCAGGATGCACGCCGCCAGGGCGGCAACCCCGGCATTGATGTGCACGGCGGTGCCACCGGCGTAGTCCAGGGTGCCCCAGTTGTGCATCAAGGCACCGGCCCCGCCCCACACCATGTGGGCGATAGGCGCATAGACCAGGGTGAACCACACGGCCATGAAGATCAGCGCCGCGGAGAATTTCATGCGCTCGGCGAACGCGCCGGCGATCAGCGCCGGGGTGATGATGGCGAAGGTCATCTGGAAGGTCACGAACACCCCTTCCGGGATATCGCCCACGAGGCTGTCGGCGTTCATGCCCGCCAGAAACACGCGGCTCAGGCCGCCGACGAAGCTGTTGAAGGTGACCTGGCCATCGACCATGTTGGTGGTGTCGACCACCATGCTGTAGCCGTAGATCACCCACAAAACACCCACCACTCCGGCGATGCCGAAGCATTGCGTGAACAACGAGAGCATGTTCTTCGCCCGCACCAGGCCGCCGTAGAACAGGGCCAGCCCGGGCAGGCACATGAACAGCACCAGCACGGCGGCCGTGATCATCCATGCGGTACTGCCCAGGTTCAGCGTGGGCGTATCGGCGGCGTTGGCCAGGGGAGATAACAGGGTCAATGCAAGGAGGGAAATGCCAGGTAGACGGTTGACCATTTTCAAAGCTCCTGCGAGGAATGGAAGGTTGTCTGGCAGCAAGCGAAATGGGGTGAAGCGCTGGGCCATGCATGGCCTCTTGGAATGGAACCGACAACCGTCGGATGACGCAAAACCTGTGGGACCGGGCGAAGCTCGGTCCCACAGGGTTGGTGCGGTACTTTTAATACCCCGAACCAGGAACCCAGCTGGTGCCCGCCAGCGGCACACGGGCCATGGCCGCCGCTTCCACGGTCAACGCCACCAGGTCCTCGGGGTCCAGGTTGTGCAGGTGCGACTTGCCACAGGCGCGGGCCATGGTCTGGGCTTCCAGCACCAGCACACGCAAGTAGTTGGCCAACCGCCGGCCGCCTTCCACCGGGTCCAGGCGCTTGGACAGCTCCGGGTCCTGGGTGGTGATGCCCGCCGGGTCGCGGCCATTCTGCCAGTCGTCATAGAAACCGGCAGCCGAGCCGATCTTCTTCAGCTCTTCGTCCAGGCGCGGGTGGTTGTCGCCCAACGCGATCAACGCCGCGGTGCCAATGGCCACGGCATCAGCGCCCAGCGCCATGGCCTTGGCCACATCGGCGCCGTTGCGAATGCCACCGGACACAATCAGCTGAACCTTGCGGTGCATGCCCATCTCCTGCAAAGCCTGTACCGCCTGCGGAATGGCCGGCAGAATCGGGATGCCCACGTGCTCGATGAACACTTCCTGGGTGGCTGCGGTGCCGCCCTGCATGCCGTCGAGGACAATCACGTCAGCACCGGCCTTCACGGCCAGTTTCACATCGTAGTAAGGGCGGCTGGCGCCGATCTTCACGTAGATGGGCTTTTCCCAGTCAGTGATCTCGCGGATCTCGGCGATCTTGATGGCCAGGTCATCCGGCCCGGTCCAGTCCGGGTGACGGCAGGCCGAGCGCTGGTCGACGCCGATGGGCAGGGTGCGCATGCCCGCCACCCGTTCAGTGACTTTCATGCCCAGCAACATCCCACCACCGCCCGGCTTGGCGCCCTGGCCGAGGACGATCTCGATGGCATCGGCCTTGCGCAGGTCATCGGGGTTCATGCCGTAGCGCGACGGCAGGTACTGATATACCAGGTGCTGGGACTGGCCGCGCTCTTCCGGGGTCATGCCGCCGTCGCCAGTGGTGGTGCTGGTACCGGCGATGGTGGCGCCACGGCCCAGGGCTTCCTTGGCGTTGGCTGATAGCGCGCCGAAGCTCATGCCAGCGATGGTCACCGGGATCTTCAGGTGGATGGGCTTCTTGGCGAAACGGTTGCCCAGGATCACGTCAGTGCCACATTTCTCCCGGTAGCCTTCCAGTGGGTAGCGCGACACGCTGGCGCCCAGCAGCAACAGGTCATCGAAGTGCGGGACCTTGCGCTTGGTGCCGCCGCCGCGAATGTCATAGATGCCGGTCTCGGCGGCGCGCTGGATTTCCTGAATGGTCAGGCGGTCGAAGGTGGCGGACTCGCGCAGCACCGGAGGGTTCTTCTCGCTCATATCAATGCTCCTCAGTACGCGGACGCGTTATCGACTTTGAAGTTGTAAAGCTGACGGGCCGAGCCGTAGCGCTTGAAATCGCTGGCCTGGTGGGCAAACCCTGCGCGGTTGAGCAGTTCCTGCAGCTCTTCCAGGTGCTCGGCGCGCATCTCTTTCTCGATGCAGTCCGAGCCCAGGGACTCGACCTTGCCCTTCACGTAGATGTGGGTTTCATACAGCGAATCGCCTAACGCATCGCCGGCATCGCCGCACACCACCAGGCGCCCGGCCTGGCCCATGAAGCAGCTCATGTGGCCGATGCTGCCACCGACGACGATGTCGACGCCCTTCATGGAGATGCCGCAACGAGCCCCGGCGTCGCCTTCGATCACCAACAGGCCACCGTGCGCCGTAGCCCCGGCCGCCTGCGAAGCGCTGCCCTTGACCCGCACATAGCCGCTCATCATGTTTTCGGCGCAGCCGACGCCGACATTGCCGTGCACGGTAATCGAGGCCTTCTGGTTCATGCCCGCGCAGTAATAGCCGGCATGGCCCTGGATATCGATGGACACCGCTTCGTTCACCCCCACGGCGAGGTTGTGCTTGCCGTTGGAATGGGTGACGACCCACTCGCGGTCTTCAACGTTGTTCACTTGATCGTGCAGCGCCTGGTTGAGGTCGCGCACGCTGGCAGTGGAAAGATCGATGGTTTTCATGTGCGTGCTCCTTAGGCCGACTCGCGTTCCCAGACGTAAAGGGTGGCCGGTGCCGGCTCCCAGATTTTCGCGTTTTCGATGCCCGGCAGGCTCGACAGCGCCTGATACTCCGAGGCCATGGCCACGTAGTCGTCGGTCTCGGCGAGGATGGCCGGTTTGCAGGCGATCGGGTCGCGGATCACCGCGAAGCCGTTCCGGGTGCCGATAGCGAAGGTGTAGAAGCCGTCGAGGTTTTCCAGCGAGTTATCCAGCGCTTCCTTCAGCGAGTCACCTTGCTGCAGGCGCCAGGTGAGGTAACCGGCCGCCACTTCGGTGTCGTTGTCGGTCTCGAACGTAATGCCTTCGCGCTTGAGTTCCTGGCGCAAGCGGAAGTGGTTGGACAACGAGCCGTTGTGCACCAGGCACAGGTCGGCACCGGTGGAAAACGGGTGGCTGCCTTCCATGGTCACCGCGCTCTCGGTGGCCATGCGGGTATGGCCGATGATGTGGCTACCCTTCATGCCGGCCAAGCCGAAGCGTTGGGAAATTTCCCGTGGCAGGCCCATGCCCTTGAGGATTTCGATGCTCTGCCCAGCGCTCATGATGCGCAGTTCAGGCGCCAGCTCGGCCAGGGCGGCGCGGGCGCTGGCCTCGTCGATGTTGACCTTGAGCACGGCGGCGGTAGCATTCTGGAACCAGTCCAGCGAGCAACCCAACTGCCCTTCAAGGGCGCTCATCAGCGCGTGAAAATCGAAACCGTCGGTGGTGCTCTGCAAGGTCAGCTTGACCCAGCCATCGGCCACTTCGTCGCCGTAGATGGCAAAGCCGGCGCTGTCCGGGCCTCGGTCGGTCATGGCCTCCAGCATCGGTTCGAACAGCTTGCCCAGTTGGGCTTCGAGCTGCGGGTTCTTCAGGTACAGCCCCACGATTCCACACATAACAGGTCTCCTTCACTGTGCGGCACAGGCGCCGCCAGCGCTTTATTGAAGGGAAAGAATCAGAAGAATTCGGTGTAGCGCTGGATCTCCCAGTCGGAGACGTGGCGGCTGTATTCCACCCATTCCATGCGCTTGAGCTTGATGAACTCGCCGACGATTTCCTGGCCCAGCACCTCGCTGAACAACGGGTCGGCTTCCAGCGCGTCGCAGGCTTCCTTGAGCGATTGCGGCAGGGTCTTGATGCCGCGCGCAGCGATTTCTTCCAGGCTCAGCTTGTAGAGGTTTTCGTTGCACACCTGGTCGGGCATCAACTGGCGGTCGATACCGTCCAGGCCAGCGGCGATGATGGCGGCGGTGACCAGGTACGGGTTGCACCCGGCATCCGGCAGGCGGAACTCCAGACGGCCGTAAGGCACGCGGACCATGGCCGAACGGTTGTTGGAACCGAAGGCGATGAACGCCGGCGCCCAGGTGGCGCCGGACAACGAATTGCCCACCACCAGGCGCTTGTAGGAGTTGACCGTGGGCGCAGCAAAGGCACACAACGCCGGGCCGTGGGCCAGCAGGCCGGCGGCGAAATGGTAGGCCAGCTTCGACAGGCCCATGCCACTGGGGTCACTGGCGTCGTGGAAGAGGTTCTTGTTCTCGGCGCTGGCGATGGACAAGTGGAAGTGCATGCCATTGCCGGCGCGCTTGGGGTCCGGCTTGGGCATGAACGAGCAGATCATGCCCAGGTCGTTGGCGATCTCACCGGCGGCCATGCGGAAGAAGGTGAAGCGGTCGGCCGAGGTCATGGCGTCGCTGTAGGTGTAGTTGATCTCGAACTGGCCGTTGGCGTCCTCATGGTCGATCTGGTAGATCTCGAAATCGACTTTCTGCAACGCTTCGGTCAGGCGCTCCAGGAACTCGCGCGAGCGGGACAGGCCTTTATAGTCGTAGCAAGGCTTGTCGAGGTTGTCGCTGGCGTCCACCAGTTGCAACTTGCCGCTGGCGTCGCGGCGCATCAGGTTGAATTCCGGCTCCAGGCCGGTGTTCAGGGTCCAGCCCTTGTCAGCCAGGCGCTGCACTTGTTGTTGCAGTACATAGCGGCTGTCATAGGGGTGAGGCTTGCCTTCCACGTGGCCGATGCACACCACCCGCCCATAGCCAGGCTGCCAAGGCACGGGGGTGAGGGTGGACAGGTCGCCACGGGCCATGAAGTCAGGGCCGTGGGGCTCCATCCCCATGCCACAGATGGCGAAGCCGGCGAAACCCGCGCCTTCCTCGGCCACGGTCTTGAGGCCACACACCGGTACCGACTTGGTCTTGGCGGCACCGTGGATATCGACGAACTGCGCCAGCACGTACTTGATCCCGTGCTGCTCGATAATGCGCTGGGTCTCTTCTGGCAACATGTGCACTTCACTCCTCGCAACTGGCTGGCTGGTCGTTTATTCCGCTAAAGAAACTTACTTTCCCATTGGGAATGCAAGCGGCTTGCCAGTTTTCCTGAGCGAGGAACACACTCGTAAAAAGAAGCTTTTTGCGCTGTCTATATGGGAATATAGTTTTCCCATGGGGAATACCAGCAAACGCCGGACGGCGGCGCTCCCCTTTTTGCACATTCCTGGTGCGAAACTATTATTAACGAACAGAAACCGTGCAGGCCTTTATGAATATGCCTATCGAGCCCCAACCCCGCCTCAAGCTCGAGCAATACCTGGGGATGCAGATCAAGCGCCAGCGCCAGGCGCAGGAACTCAAACTGGCTGATGTAGCGCGTATCGCCGGCATCAGCCAGGGCATGCTCAGCAAGATCGAGAACGCCCAGGTGTCCACCAGCCTCGACACCCTCAGCCGCCTGTGCGATGTGCTGGGCATGCCCATGTCCAAGCTCTTCAGCCAGTACGACCAGCAAGGTAGCAGCGCGCTGCTGGTCAAGGCCGACGAAGGCCTGGAGGTGGTCCGCCGGGGAACCGAGAAGGGCCACACCTACCACTTGCTCAACCACACCCGCGGGCCGAAGAAGAGTTTCGAGGCGTACATGGTCAGCATGGACGACGCCAGCGAGGAGTTTCCGACCTTCTCGCACCCGGGCACCGAGTTTCTGCATTTGCTGGAAGGGGAGCTGATTTACCGGCACGGCAACCAGCTGTACCGCATGGAGGCGGGTGACAGCCTGACCTTCGATGGCGAGATACCCCATGGCCCCGAGCAATTGGTGCAGGTGCCGATCAAGCTGTTGTCGATCATGAATTACGGCACCGACACCCCCTAGTCAGCACACCGTCGCCCCCCTCTGTGGGACCGGGCGAAGCTCGGGAAAAGAACACCGCTGATCGCCAGCCAGACCGTGGGGTTTTCTTCCCGAGCTTCGCCCGATCCACAAGCGCCCAAAAAGCAAAAAAATTCCTGTCAGTTAAAAAAGTTTCCGGAACCTCTGGACGCCCTCCTCGCTTTCCCCTATAAATCCCATCCAAGAATATTTTATTCCCCACAGGCAATTCCCGGTGGGACGCTTTTTTTCGCCCTGCGATGCGCTGCCGCCACCTTTCCCGAGGACAAGCCATGCAACACGAAAAACACCAGTTCATTCTCAAGATCAGCTGCCCGGCCACGTCGGGCATCGTGGCCGCCGTGACGTCGTACCTGGCCGGCAACGCGTGCTACATCGGCGAGATGGCGCAGTTCGACGACGAACTGAGCGGGCGGTTTTTCATGCGGGCTGTTTTCCGCTTCAACGATGGCCACGCGGGTGATATCACCCAGCTCAAGGCCGGCTTTGTCGACGTGGCGGGCAGGTTCGACATGGACTGGGAGCTGCACGACAACAGCCAGCCCATGCGCGTGCTGCTGATGGTGAGCAAGTTCGACCACTGCCTCACCGACCTGCTGTACCGCTACCACAAAGGCGAGATGGACATGACCATCACCGCCATCGTCTCCAACCACCTGGACCTGCGGCCCATGGCCGAGCGCGAGGGCATTCGCTTCATCTACCTGCCCGTGGCCAAAGAAACCAAGGCCCAGCAGGAAGCCGAACTGATGAAAGTGGTGGACGACACCCGCACAGACCTGGTGGTGCTGGCGCGGTACATGCAGATTCTGTCCGACGACCTGTGCCGACAACTGTCCGGGCGGGCCATCAACATTCACCACTCGTTCCTGCCCGGCTTCAAGGGTGCCAAGCCCTACCACCAGGCCTACCAGCGCGGCGTGAAACTGATTGGCGCCACGGCCCACTACGTCACCAGCGACCTGGACGAGGGCCCGATCATCGAGCAGGAAGTGCAGCGCGTGGACCACGCGTACCTGCCCGACGACCTGGTGGCCATCGGCCGCGACACTGAAACCGTGGCCCTGTCCAAGGCAGTCAAGTACCACCTGCAGCACCGGGTGTTCCTCAACCAGGACCGCACGGTGATCTTCCGGTGAACAGCCTCAAAGTAATCGACGGAAAGGCCGCCGCAGCCCGCGTGCTGTCGCAGGTCAAGCACGATATCGCCGCCCTGGGCATCCAGCCGGGCCTGGCGGTGATCCTGGTGGGCGACGACCCCGCCAGCCAGGTGTACGTGCGCAACAAGGTACTGCGCGCTGAGGAGACCGGCATTCGGTCGCTGGAACACCGCCTGCCGGCCGACACCGGCCAGGCCACGCTGCTGGCGCTGATCACACGCTTGAATGCCGATGCCCAGGTCAATGGCATCCTGCTGCAACTGCCGCTGCCGGCCCATATAGATGAAAACCGCGTGCTGCAGGCCATCGCCCCCGGCAAGGACGTGGACGGTTTCCACAGTGAAAACGTCGGCGGCCTGAGCCAGGGTCGCGAGGTGCTCACCCCCTGCACGCCCAGCGGCTGCATGCAGCTGCTGCACGACACCCTCGGCGACCTGAGCGGCAAGCATGCCGTGGTCATCGGCCGCTCCAACATCGTCGGCAAGCCCATGGCCGCCCTCTTGTTGCAGGCCCATTGCTCGATCACCGTGCTGCACTCACGCAGCCAGAACGCCGCGCAACTGTGCCGCCAGGCCGACATCGTCATCGCCGCCGTAGGTCGCCCGCGCATGGTCGACGCCAGTTGGCTGAAGCCCGGTTGCGTGGTCATCGACGTGGGCATCAACCGCATCGAAGACCAAGGCCGCAGCCGCCTGGTCGGCGACGTCGACTTCGACAGCGCCCTGCCCATCGCCAGCGCCATCACCCCGGTACCCGGTGGCGTGGGCCCCATGACCATCGCCTTTCTGATGAAAAATACCCTGACCGCTGCGCTGCAGCAGGCCACCCCACGCAGTCTGCCGGAGGCCCCATGCCCTTCAATCTGCTGAAATACGGGCTCAGCTCGGAGTACCCGGTCGAGGTCGACCTGCCAGCGCCCAAGGAACTCAAGCCCTCCTATGACGTGGTCATCATCGGCGGTGGCGGCCATGGCCTGGCCACGGCCTATTACCTGGCCAAGTACCACGGCATCACCAACATTGCCGTGCTGGAAAAGTCCTACCTGGGTGGCGGCAACACGGCGCGCAACACGGCCGTGATCCGCTCCAACTACCTGACCAGCGAAGGCGTGAAGTTCTATGCCGAGTCGGTACGGCTGTTCGAGGGCCTGTCCAACGAGTTCGATTTCAACATCATGTATTCGCACCGGGGCCAGTTGACCCTGGCGCACACCGACGCCACCGTGCGCTCGTTCCGCCAGCGCGCCGAGGTGAACAAGCACTTTGGCGGGCGTACCGAAATGATCGACCGCCAGCAGATCCGCGAACTGGTGCCCAGCCTCAACCTAGACCCCGGCCACCTGCCGGTGCTGGCCGGCCTGTGGCACATGGACGGCGCCACCGCCCGCCACGACGCCGTGGCCTGGGGCTATGCCAAGCAGGCGGCCAAACGCGGGGTGGAGATCCACCAGCTCACCGAAGTGCAGGAACTGGTGATCGAGAACGGCGCCATCACCGCCGTGAAAACCAACCGCGGCACCATCCGGTGCGGCTGCGCGGTGCAGGCTATCGCGGGGCACAGTTCGCTGATGATGGCCAAGGCCGGCATCCGCTCCCCCATCCAGACGTTCCCGTTGCAGGCCATGGTCACCCAGCCGTTCAAGCCGTTCCTCGACCCGCTGGTGAGTTCTTCGGCGTTGCACTGCTACGTGCAGCAAACCAGCCGTGGCGAGGTGGTGTTCGGCGGCGGCTCCGACCCTTACCCACTGTTCAATACCCGCTCTACCCTGGACCTGAAGGAAAGCCTGCTGGCCCACGCCATCGAGATGTTCCCGTTCCTGGCCAACGCCAAGCTGATGCGCCAATGGGCGGGCATCACCGACATGACCCCGGACTACAGCCCGATCATGGGCTTGTCACCGGTGAAGAACTATTACCTGGACGCGGGCTGGGGCACCTGGGGTTTCAAGGCCACACCCATCTGCGGCAAGACCATGGCCGAACTGGTGGCCAGCGGCGGCAAGGTGCCGGAGCTGATCAAGCCCTTCGGCCTGGCCCGCTTCAGCACCTTCAAGCAAGTCAACGAAATGGGCGCCACCGCGGCCAGCCACTGAGGACCGGACGATGAAAATCATGAATTGCCCGCTCAACGGGCCGCGCAACATCAGCGAATTCACCTACGGCGGCGAATTCAAGGCCATGCCCGATCCCGTCACCTGCACCGACGCGCAATGGGCCGACTACGTGTTCAACTGCGACAACATCGCCGGCGTGGTGCGCGAATGGTGGATGCACACGCCGTCCAGCTACTGGTTCCTGGCAGAGCGCCACACGGTCACTGACGAGATCATCCGTACCTTCGACCCGAAGGAAGTCTTCACCACCCGCGTGGCATTCGCCTCCAAGGAGATCGCAGGATGAGTCGCCTCCCCGCCCCGATGGGCCTGCTGATCGACCGCGACCAGCCGCTGACCTTCAGTTTCGACGACAAGCCCTACCAGGGGTTCGCCGGTGACAGCATCGCCAGCGCGCTGCTGGCCAACGGGCGCTTCCTGCTGTCGCGCTCGTTCAAATACCACCGCCCGCGCGGCCCGCTGAGCATGGCCGGGCAAGACGCCAACAGCCTGGTACAACTGCCGAGTGAGCCTAATGTACTGGCCGACATGCAGCCACTGGTACAGGGCCTGGCCGCCACCGGGCAGAACTTCAACGGCACCCTGGATAACGACAAGGACGCCTGGCTGGGCAAATTCTCCAAATTCATGCCGGTGGGTTTCTACTACCGCTCGTTCTACAAGCCCAAGGGCATGTGGAAGGTGTGGGAGCCGATCATTCGCAAAAAGGCCGGGCTAGGCGTGCTGGACCTCAAGTTCCAGCCCGAGTATTACGACAAGGCCTACCTGTTCACCGACCTGGCCGTGATCGGCGCCGGGCCTGCCGGCCTGCAAGCCGCGCTCAGTGCGGCCAATGCCGGGGCCAAGGTGCTGCTGATCGAGCAAAGCCCGATCCTCGGTGGCTCGCTGACCTATGCGCGCTTCGATATCGAGGGCGTACGCGGCGAAAGCCTGCGCCGCGAACTGATCACCGCCGTGGAGAACCACGCCAACATCCAGGTGCTCAAACAGGCCACCTGCAACGCCTGGTTCACTGACAACTACCTGCCGGTGATTCAGGGCAAGCGCCTGTATAAAGTTCGCGCCAGCCACTGCCTGATCGCCAGCGGCTCATTCGACCAGCCGGTGATTTTCCGCAACAACGACTTGCCCGGGGTGATGCTGACCAGCGCCGCCCAACGGCTGATGAAGCTGTATGCGGTAAAACCGGGCAACACCGCCGTGGTGCTGACCGGCAACGATGACGGCTACCTGGCCGCCCTGGACCTGCACGACCAGGGCGTGAAAGTGGCCGCCGTGGTCGACCTGCGCAACGGCCCCGCCGACCGCGCCCTGCTGCGCGCACTGGAGCAGCGCGCCATCGCCTTGCATGTCGACACCACGGTGTTCGAAGCCCTGCACGAAAGCGGCATGCGCCACGTCAGCGGCGTAGAGCTGCGCAAGATCACCGGCCAGGGCCAGGTGGCCAGCAGCGCGCTGAAACTGGACTGCGACCTGCTGTGCATGTCCGGCGGCTACATGCCCGTCTACCAACTGCTATGCCAGGCCGGGGGCAAGCTGGCCTATGACGATCAACTGGCCGAATTCACCCTCAGCGGCCTGCCGAGGATTCTGCATGTGGCCGGCTCGGTGAACGGCTGCCACAGCCTGGACAACGTGCTCAGCGACGCCACCAACTGCGCTGCCGACATCGTCACCGCTTTGGGCCTGAACGCCCAGGTACGCGTCAACCTGGCGCCCGAGGCGCGGGTCAACTTCCCCTGGCCGATTTTCCCGCACCCCAAGGGCAAGGACTTCGTCGACTTCGATGAAGACCTGCAAGTGCAGGACATCATCAACGCCACCAAGATCGGCTACCGCGACGTGCAACTGGTGAAGCGCTACTCCACCGTCGGCATGGGCCCATCCCAGGGCCGCCACTCGGCCCTGCCTACGGCGCGGCTGGTGGCGCAGGCCACCCAGCGCAACATCAGTGAAACCGGGGTCACCACCGCGCGCCCGCCGTTCGTGGCGGAGAAACTCGCCCATGTCGCCGGCCGTGCCTTCGACCCCTACCGCCAGACGCCCCTGCACCGCCGCCACCTGGAAGCCGGGGCGAAAATGATGCCTGCCGGTATCTGGCAGCGGCCGGCGTTTTACGGCAAGGCTTCGCAACGCGAGCAGTGCATGCAGGCCGAAGCGCTGCATGTGCGCAACAAGGTCGGCATCATCGATGTGTCCACCTTGGGCGGCCTGGACGTGCGCGGCCCGGACGCCGCCGAACTGCTCAACCGCATGTACACCTTCGCGTTCCTCAAGCAGCCGGTGGGCCGTTCGCGCTACGCACTGATGACCAACGAGCACGGCGTAGTAATCGATGATGGTGTGTGCGCACGCTTCGCCGAGAACCACTTTTACGTCACGGCCACTACCAGCGGCGTCGACCGCATCTACCAGCAGATGCTCAAGTGGAACGCCCAGTGGCGCCTGGACGTGGACATCGCCAACGTCACCGCAGCCATTTCCGCCGTCAACGTAGCGGGGCCGGACGCGCGCAAAGTGCTTGAACGGGTGTGCACCGACCTGGACCTGTCCCCCCAGGGCTTTCCCTACCTGGCCGTGCGCCAGGGCACCGTGGCCGGCATCAAGGCGCGGCTGCTGCGGGTGGGTTTCGTGGGTGAACTGGGCTACGAGATTCACGTACCGGCCCGCCATGCCGTGCGCCTCTGGGATGCACTGATGGAAGCTGGCAAAGCCTTCGATATTCGCCCCTTCGGCGTGGAAACCCAGCGCCTGCTGCGCCTGGAAAAAGGCCACGTCATCATCAGCCAGGACACCGACGGCATGACCCACCCCGCCGAGATCGACATGGGTTGGGCGGTTAGCCGCAACAAGCCGTTTTTCGTCGGCCGCCGCTCGGTGGACATCCTCGAGGCCCAGCCCATGACGCGCAAACTGGTGGGTTTCACCCTGCCCAAAGGCTCGCTGCAACCGCTGGAAGGCCACCTGGTGCTCAGTGGGCCGGACATCAGCGGCAACGTCACCTCATGCGAATACTCCGAAACCCTGGGGCAGGTCATCGGCCTGGCCTATGCGGGCTTTGACCAGAGCCAGCCTGGCCAACACATTCCCATCCGTGTGGAAGGCGGCATCATGGTCCAGGCCACCGTAGTGAAACTGCCCTTCTTCGACCCTGACAACCTGCGCCAGGAGCTGTAAGCCATGTCCAGTCTGAAAGCTGAAACGTACATCGGCCAGCCGGCCCTGCAACGCTGCGTTCTTCTCGACCTCACCGACGTGCCCAGGGTCGGTTTTCGTGGCGCCCAGAGTGCCGACTATCTGCGCCAGCGTGGCTTCTTGTTGCCAGATGCTCCCAACCGGGCGGTCACCCAAGCCGATGGCAGCCACATAGCGCGGCTATCCTCCACCGAGTACTTTTTGCTCGGCAGCCTGGCCGACGCCGGCCAGCGCATCGCCGACGAAGAAGCGCGCTGGGAACTGGACCACAGCGCCAACTACCTGTTGCCGCGCCACGACAGCCATGCCTGGATACAGCTCAGTGGCAATCAGTTGCCGGCGCTGATGGCCAAGCTGTGCGGCGTCGACCTGCGGCCCGAAGCCTTCGGCCCCGGGGCGGTGGCCCAGACCTCAGCGGCGCGGATCAACGTGATCGTGATCAACGTCGGCCACGACACCGTACCCACCTTCCAGATCCTGTTCGACCGCGCCTCCCACGAGTATTTCCTCGCCGCCGTGAACGACGCCCTGCAAGAGTTCGCCTGAACGCCCTGCCCCCCGTTGGGGGGCAGGGAGCGATTCAATCGCCCCGCCGAACGGTCATGACTAAATTTTCATGTTTCCCCTGCCCCCGCCGATACTCCGTGCCTAAGAAGAAAAAATCTGCTGGCCGCCAACGATAAGAAAATGACCCCCAGCAACCAACGATCAAGTAGCGCACAAACGTTTCTGGAGGGAATGCATGAACAGTTGGTTTGCCAACATCAGCGTGAACAAAAAACTCGGCCTGGGCTTCGGCCTGGTGCTGGTCCTGACTACCTTGCTGGCCCTGACAAGCTGGAACAGCATGGGCGGGCTCATTGACCGCAGCAACTGGATGAGTGACATCACCCAGCTCAACTCTGCCCTGACCAAACTGCGCGTGGCGCGCCTGCAGTACATGCTCGCCAACGGCGACGACACTGCCGCGCAACTGGTACAGACCACCCTGGACGGCTTCGAAGCCCAACAGCAGAAAATCCTCGGCACCTTCAAGAGCCCCGACAACATCAAGCTGCTCAAGGAGCAGAATGGTCAGCTGGAAGCCTACAAGGTGTCGCTGAACAAGATGCGCGCCGCTTACCGCACCAGCAATACCGCGCGCCAGAGCCTGAATGACACCGCGGCCACCGCCTTCGCGGCGCTGGACAAGATCAGCCAGGGCGTGCAGGCAGATCGCCGCCTGGATGAAGTACTGGCCGTGGACAAGGCCAAGGAATTGCTTCTGGTGGTGCGCTACGAAGTACGCGGTTACCTGGCCGATGCCAGCGCCAGCAATGAACAGTCCGCGTTCGCCCGCCTGGACGCCGCACAGGCCGGTTTGCCAGCGCTGGAAACCGCGCTGGCGTCGCAACCGGAGAACCTGCGCCAGTTCGAAGCATCGGTGGCCAGTTATCGCCAGGCCCTGACCAGCTTCAAGAACGCCAACGCCGACATCGTCCAGGCCCGCAAGGAAATGACCGACGAGGGTAACGAAATCGTGCGCCTGAGCGATGCCCTGTACCAGATCCAACTGGACCGCCGCGACATCGAGAGCGCCCAGGCCCGTACCGTGCAGACCATCGCTACCCTGCTGGCGCTGTTCTTCGGTATTGCCGCGGCCCTGATCATCACCCGCCAGATCACCCGCCCGCTGCAGGACACCCTGGTAGCGGTCAAGCGTATCGCCGATGGCGACCTGACCGAGACGTTGCGGGTCACCCGCAAGGACGAACTGGGTGTGCTGCAACAAGGCATCCAGAACATGGGCACCACCCTGCGCGAGTTGATCACCAGCATCCGCGACGGCGTGACCCAGATCGCCAGCGCCGCCGAGGAACTGTCGGCCGTCACCGAGCAGACCAGCGCCGGGGTCAACAGCCAGAAAGTGGAAACCGACCAGGTGGCCACCGCCATGCATGAAATGACCGCCACCGTGCAGGAAGTGGCGCGCAACGCCGAGCAAGCTTCCATGGCCGCCACCGACGCCGACGGCCAGGCCCGTGACGGTGACAAAGTGGTCAACCAGGCCATCGACCAGATCGAGCGCCTGGCCAGCGAGGTCAAGCGCTCTACCGAAGCCATGGGGCAACTGCAGAAGGAAAGCGACAAGATCGGCAAAGTCATGGACGTGATCAAGGCCGTGGCCGAGCAGACCAACCTGCTGGCCTTGAACGCTGCCATCGAAGCGGCCCGCGCCGGTGAAGCCGGCCGTGGTTTTGCCGTGGTGGCCGATGAAGTACGGGGCCTGGCCCAGCGCACGCAGAAGTCCACCGAGGAAATCGAAGGCCTGGTGGCCGGCCTGCAGGCCGGTACCCAACAGGTTGCCAACGTGATGCTCAGCAGCCGCGAGCTGACCGACAGCAGCGTAGCCCTGACCCGTCAGGCCGGCGTGTCGCTGGAAAACATCACCCGCACGGTGTCCAACATCCAGCTGATGAACCAGCAGATCGCCGCGGCGGCCGAGCAGCAGAGCTCGGTGGCCGAAGAGATCAGCCGCAGCATCATCAACGTGCGCGATGTGTCGGAACAGACCGCCGCAGCCAGCGAGGAGACCGCGGCGTCCAGCGTCGAACTGGCCCGCCTGGGTGGGCAGTTGCAGATGATGGTCAGCCACTTCCGCGTGTAGACAGCGGCGGCCTTTTCCCGAGCGTCGCCCGGTCCCACAGGCCTAACGCCTGTGGGACCGGGCGACGCTCGGGAAGGCGGTTACTGGACCGTCTTGAGCGTGCGCTCGTCGTAGTAGAGCGCGTTCTTGTCGGTGCCCTGCTTGAAGAAATACCCGTAGTCCTCCAGGTACCACACCGTGTCCACGCGGTTGTACTTGTCCCCTTCGCCGCTGCACCGCAGTTTCTTCGCCTGCCCGCTGAGGCTGGCATTGATCTGCGCCGCCGGTGCTTCGCTGTCCACCTGACACTTGACCACTTGGCGGCTCTCGCCCAGGTCACCCATCATCGAGTTCTTGCGCTTGCCCTGGGTGGTGTAGGTCAGTTCCTTGCCCACGGGCATCTGCCGCCAGTCACCGGTGAAGGTCAGGTTGGTGAGCATGGCTTCCTCGCTCATCGGCGTCTTGCCGAAGAAACGGGTTTTCTGCGCCAGGGAGATCAGGCCGCGAAAGCTCACTTCACTGCCTTCATAGCTGTCGGCGCGCAAGCGCACCCCCAGTTGGCCGCTGGCCTTGTCTACCTGAATGAAGCGTTCCTCGCGAATCGGCAGGTTGCTCTTGGCGGTATTGGCCATGCCGGTTTCCAGGGTTTGCCTGAGCTGCTTGGCCGATGGCGCCAGGTTCAGGTGCTTGATGGCTGTGAGCGGTACCGCGCCTACCGCCGGCAGCGGCGCGTCCAGTGGCGCCTTGCTGCGCGGGCTATAGGCAGGCAGCGCCGCGAGGGCGTCGGGGCTGCCACAGACACTGCGAAACAGCGTCTGGTATTCGGCCACGCCACGGCTGATGGCCTGGGGCTGCGGGTCCTTGAACAACTTGCCGTCCGTTACCTGGTTGCGCTCGTCCACGTCATAGCCCATCAGCAGGCGGTAGGTCTGTTTCGAGCAGTCCACCGCGTAATGCTCACGCTTCTGCGCGCTGGGCGCGCCATAGGGGCGGCCCAGGGTGATGGTGGGTTCGTCCAGGGCCGCCCAGAAGCGGGTTTCGCTACCGTCGGGCGCAAGACTGTTGCGGTCCAGCAGCACCCAGAACACATCGCTGCCCCCCTTGACCACCCGCCACTCTGGCGCGGCGGTGGCCTGGCAGGCGGCCTTGAAGGCGCTGTTGTTTTTCAGCGGCTCGGCCAGTTGCGCAGGCACGCTGCGCGGCGGCATGTAATGGCCGTTGGCACTGCCAAAGTAAACGCGCTTCTCGCCCTGCACATAGGCGATGCTGGCGTCGAACGTAACGCAGGAAGCCGCCACCTGGGTGACGAATGGGTAGGGCTGTTGCTCGGTGACCGCTGGCGCTACCAGGTAGCTGAGGGTATCGCCGTCACGCATCACCGACTCAGGCACCGGTGGCAGGGCCAGGGTGTCGCTGAGCATTTTTTCCGCTTCGCTCGGCTCGTGCGCCTTGGGTGTTTCAGGCTGGGGGGCTTGCTGGGCGCAACCGGCGACAAGGGCGATGAGCAGCGCTAGGGGCAGACGTTGCATAGGTATTCTCTCCATGAAGCACCTGTGGGAGCTGGCTTGCCACCTGCCACAGGTGTAGTCGCCGCTACAGACTAATGCACCGTGCGCAGCTGACGCTCGCTGTAGTAGTGGTCGTTCTTGTCGGTGCCCGACTGGTAGAAGTAACCGTAGTCTTGCAGGTAGTAAAGGGTGTCGACGCTCTGGTGTTTGTCACTGTCCACGGTACAGCGCAACAGTTTGGCCTGGCCGCTCAAGTGCGGGTTGACCTTGTTGGCGCTGCCTTCACTCTTGATGGTGCACTGCACGCTGGTACGGGTGATGACCGCACCCGTGCTGGCGCTGACGGCGCTGGTGTCCAGGTTCAGGCCCAGGGTGCTGCCCACGGGCATGGCACGCCAGTCGCCATGGAACTGCGCATCGATGACCGCGCTGCTTTCAAATACCGTGTCCAGGCCATGGAACGTGGTCTTGCTGGCCAAGGAGAACAGGCCTCGAAAGGATATTTCGCTGCTGTCGAAGCTGTCGCTGCGTGAGCGTACCGCCAACTGCCCGCTGGCAGCATCGCGTTGCAGGAAGGTCTCGACGTCCAGCGGCACCGGGCCGTTGGGGCCGTTGGCGGTACCCGTTTCGGCCAGGTAATTCAGCGCCTTGTGCGGGGCCGGCATGTTCAGCGCTTTGATAGCGGCCAGCGGCAAGGCCATCACGCCAGGGTATGGACCGGCCAAGGGGGCTTTCAGGCGCGGGCTGAACACGGGCAGCTTCGCCAGCGCCTCGGGGCTGGCGCATACGGCCTTGTAGGTGGCGCGGTTATCCACATCGCCGGCCAGCGGTTCGGCCTGGGGCACGAAATGGATGATGCCGTCCGTAACGCGGTTGCGCTCGTCCAGGTCAAAACCGGACAGTACCTTGAGGGTCTGCTGCTTGCAGTCCACGGCCACGTACTCACGCTTCTGCGCCATCGGCGCGTAGTACGGCAGGTCGAAGGTGGTCACCGGCTCGTCCCAGGCGGTCCAGAAACGCAGGCTGTCGCCTTGGGGTTTGAGGCTGTTGCGGTCGATCAGGGTCTGTTGGCCGTTGGCGGCGGTGCGCACCACGCGCCAGTCCGGCTTGGGGGTGTTGTTGCAGGCGTCGACGAAATCGGGGTTTTTCAGCAAGGCTTCAGCGACGTCCTTGCGCATGCGCACACCCGGCATGTACAGGCCGTCCTGGCTTTTCACGTAGGAACGCTTGCCGCCGTCCAGGTACATCAGCCTGGCTGATGGCTCCACGCAGGAAGCCTGCAGTTGCATGGCGATGTCCTGGCGCAAGGTGTCGTCCTTGGCGCGCAGCACCATGAAGCTCAACTGGTCGCCGTCACGCATCACGCTGTTGCTCAACGGCGTGCGCTTGACCATGTCGAACATCAGCTGGTTACCCTTGTCCACCGGTGCCGGCACCTTGAGCGTCGGCTGGGCCTTGGCCACGGGGGCGGCAGGCGCAGGGGCGGGCGCGGGCTGGTGGGCGCAGGCAGCGGTGGCTGCGAGGGCTACGGCAAGGGCGACGCGTTTCATGGGCATTCCTGGTTTTGCCGGCTGACTGCCCGGCCCAATGGCTGAAAAGGGGCCATCTTACCGCTAGTACCAGGGGAAATTCATGAACTTCCCGCCGGGGCCGCAGCCCCGGCGCAAAGCCCTGCCTACTTGGCCAGCAAGCCGACGCCACGGCCGCGTGGGTCGGAGGCGGTCTCGACTTTCTTGCCGGTGACCTTGATGGCCTGGATGTCGCCCATCTCCCAGCCCTGATCTTCCAGGGTATAGCCCATGGCCTTGAGCTCGTCGGCGACCGGGCCGGTCAGGGGCGCGAAGCTGTCGTAGTAAAGGGTGTCCTTGGGCAACAACTGGTGATGCACGCGCTGGGCTGCAACGGCCTTGGCCAACGGCAACTGATAGTCGTAGACGTTGTTGAGCACCTGGAAGATCGAGGTGAAGATCCGCGAGCCGCCCGGCGTACCGACCACCATCGTGACCCGGCCGTCACGGGTGACCAGCGTCGGGCTCATGGAAGACAACATGCGCTTGCCCGGTTCGATGGCATTGGCGTCACCGCCCACCACGCCAAAGGAGTTGGCGACGCCCGGCTTGGCGCTGAAATCGTCCATTTCGTCGTTGAGCAGGAAGCCCGCGCCCTTGACCACCACGCCGCTGCCGTAGTCCCAGTTCAGGGTGTAGGTGTTGCTCACGGCATTGCCGTCATGGTCGACGATGGAGAAGTGCGTGGTCTGATGAGCTTCCAGGCCGGGCTTGACGTTATCGGTCGCCGAGATAGCGCTGGGGTTGACCTCGTCAGCACGCTTGAGCAGGTACGCCGGGGCCACCAGCTTGTTCACCGGCACATCGTTGAAATCCGGGTCGCCCAGGTAGTTGGCACGGTCGGCGAACACGCGTTTTTCGATTTCGGCCAGCAGGTGGATATAGCGCGCGGAATTGAGGGGCACGCCCTTGAAGTCGTTTTTGCGGATGTCCTTGATGCCCAGCAGCTGCGCCAGGGCAATCCCACCGGAGCTGGGCAGCGGCGCGGTATAGATGATGTTGCCGCGCCAATCGATGTGCAGCGGCTCACGCCAGTTGACCTTGTAGTCCTGCAGGTCCTGCGTGGTGATCAGGCCCTTGTCGGCCTGCATCTGCGCCACCAGCAGTTCGGCAGTCTTGCCCTGGTAGAAGTCCTTGGCGCCCTGGTCGGCGATGCGCTCCAGGGTCTGCGCCAGCTCCGGCTGGCGGAAGGTCTGGCCAGGCTTCATGGTGCCGAAGTAATCATTGAAGTTGGTCTTGCCGCTGAACAGCTTCAGCGCGTCCTGGCGGTACTGGAACTGTTTGTCGGCGACGGTGAAGCCTTCCTTGGCGTAGCCAATAGCCGGGGTCAGCAACTCGGCCCAAGGCAATTTGCCGAAGCGCTTGTGCGCCTCCCACAGCCCCAGCACGGTACCGGGCACGCCGCTGGCCTTGGCGCCTACCAGGCTGAGGTTTTCGATGACTTCGCCTTTTTCGTTCAGGTACATGTCGCGGCTGGCGGCCTTGGGCGCAGTCTCGCGGTAGTCGAGGAAATAGGGTTTGCCCTTGACGTAGAGGGTCATGAAACCACCGCCACCCAGGTTACCCGCCTCCGGGTAGGTGACCGCCAGGGTGAAAGCCGTGGCCACGGCGGCGTCGACGGCGTTACCGCCTTTCTCGAGGATTTGCGCCGCTACCTTGGCGCCGTATTGGTCGGGGGCCGCCACCGCGCCATGGTCCAGCAACGCGGCCCAGGACGGGGTGCTGGCGAAGATGGCTGCACTCAGGGCGAGGGTCTTGAACAACACAATACGCATCGGGTGTCCTTACTGTTGTTATTGGTTCGAGGCAACAGTTAGGCCCATGAAGGCGAAGGATACAACCCCTACATCGGAAAAATCGGCCGCTGGCCGCGGCCGTTTTCCGGGTGACGTCAGAGCATTTCGTCGAGAATCCAGGCCTCCACGGACGTGCGCTTTGGCGTCCATCCCAGCAGCTCCCTGGCATGTCTGCCCCGCACTCGGCTGTTGGACCCCAGCCCATAGTTGGCCATCTCGTAGCCCCATTCCTTCTCCGCTTCGGCCAGCGGCCAGTCCTGCGGCTCGCCCAGGCCCATGGCCTTGGCCATGGCGCGGGTCATGTCGATGAAGGCCGCCTCACCGCTTTCGACAAAGTAGAACGTACCTGCCGGCGTTTTTTCCAGTGCCAGCAGGTACAGGGCGACGACGTCCTCGATGTGCACGTTGGACCAGATGTTCTGGCCAGGGCCGACATGACGGACGACACCGCTCTTGCGCGCCTGCTTGAGTAGCCGCGGCAACTGCACGCTGTCACGGTTCACACCCAGGCTGTGGCCGTAGATCAGGGTGTTGCACAACACCGTCGAACGCACGCCTTGCTGCGCGGCGGCCAGCACCAGATTATCGATGGCCACCCGCGCGGCTTTGTCCACCGTCGGTTCGGGCAATTGGTCTTCGTAATAGATCACCTCACTGCCCTTTCCGCCCGATGCGTCACCGACAATGCTCGACCCACTGGTGTGCAGCAAGGGTTTGCCGGAGCCGCGCAAGCCTTCGATCAGCGCTTCGACGGCACCACGGTGGTCGCTGCTGGCAGCATTGATCACCCCGTCGCTGGCCTGGGCCTGGGCGACCAACACGTCGCGGTCATCGAGGCTCCCCACCACCGGCGTGATTCCCAGGGCCTTCAATTGCTCTGCCTGTTCAGCGCTGCGCACGAGGCCAGTGACCGCATGGCCGGCCTTGACCAGGCCGGTGGCGATGGAACCGCCGATAAAGCCGGCGGCGCCGGTGACAAATAGGTTCATGGTGAGGCTCCCGTTCAATGAATGACGAAAGCCAGTATCGGGGGGTTATCCGTGCGGAAACAGCCGGTGACAGCCAATTGACTTTTGCCCGGCCGTCACGAATCGGCGTGCGCGTAGTGAGCCAGCTTTTCCTGCATGAAGTCCAGGAAACACTGGATGCGCAAAGCCAACTGCGAGTTGCGGTAATACACCGCATGGATCGGCTGCCGGTAGCCGCTGTTGGCCTGAGCCAGCAGCGGTACCAGGCGGCCCTGTTCGATGTCATGGCGGGTCATGAAATCGGACAGGCAGGTAATCCCTTCGCCAGCCAACGCCAACTGGCGCAGGGTTTCACCACTGGACGCGGACAAGCTCGGGGTGGCTGGCCAGCGGTCACCGTCGTCGTGGCGCAGGGGCCAGTGGTTGAGGTGGTCGGGTTGAGTGAACCCCAGCAGGCTGTGCTCACTGAGCGCCTCCACATGCCGGGGCGTTCCGTGACGGCGCAAGTAATCGGGGCTGGCCAGGATATTCAACGGGCTGCGGCCCAGCAGGCGAGCGTGCAAGGTGGAGTCCGCCAGCACACCGATGCGGATGGCCACGTCCGTGCTCTGCTCCAGCAGGTCGATCAGCAGGTCGTCGGTGTTCAACTCCAGGCTGATGTCGGGGAAACGTGCGCGAAACTCCCCTATGTGGGGAACGATGGCATGCAGCATGAACGGCGCGGCGGCATTGATCCGCAAGCGGCCGGACGGGGTTTGCTGACGCAGGGCCAGGCGCTCTTCCAGCTCTTCCATTTGCTGCAGGATCTGCTTGGCGCGCTCGAAGAAATATTTGCCCTCTTCGGTCAGGTCCATGCGGCGGGTGGTGCGGTTGATCAGGGTGGTATCGAGCTTTGTTTCCAGCCGCGACAGGGTTCGGCTGATAGCCGAGGGCGTCTGGCCAACCTGTTCGGCGGCCGCCGAGATGGAACCGCACTCGATGACCGAGATGAATACCTGGAGTTCGTCGGATCTGGCTTTCAACCTGGTTTTTCCTGAAAAGCTGGCCGACAGGGCGGCGCCCACACTGGTCATGTACTTTACCCTGTGGGCCGGCTTTTTACAGGTTGAAACCCAGCACCTGGGCCAAGTGGGCCTTGTAGCGCTCAACGTCGGCCTCGATGTTCGGGCGCTTCATCACGTCCACGGCCAGGAACGTCGGCAGGCCACTCATGCCCAGGAACTGGTTGGCTTTGTGGAACGGGAAATACACGGCGTCAACGCCCTTGGCCTCGAAGAAGTCGGTAGGGTCGTCGAACGCTTGCTGTGGGGCATTCCAGGTCAGCGACAGCATGTAGCGCTTGTCATGCACCAGGCCACCGCTTCCGTACTTCTGCGAGGCATCGGAACGGGTGCGGCCGTCGTTGGCGTACAGGCTGCCGTGGCCTTCGGTGAAGACTTCGTCGATGTACTTCTTCACGGTCCACGGCGCGCCCATCCACCAGCCCGGCATCTGATAGATGATCACGTCGGCCCAGAGGAATTTCTGCACTTCTTCAGCAACGTCGTAGCCGCCATCGATGAAGGTGGTTTTCAGGTCGAACCCGGCATGGTCGAGCACCGCCACGGCGGCTTCGTGCAGGGTGGCGTTGTAGCGGCCATCGGAATGGGCGAACTGCTTGCCGCCATTGAGCAACAGAATCTTTTTCATGGAAAAGGTCTCGGTAAAGGAATGGAGCGCACTTTACCGGCCTCACGCGGGCGGAGTAAGCCAGGCCAAGGCAAAATACATTTGCCGTGAAAGCACGAATGCGGGTTTATTATTGCCGGTAGACTGGAGGTCACCCTATCTGGAGACACCCCATGACCGAGCAATATGGTTTTATCGTCAAGGCCAAGACCAAGCCGCACATGGCCGACGCCTTCCACCAACTGTTCCTCGGGCATGTGCAGGCCAGCCGAGGTGAACCCGGCTGCATCGAGTACCACATGCTGCGCGACCTGAACGACCCCACCCTGTTCCTGTTCTACGAAATCTGGGCCACCAAGGCGGACCTGGACGTGCATTCGGCGCTGCCGCACATGGCTGCCTTTGCCGAGCAGCGCATGGAATACCTGGAAGTGGATTTCGAATTCCAGCGCGTGGAAATGCTCAGCCCGTCCAGCGCGGTGGCGTGACCGCTACCACCCAGGGAGGCGCTACAAGCCCTCAGCCATTGATGAGCAAGTGTGCGCCCAGCAGCGCCAGGCCAACGAAGAACACCCGCTTGAATACCACGGCGCTGATGCGCTGGCGCAGCCACTGCCCCAACTGCATGCCCAGCAGGGCCGGCAGCAGCATCAGCAACGAGGCGCCCAGTGCGCCACTGCCCAATTGCCCGTGCCACAGCAAGCCCAGGGCCAGCGCCACGGTCGAGACCGTGAAGGAAAGGCCCAGTGCCTGCACCAGTTCGTCCCGGCTCAAGCCCAGGGCCTGAAGGTAAGGCACCGCCGGCATGACGAAGACCCCGGTGGCAGCGGTGACAATACCGGTCAGCACACCGCACAGCGGTCCCAGCCAGGGTTCATGCTTGCGCGGCACCCGCAGGGTCGGCAGGAACAGGCCGCACAGGCAGTACAGGACCAGCGCCGCGCCCAACGCCCGAACCACCCAAGGGCCGCCATCGATGCCCAGCCACAGGCTGCCTGCGGCGGTGCCGACGAATATCGCCAGCAGCATCGGCCATAGGCGCAGGAGCAGCCTGCGCAGGTGGCCGCCCAGCATCAATTGCCAGAGGTTGGTGAACGTTGACGGCACGATGAGCAAGGCCGCAGCCTGCGCCGGGGCCATAGCCAGCCCCAGCAGCCCCATCGACACGGTAGGCAGCCCGAGGCCTATCACCCCCTTGACGGTGCCGGCCAGCAGGAAGGTCGCCAGCACCAGCAGTGACAAGCCCCAGCCCATTTCCTGATACAGCGAAAACAAAGTATTCATGCGGTCATGGTGCACGGCGCCCAGGCGGTTGAAAATCTGCCATATACTGATTCAGACTCTTGCAAGGATTGAGGCTGGAGCCTGACATGCACTTCGACCTCACCGACCTGAGGCTTTTCCTGCATACCCTGGACAGTGGCAACATGACCGCCGGTGCCCAGCGTAGCCACCTGTCCCTGGCCGCGGCCAGCGCGCGCATTCGTGCCCTGGAGGCGTCGCTGGGCATCGCCCTGTTCGAGCGCAACCGCCGCGGCGTGCGGCCCACCGCTGCCGGGCAGGCACTGGGCGAACATAGCCGACGGGTGCTGCGCCAGGTGGACCACCTGCAGTTCGACATGGCCCAGTATGCCCAGGGCCTGCAAGGCCAGATCCGGCTGCTGTGCAACACCGCCGCCCTCACCGAATACCTGCCCGAACTGCTGGGCGACTTCCTCAAGCGCCACCCCAGTGTCGACCTGGATGTCGAGGAATGGCCCAGCCTGCGCATTACCCAGGCCTTGCGCCAGGGTGCCGCTCCCCTGGGCATCATCTCCGACGCGGTGAACACGGATGGCCTGCAGACCCGGCCGTTTCGCGATGACCCCTTGATGCTGATCATGCCCTCCGACCACCCCCTGGCCGCGCACCCCGACGCCACCTTCATCGACAGCCTCGCCCACGGCCATGTCGCCCTGGCGGCGACCAACGCCCTGGGTATTCTGGTCGAGGAGCAGGCGCTGCGCTGCGGCCGACGCCTGCAGGTGCGGGTCCGCGCCGAAGGCTTCGATGGCGTAGTGCGCATGGTTGCTGCCGGCGCCGGCGTGGGTATCGTGCCACAAGCGGCGGTACGTCGCTGCCAGGGCGCGCTGCGGTTTTCCGGCCGGGCCCTGCGCGAAGCCTGGGCGGCGCGGCGGTTGTTGCTGTGCAGCGCCGACTTCGACACGTTGCCTGGCCATGCCCGGGCGCTGGTGGATTGCCTGGCGCCCCGAGCCTGACTGTCACGGCGCTGGCGGGCACTCGCATGTCGACCTCAGGCATTCATGCCACGCGCCAGCCGTTCAGCATGCGGGCTCCTTAACCCATCGCCGGAGTCTGTCATGTCCAAACCGCTCGTTGTGCTGCGCGACACCCATCCTTTGCCCGTGCTCGATGCCTGCAAGTGGGAGCGGCTGGAAGGTGAGCCGCACACCGTCAACCTCAACGCCTACACCAGTGAAGACGGCAGCAAGATCATGGGCACCTGGATCTGCACCCCAGGCAAATGGCGGGTGGACTACGTGAAGTGGGAGTACTGCCACTTCCAGGAAGGCTACTGCATCATCACCCCGGACGGCATGGAGCCGGTGCACCTGCGCGCGGGCGATATCTTCATTGTCGAGCCTGGCATGCAAGGGACCTGGGAAGTGGTGGAGACCGTGCGCAAATATTTCGTGTTTGCCTGAGCCTGCCACACGGAGGGCCGAACCCCGGTGGACCGGGCGAAGCTCGGGAAGCAGACGAGGCACAGTACCAGGCGATCTGCGTCGACTGCTTCCCAAGCTTTGCCCGGTCCTACGGAGGTTGATACCAGACCTTACCTGGGCTTCTGATAGCCCTTCACGATCGCCGAGAAGTCCAGCCCGCCCTCCCCGCGCAAACTCATGGCCTGATACAACTGCTGGGCCACCGCGCCGAGGATCACTGGCTGGCCAGCCTGGCGGGCCGCTTCGGTGGCCAGGCCCAGGTCCTTGAGCATCAGTTCGGCGCCAAAGCCCCCGGTATACCCCCGTGCCGCGGGTGCGGTGTCGATGATGCCTGGCCACGGGTTGTAGGTGTCCGAACTCCAGCAACGCCCGGTAGAACTGTTGATGATACCCGCCAGCACGCCGGTATCGATGCCAAGGGCATTGCCCAGCGCCATGGCTTCCGAGACCCCGATCATCGAAATTCCCAGCAGCAGGTTGTTGCAGATCTTGGCGATCTGCCCAGTGCCGACCTCACCGCAGTGGACGATGTTGCGGCCCATCTGTGCAAGCACCGGGTGCAGGGTGTCGAACAGCACTGGCGTGGCACCGACCATGAAGGTCAAGGTGCCAGCGGCAGCGCCACCTGTGCCACCCGATACCGGGGCATCCCCCAGGTCGACGCCTTGCCTGGCAGCGGCGGCGCAGATGTCCCGGGAGGTCTGCGGGTCGATGGTGCTGCAGTCCACGGCAGGCGTGCCGGGGCGAATGCCGGCCAGCACGCCATCCTCGTCGAGGTACACCGCCCGTACATGGGCCGCGGCGGGCAGCATGGTGATCACCAGCTCGCTGGCCGCTGCCGCATCGCGGGGGCTGGCACTGATAGTACCGCCCAGGGCAGCCAGCTCATTGAGCGCGGCCTGGTTCAGGTCGAACAGGTGCAGGTGGTGGCCGGCTTTGAGCAGGTTGCGGGCCATGGGTGCACCCATGTTGCCCAGGCCAATGAAGGCGATATTCATGAGCAGGCTCCTAGCGCAGGTTGATGGTGGTGTTGACGCCGTCGTTGACGCTGTCGTCGTCGAACCAGCGGGCCGTCACCGTCTTGGTCTGGGTGTAGAACTGCACCACCTGTTTGCCATACGGGCCCAGGTCGCCAAGCTTGGAGCCACGCGAACCGGTAAAACTGAAGAACGGCACCGGCACGGGAATCGGGATGTTGATGCCCACCTGGCCGACATCGATCTCGCTTTGAAACTTGCGTGCTGCCGCACCGCTCTGGGTGAACAGGCCCGTGCCATTACCGAAGGGGTTGCGGTTGACCAGGGCGATGGCCTCGTCGAGGGTCTCGACGGTAAGCACCACCAGCACTGGGCCGAAGATTTCCTGGGTGTAGATCTGCATATCGGTGGTCACCCCGGAAAACAGGGTGGGGCCGACGAAATTGCCTTCCTCGAAACCCGGTACCTGCACGTCGCGGCCGTCCAGCTCCAGGGTGGCGCCTTCTTTCACGCCGCTTTCGATCAGGCTCAACACCCGTTGCCGGGCCTGCCGTGAAATCAGTGGCCCAACGTCGGTGCCTGGCTCGCTGCCAGCATTGACCTTGAGTTTCTGCGCCAGGCTCTTGAGCTCCGGCAGCCACTGTTTTGCCGCGCCGACCAATACCGCCACCGACGTGGCCATGCAGCGCTGGCCAGCGGCCCCGAACGCCGCCCCTACCAGCGCATTGAGCGTCTGCTCACGGTTGGCGTCAGGCAGTACCACGGCGTGGTTCTTGGCGCCCATCATGGCCTGTACACGCTTGCCGTGCTGGCCCGCCAGGTTGTAGACATGGGTGCCCACCGCCGTGGACCCGACGAAGGAAATGGCTTTGATGTCGGCATGGGTGCACAGCGCGTCCACCACGTCCTTGCCGCCGTGCACGACGTTGAGCACGCCCTTGGGAATACCGGCTTCCAGCGCCAGCTCCACCAGTTGCACGGTGGACAGCGGGTCTTGCTCGGAGGGCTTGAGCACGAAGGTGTTACCGCAGACGATGGCCATGGGGAACATCCACAGCGGAATCATCGCTGGAAAATTGAACGGGGTGATGCCCGCGCACACGCCGATGGGCTGGCGCAGGGTGTAGGTGTCAACACCGCCGGCAACGTTTTCGACAAACTCACCCATCTGCAGGCTGCCAATGGAACAGGCGTGTTCCACCACTTCCAACCCCCGGAAAATATCGCCCTCGGCATCGGCGATGGTCTTGCCCTGTTCTGCGCTGAGGGTCTGGGCGATACGTTTGGAGTGTTCGCGAATCAGCGCCTGAAACTTGAGCATGATGCGCATGCGCGCCCCCACCGGGGTATTGCGCCAACTGACATAGGCCGCTTGCGCTGCAGCAACGGCAGCGTCCACCTCCTCCCGCGTGGCAAACGGCACCCTGGCCAGTACCTGCTGGGTAGCCGGGTTGACGATGTCCCGCCATTCGCCGGCCTGGGACTGTACCCACTGGCCGTCGATCAGCAACTTGACTGGCTGGATAGCGGTATTTACCGAAACGTTCATCAAGACCTCCGCGTAATTGTTTTTGTGCATGGCGTGATGGCTCTTTCCTGGAGTATAGATGTGCAAACATCCAACAAGAACGCAGATAAAAGCCGGTCCAACATGCAAAAAAACCTCACCTCCCTGGGCTCCCTGAACTGGGATGACCTGAAGTTCTTCCTGGAAGTGGCGCGTACCCGCAAGGCCAGCAACGCCGCCAAACGCCTGGGCGTGGACTACACCACGGTGTCACGGCGCATCACATCGCTGGAAGCGGCGCTGGGCACCCTGCTGTTCGAGAAGTCGCGCACCAGCGGCTTCATGCTCACGGCTGAAGGACAGCGCCTGTTGGGCTACGCGGAGTCCATCGAGAGCACCCTGCACATGGCCTGTGAACAGGTCTCGGGCTCTGGCGTGGCGCTTTCGGGGCATATACGCATGGGCTGCACCGAGGGATTCGGCAGCTTCTTCATCACCCCGCAACTAAGTCACTTCATCGACAGCTATCCGGCCATCAGCGTCGATATATTGCCACTGCCGCACTTCATCAGCCTGTCCAAGCGCGAGGCCGATATCGTCATCGCCCTGGAGCGCCCGGAGCACGGTCCCTATGTGTGCTGCAAGTTGTGCGACTACCGCCTGCAACTGTATGCCACGCAGGACTACCTGGACCGCCACCCCCCGATCCGCCACAGCCGCGACCTGGCAGGCCAGCGCTTCATCAGTTATGTCGATGACCTGGCGTTCAGCTCCGAGCTGTTGTACCTGGCCAACCTGCTGCCCAACGCCAGCGCCAACCTGCGCAGCACCAGCGTCATCGCCCAATACGTAGCGGCACGCCAGGGCCGGGGCATGGCGATACTGCCGTGCTTTCTGGCGGCCCAGGCCCACGATCTGGTGCCGGTGCTGGCGGGGGAAATCAGTGTGACGCGGCAATTCTGGATGTATTGCCGGGAGGATTTGCGCAAGCTCAAGCGGATCAACCTGTTGTGGGATTACATCAGGGAGGTGACGGAGCTCAACAAGCCTTACCTGATGGGCGAGACGGTGGAACTCCGCTTCGCCGAATAACGCCTCGCCTGGCGCCGTACTTAGTTAGCGCCTGCCCACCCCGCGGTCGCGCTAGGTTAGCAGCTCCCACACACGAACAAGGAATGTTCCCCATGCCTGCAGACTTCATCCCCGAGCTCAGTTTCTATGCCTCACTGCACTGGACCCTGCCCAACGGCCAACCCGAGTTGCACGGCCTAAGCGCCACCTACCTCGATCAGGCCCCCTCGGCGCTGGACAATGGCTGGATCTATTGCAGCTCAGGCGATAGCTATTCAGGCAAAAAGCGCGTGGCGCTGGGCCTTGATGAGGTGGCCGGCAGGTTGGTTGGCTTGCATTTCTGGTTCGCCTGCCACCGCATTGCCAGCAGCTCGGACCTGCCGAGCTATCGCTACAACCTGCGCGTCTTTCAGGAGCAGGCTCATAACAATCCCTTCCAGTTCTATACGTTGGACAAGAGCCGTAACGGTTACCTGGCGCTGTATCAGTTGAACCCCTTCAACGCTCCACTCTGGGAGATCAAGGGGCTGGGGGCATCACGCCCCGAGGCGGGCGCGCAGGTGGACAATCTCACCTTGGTCAGCGCTGAGGGCGGCAGAGTACGCCGCCTGGTCGAAGACGGCTTCCCCTACTTGAGCGACCGCGCGGGGCATGACGCCCGCTTCACCGCCCGGATCGCGTCCGCGGATTTCAAAGGCCCCTGGTGACGTCGTGGCTTCAGTAGCCGGCTATTGGTTGTGGAAATCCTGAACTATCGATTTAAGCTTTCCTATTCTTTCCACCGTTGCCAGCTGCCTAAGATCAACCCATCAAACCGGACCGGTTCCACCAGAGAACCGGCCACCCGAGTGCCCTTTTGCTACTGCCCACACCAATGACGCCCCGGCCCATGCCGCCGGGGTGCTGTGAGTAGCATGAGGAGCATCGATGAAGCTGGAAATATTCCGCACCCTGTGGGGCTACACCGCGAGCAAGGCTCAGGCCCTGGAAGAACTGCAGGCCGCCGGCTTCGACGGCATGGAAGCGCGGCTGCCCCTGGTGGCTCGCGAGCGCAGCGAGTTCGCCGCGTTTCTGCACGCCAACTCGCTGAGTTACATTTGTACTCTTTTCACTGCCTACGACGTACTGCCCCAACAGTCAGCCCTGCCCGCCGAACATTTGAACGACCTGGACAGCAAGCTGGCCTGGGCCGGCGAGCTGACGCCGCGCTTTATCAACGTGCTGGCCGGCAATGACCGCTGGCCGTTGGCGCAGCAGGTCGACTTCTTTGGCCGGGCTCTGGAGCTGGGCCACAAGCACGGCCAGTTCCTGAGCTTCGAAACACACCGCTCGCGCTCGCTGTTCAACCCTTGGGTCACCCTGGAACTGATCCGTCAGTTGCCAGAGCTTCGCTTCACCAGCGACATCAGCCACTGGGTGGTGACCTGCGAGCGCCTGCTGGACGACCCGGCTGACGACCTGAGCGCTTTCATCGAGCGGGTACACCATATCCAGGCGCGGGTCGGTTACGACCAGGGGCCGCAGGTACCCCACCCCGGCGCGCCGGAATACGCCTGCGAGCTGGCCTTTCACCAGAAGCACTGGGAAGCCGTGTGGCAGGCCCAGCGCCAGCGCGGTTACCCGGTCAGCACCCTGACACCCGAGTTCGGCGCCGACGGGTACCTGCACCATTTGCCTTTCACCAATGTTCCGGTCGCCGACCTGTGGTCGCTCAATGTGTGGATGGCCCGCACCGAGCGCGCCCACTTCGAGCGTTTCCGTGGCGCCCACAGCTGAGGAACCCTGATGAACAATACCGAGCCCAAGGCCAACTTCAAGAGCATTCCGGTGGTGGACATCGCCGGGCTGTTCAGCATCGAACTGGAACACCGCCTGGCGGTGGCAGAACAATTGGGCCGGGCCGCCAGCGAGGTCGGCTTCCTGTACATCACCGGCCACGGCATCGCCCCCGAACTGATCAACAACCTTCGCCAGGCCGCGCGCGACTATTTCGCTCAGCCGCTGGCCGCAAAAATGAAGCACTACATCGGCGCATCGGACACCCACAAGGGTTTCGTCCCGGAGGGCGAAGAGGTGTATTCCAAGGGCAAGCCTGACCACAAGGAGGCGTTCGACGTGGGCTTCGAGGTGCCCGCCAACGACCCGCTGGTGGTGGCCAACACGCCACTGCTGGGGCCCAATCATTGGCCCGAGGTGCCTGGGTTCAAGGCGTCAGTGCAGGCCTACTACGCTGCGGTGTTCGCACTGGGGCGCAAGCTGTTCGACGGCTTCGCCCTGGCCCTGGGCTTGCAGGAAGGCTATTTCGACCCGCTGGTGACCCGCCCGCCGTCGAAACTGCGCCTGATTCATTACCCGTTCGACGCCGACGCCGTGGACGCACCGGGTATTGGTGCTCACACCGACTACGAGTGCTTCACCATCTTGCAGGCTGACCAACCGGGCCTTGAGGTGATGAACGATCTGGGTGAATGGATCGACGCCCCGCCCGTTCCCGATGCTTTTGTGGTCAACATCGGCGACATGCTGGAAGTGATGACCGCCGGCACGTTCGTGGCCACTGCCCACCGGGTACGCAAGGTCAGCCAGGAGCGCTATTCCTTCCCACTGTTCTACGCCTGCGATTACCACACCCAGATCAAGCCCCTGCCCAGCTTCGCCAAGGGAGCCATGGATTACGAGGAGATCGCCATCGGCGAGCACATGTACAGCCAGGCGCTGCAGACCTATCAGTACCTGCGCAAGCGCGTGGAAAACGGAGAATTGCAGCTACCTGCCAAGGCTCGCAAGCCTTCGAGTTTCGGTCATCTGAAAAAACAGGTTCAGCCGTCCTGACGCTGTCGTCGGCCCATACTTCCCCCCCTGGAGCGCACACATGTTCAACCCCACTCGCCTGTCCCTGCTGGCCGCCTGCCTGATGAGCGCCGGCGCCGCCCTGGCTTCGACCACCGCTACCCCTGGCCAACTGAAGGTGGGCATGGAAATCACTTACCCGCCATTCGAGTCCTACGACAATGACAAAAACGTGGTGGGTTCCGACCCGGAGCTGGCCCATGCCCTGGCCAAACAGTTGGATGCCAAGGCCGAATTCGTCGACACCAAGTTTCCCAACCTGATTCTGGGCCTGAATGCCGGGCACTATGACGCGATCATTTCCGGCATGTACATCACCCCTGAACGCCAGGCCCAGGCCATGACCATTCCTTACGCCCGCACGGGCGCGGCAATCATGGTACCGGCCGGTAGCGCGCTCAAGCCCGGCGCGCCGGAGGACCTGTGCGGCCTGAAGATCGGACTGGAACAGGGCACCACCTGGGTGGCGCAGTTCCAGAAGCTGTCTACCGACTACTGCGTCCCGAACAACAAAGGTGCTATCGCCGTGAGCGAATACCCCTCGGCGCCCGAAGTCACCCAGGCGCTGCTGTCGAAGAACATCCAGGCCCAGGTGGAAATCGCCGGTGCCGCACACATGATCGCCGAGAAGACCAAGGGCCGCGTGGTGGTGACCTCGCAGAATCTGGTTTACCCGCAAACCCTGGGCATCTATGTGAAAAAGGGCAATGAGGAGACCTACCAGGCGCTGCTCAAGGCCGTGGCCCAAAGCAAGCAATCGGGTGAATACGCGGCGATCCTGAAGAAGTACAACCTGGAAGAAGCCTCCAACTGACCCTGGAGCCAGCCGGCCCCCCGGGCCGGCTGCGGGAGGTGCCCATGCAATTCGATTGGTCTTACTTTATCTCGCTGTTTTCCATGCCCGCGTTTTGGGAGGCCTGCATCACCGTGGTCGAGCTCAGTGCGCTGGCCTGGGCCATCGGCATGCTGCTGGGCTTCGGCCTGGCCAGTGCCAAGCTCTCCAGTCAACGCTGGCTCAGCGTGCCTGCGGGGGTCTATATCTGGTTCTTTCGCAGTATTCCGCTGCTGGTACTGGTGGTGTTCGTCTACAACCTGCCGCAACTGTTTCCGGTCACCGGCGGCGTGCTGTCCGACCCCTTCTATTCCGGGTTGTTCGCCTTGGTTGTCACGGAAGCGGCCTACATGGCCGAGATTCACCGTGGCGGTCTGATCTCTGTACACAAAGGTCAGAAGGAGGCCGGCCGCGCCCTGGGCATCGGCGCCCTGGGCCTGCAACGGTTGATCGTCATACCCCAGGCCTTCCGTATTTCACTGCCCACCCTGATCAACGAATACATCACCGTGGTGAAGCTCACCTCGCTGATTTCGGTGATTTCCCTGACCGAGCTGCTGACCGTGGGCCAGCGCCTTTACGCACAGAATTTCCTGGTAATGGAAACCCTGGCGGCGGTGGCGGTGTATTACGTGCTGATCGTCAGCGTGTTCGGCTGGCTGTTGCAACGCCTGGAACGTTACCTGGACCTGAACCAGCGCACGCCACAGACCCTGGCCGCCAACCCGCTAGCGCAACTGCGGCAAAGCCTGGCCCTGCGCCCGGCATCGTCTCGCCCGCCTTTGCCGCCAGGCACAGCCCCAGCCTTGCAGTTGCAGAACATCCACAAGCGCTACGGCGACCATCGGGTGCTCCAGGGTATCGACCTGAACATTGCATGCGGCCAGGTGGTGTCGATCATCGGCCCGTCTGGCTCGGGCAAGACCTCGCTGATTCGTACCATCAACGGTCTGGAGAGCATCGACCAGGGCGAGATCGTGTTGTTCGGCGAAAGCTTCATCCACGCCGGCGACAGCCCCAACAACCCGCAGATGCGCCGGGGCGTGCGGCACATTGGCATGGTGTTCCAGAACTTCAACCTGTTCCCGCACTTGAACCTGGTGCAAAACATCACGCTGGCACCGCTCTACCACGGGGGCGAAAAGCCGGTCACTCGCCAGCAGGCATTCGTGCTGCTGGACAAGGTCGGGTTGCTGGCCCATGCCAGCAAATACCCGCACCAGCTTTCCGGTGGGCAACAGCAACGGGTGGCGATTGCCCGGGCACTGGCCATGGAGCCGCAGGTAATGCTGTTTGACGAACCCACCTCGGCCCTGGACCCGGAGCTGGTAGGGGATGTGCTCAAAGTGATTGCCGACCTGGCCAAGGAAGGGATGACCATGGTGATCGTCACCCATGAGATGGATTTTGCCTTGTCCATTTCCGATCGGGTGGTGTTCATGGAGAACGGTGTCGTGCAACTGGATGCAACGCCTGAAGGTATCCGCCACAGCCCGGACGCCGAGCGGGTACGGCGCTTCATGGGGATGGTGGAGGAAACGCCGACGCGGTTGGCGAGCAACTCCTGAAGCGCTGGGACAGCCGCGGCGCCGCGTCAGGCCTGGTACACCGCGGCGCCTGCTTCCCGAGCTGGCGGCGGCCAGGGCTACTCCAGCATCAGGCCGCTGAGGCGTTTGACTTTGCGGCGCACGGCCTCCTCGAAGACGCCCTTGCGGGGCTCGATCAAGGTGAACCAGTGCTTGGCACGGGTGATGCCGGTGTAGATCAATTCCTTGGTCAGTACCGGGTTCAAAGCGTCAGGCAGGATCAAGGCGGTATGGGCGAATTCCGAGCCCTGGGATTTGTGCACGGTCATGGCGAACACGGTTTCCACGTCATTGAGGCGGCTGGGCAACACGAAGCGCACGCCACCCTGGCCGTCGTTGCGCGGGAATGCCACCCGCAGCACCTGGCGGTCGACATCGCCCCCCTCGGGCAAGCGCAGGGCAATACCGATGTCACCGTTCATCAGGCCCAGGCCATAGTCGTTGCGCGTCATCAGCACCGGACGGCCTTCGTACCAGGGCTGGTCGCCGTCGATCAGCCGCGCCGACGTCAGGGCCTGGGTGGCACGCTGGTTCAGCCCATCGACCCCCCATGGCCCCTTGCGCACCGCACATAGCAGCTGGAAGGACTCGAACGCTTGCAGCACCTCATTGGCCCAGCGCGACCACTCGGGGCTGTCCAGGGCGGTTCGTGGCGCAGGGCGGCGGGACTGCAGTACCTTCAGGTAATGCGTGTAGCCTTCGGGCCCTCTGCCGCTATGCCCCTTGAGCAACAGGGTGTTAAGCCTGTCGTTGTTCGACAGGTAGAAAATGTCCTGATAGTCCTCGCCAGCCAATAACTGACGCGCCTGCTCGGCCTCCTGGCGGTTGACCCGCAAAGCCAGCTGGCCGATGCCGCTGCCTTCGCCAAACCGACGCGAGTGGCGCAGCATGACCACTTGTTGCGCCAACGGGTTGTCCTCGGCGCTGCCCACCCGCAGGCCACTGCCCGCCAGCGGCTCGCCGCTGACCTGCTCCAGCCAGCCGAGCGTCTGCGGGCTGTAGCAGCCCTGTTCGGCATCCCGGCACAGGTCGCCCAGCACAGCCCCCGCCTCCACCGAAGCCAACTGGTCCTTGTCACCCAACAGCACCAGGCGCGCGTGTGCGGGCATCGCGCCGAGCAGGTTGGCCATCATCTCCAGGTCGATCATCGATGCTTCGTCTACCACGAGCACATCGAGGGGCAAGGGGTTGGCGGCATTGTGGCGAAAATGCCGGGTGCCGGGCCGGCTGCCCAGCAGGCGGTGCACCGTGGTGACTTCCGTAGGAATCTTGTCCCGCACGTTGGCATCGACTTCGAGCTGCTTGACCTGGGCACTGATGGACTCGGTCAGGCGCGCCGCGGCCTTGCCGGTAGGCGCCGCCAGACGAATGCGCAAAGGCGCGCCCGCTTTCACCGCCGGGGCCTGCAGCAACGCCAGCAGGCGCACCACCGTGGTGGTCTTGCCCGTGCCTGGGCCACCAGTGACGATGCTGAACGCACTGCGGGTGGCCAAGGCGCACGCCAGTTTCTGCCAGTCGATACGCCCGCCCGCCGGGGCGCCGAACAACTGCTCGAGCCGCGCGCGCAGATCCGAAGGCGTGGCCTCCTGTTCGGCCAGACGCTGGCGCAGGGCAACATCGATACGCCGCTCGTACGCCCAGTAGCGGCGCAGGTACAGGCGCTGGCCGGCAAGCACCAGTGGGCGCTCACCACTGTCATCGGCAGCCATGGCCACGAGGCTGCTGGCCGCCAGGGTGGCGCGCCAGGCGTCGGCGTGCAAGTCCTTGAGCAGTTGCGAAGGCAGCAGCAGGGGGCCTGCCAAGGCATCCCCTTCGGGTGGCAGCGACAGGGCGAAATCCGGCTCTTCCAGTGTCTGCGCAAGGTCGAGGCAGACATGCCCGTGGCCCAACTGGTGGCTGGTCAACGCCGCCGCCAGCAGCACCAGGGGGTCGGTACCCGGGTCGCGCTCGGCCAGAAAGGCCACGAAAGCCTTGTCCAGCGCCCGCAGCCAGCCACGCTCGGCCCAACGGTCGAGCAGGGCGAGCAGATCATCGACGCGCCGCAGGGGCGCCAGATCAATCAGGGTTCGCGCTTCCAGCGCAGTGGGCAGCAGGTCGGCAAATGTGCGGCTCATGCCGGTTCTCCTTCGAACAGGTCGCCCATGGGTTCGGGTTGACGGACGACGCCGCGGAACAGCTCGTCCAGACGCTCGATCAGCACCCGGGGTGGACGAGCAAACGCCAGGCCCTGGCTGGGCGCGTGCACGCCGCGCAGGAAGACGAACACCGCGCCGCCCACATGCTGGTCGTAATCGTATTCGGGCAGGCGTGCCTTGAGCTGGCGATGCAGCGCCAACAGGTAAAGCACATATTGCAGGTCATAGCGGTGGTCAAGAATGGCCTGGGTCATGGCCGCCTCGGTGTAGGCGCTTTCGTCAGGGCCCAGCCAATTGGATTTGTAGTCGGTGACGTAGTACCGCCCCTGGTGCTCGAATGTCAGGTCTATGAAACCTTTGAACATGCCATTGAGCACGGCCCCTTCGGCGGGCGCGCGAGCAGCGCCGCCGTGGGTGTATTCGCGCACCAGGTTGTCGAGCTGGGTGACGTCGACCCGGTTGCTTGCGAACCAGAATTCCATTTCGATCTGGTACTGCTGCAGGTCGGCGAGGCGTACCTGGGGTACATCGTCGGCCAGGTTCAGCGAGGTCTGCAGAAGGTGTTGCAGCCAGGTATCCAGGGTCGCGATCCAGCCTGTCCAACCGCGCAGGTTGCACCGTCGCGCCACCATGTCGGCCAGCAGTTGCGGCTGGGTGGCGACGGTGCCGAACCCTTCGCGCCCGGCCCACTCCAGCAGCCCGTGCAGGAAAGTGCCGGGGTTGGGGCCACGGGGGAAACGGTGGATGTCGCCACTCGTAGCCTGGACTTCGCGGGGGGCGGCAGGGTCCAGGCGCTCGTCGTCGAACAGCTTCTGGGCCTGCGGGCTTTCCGGGGCCTGGTCATTGCCGGGCGTGATGGTGGCACTGATACGCAGCGCGCTATAGGAGGCGATCCACCAGTTTTCCGCGGCTCGACGCTTCGGCACTTTGGCCGGCAGCAGGTTAGCTTCGTTGCGTGGCGGCACATAGTGCAATGCATCCGCTTGCGGCATGGGTTGTGCGTGAATGGCTGCACAGCCCGCCTGAAGGTCACGCAGCCACGCGGCCAGCGCCTGGGACTCGCCGAGTGGTTGACCGCCGCCCAGCAGGTAACCCAGTGCCGATCGGTGCAGCACCGACTCCTTGGTATTGCCCCGCTTGAGGTCGGCGACGCCCAGCCAGCACGCGTGCTGGGCCCGGGTCAGGGCCACATAGAGAAGGCGCAGGTCCTCGGCCAGGCGTTCGTCATCCGCTTGGGCCACCTGCTGGGCCGTAGGGCTGAGGGTCATGTGTACCTGGCCCTGCTCGTCATGGAAGGACAGCGGCAGCCGCTTGCCATCCACCGGTTTCGCCGAACAGATGAAGGGCAGGAACACCAGTGGGTATTCAAGACCCTTGGACTTGTGGATGGTGACCACCTTGACCAGTTGCTCATCGCTTTCCAGGCGCAGGATCTGCTCTTCCCCGGCCTGCCCGGAAGTGGCCAGGTGTTCGGATAGATGACGGATCAGCGCCTGCTCCCCGTCCAGCTCACCGGCGGCCTGTTGCAGCAGTTCGGACAAATGCAGCAGGTTGGTCAGCACCCGCTCGCCATCGCTGCGCTGCATGAGGCTCTGGGGCAGGCGGAAGTCATGCAGCAAGCGGCGCAGCATGGGCAATACGCCCTGGGTGCGCCACAAGGCGCGGTAGGTGCGGAACTGCATGACCCGCTGTTCCCAGGCCAGTTCGTCCTGGTTCAATTGCGCCAGGGCGGCCAGCGGCAGGTTGAGGGTGGTAGTGGCCAGCGCGCCCCGCAGTGGGCGCTCGGCGTCCGGTTCGGCGCAAGCCTTGAGCCAGCTGAGCAGGTCGTGGGCTTCCTGAGCGGCGAACACGGAGTCCTTGTCGGACAGGTAGACACTGCGCACGCCGCGGGCGGCCAGTTCGCCGCGCACTGCCTGGGCTTCCTTGCCGTCACGGACCAGAATGGCGATGTCGGCGGGCATCACCGGGCGCATCGGGTCACCGGCCCTGGTGAAGCCCGCGCGTCCTTGCTGGCCGCCGTTGAGCAAGTCGACGATGGCGCTGGCGCACACCGCTGATAGCTGCTGACGATAAACCGCACCGGACACAGGTGCTTCAGTCTGCAGTTGCCACAGGTTGAGCGCCGCCGGCACCTGGCCGTCGACGCTCAGGCTCTCCTTGCGGCCCTGGGCCAGCACCGGCAGAAACGGCACGGGGTTGTCGTCGCCCTGGCGGAACAGGAAGGCTCCACGCCCCCGTTCGCGCTGCTCCCCCACCTTGAACACATGGTTCACCGCCTCGACCATGGCGTGGCTTGAACGGAAGTTCGTGCCCAGGGTGTGCAGGCGGCCGGTAGTGGCCTGACGTGCGCGCAGGTAAGTGAAGATGTCAGCGCCCCGGAAGGCGTAGATGGCCTGCTTGGGGTCACCGATCAGGAACAGGCCGCTGTCGGGCTGGTTGGCCTCGATGTGGTAGATGCTCTCGAAAATCCGGTACTGCACCGGGTCGGTGTCCTGGAATTCGTCGATCAACGCCACCGGAAACTGCTCGCGGATCAGCCCGGCCAGGCGCTCACCGCCCGGCCCTTGCAACGCGGCGTCCAGGCGCAGCAGCATGTCGTCGAAACCCATTTCAGCGCGACGGCGCTTCTCCTCCTCGAAGCGCGCGCCCACCCAGCGAGCCGCATGCTCCAGTACCGCGGCATCCGGGGTGGGCAGGCTGCCCAAGGCTTCAACCAGGCCCTGCATCGCCTCCAGGGCCGGGTGGCGTGGCGGGTCGCCTTTCCAGGCCTCTGCCATGCCGTCGGGGGTCAGGCGGGTAAAGCCAGTACCGATGTCGAGTTCGACCAGGTTTTCATCACTGGCCCAGGCACCGAGCTTGTCGAACCAGGGCTCGAAATAGCGGGCCTGCATCTTGCGCCCATCCACGGCCTTGGCCGCCACGGCTTCCAGGCAGATGGCGCGCAACTCTTGCGCCCATTGGGCCCATGGGGTCTTGAGCTGCTGCAACGCCTGTTTGCGCTCGGCCAGCGCCGCCGCGATGAGTTCGGCGGGTTCCTGCTGGCCACCACCACGCCGCGGGCTGCCGAACAGGGCTCGCACACGAGGGAGCAACGAAGCCGGGCTGCCCCAATGGCCGCGCACCCAGGCCAGGGTTTCACCTTCCATGACATAGCAGAAGCGCCGCCAGTAATCGCGTACCACCTCGCCGAGCAGGTCGCTATGGTCGGTTTCCAGGGTCTGGGTGAACAGGCTGCCGCTGTCGAAGGCATGCTCCCTCAACATGCGCTGGCACCAACTATGGATGGTTGATACCGCGGCCTCGTCCATCCACTGTGCGGCGATATCCAGCCGGTTGGCACAGGCGGCCCAGTGTTGCTCGGAAAACTGACCGCGCAGTTGGCTGATCAGGTCATCGGGGCTGGGCATTTCATCGCGGAAAAACCGCGCGGCTTCAGCCAGGCGCGTACGGATACGTTCGCGCAACTCCTTGGTGGCGGCGTCGGTAAAGGTCACTACCAGAATCTGCGGCGGCAGCAGTTCACGGCCAAAGCCGGCGCTTTCCCCGCCATGGCCCAGCACCAGGCGCAGGTACAGCGCCGAAATGGTGAAGGTCTTGCCGGTGCCCGCGCTGGCTTCGATCAGTTGGCTGCCGCGCAGGGGGAATGCCAGTGCCAGGGGCACCTCGCGATGGTCGTTCATGAGCGGGCCTCGTCGGCATCGATTGAACGCCAGCCAGCTTCGAACATCGGGCGATAGAGAGCATCGCACCAACCTTCGAACTCTTCGCTGTCGACCAACGTATTGAAATCGGGAAATTGGCGAGCCAGGGCCACGCTTTCGCGGCGCTCCCCATCGGTGGTGATGCCATCGCCTTCATAGGCTTTACGCGCCGCGGCCTCGGCCTTGACCGGGTCGCCTTGAGCCAGCAGCCAGGCGAACGCGGTTTTCACGGCGACCGGCAGTGGCCGGCGCATGCCTTGTTGCCACGCCAGCAACAGGTGGCCCAGCACTTCCCGGGCCTGCTCCGGAGCAAGCTTGGCGAGCACCAGCGTATCGTCGCTGGCCACCACTGCGGTGGTCAGGGGCAGCCCTACGGCACAGGCGGCCAGGTGATTGACCCAGGCACGGGTCAGACGGTGCCATTTGCGCGAACGGGCGCCACCAATGGCATTGGCAATGGCGGTGACACTCAACAGGTTGCCGTCGGCGCGTTGGTGCAGGCCGCTGACCCAGCCATCCAGGCGCAAGCCCTGGTATTCGAAGTTGACAGGCCTGGCGGCGATGACCGGGGTAGGCCAGAGCACCAGCAACTGCTGGTAGCGCTGCAACAGGTCGGGCAAGGGTTCTATCAGCTCCTGCTGAAGGCATTCGCCAAAACCGGCCATGGGCAGCAGCCCGCTGCCTTGCATGCGCAAGGCCTGCCCGTGAAGGGCGCCATCGACGTCATCGGTCACGGCCATCGCGGTGGTCAGCAACTGATCACTGAGGGTGTAACGCTCGAGCGCGTCCAGCACGAAAGGTTCTTCGTCGGCCAGGGGGGCCTCGGCAGTTTCAAAGAACACTTTCAACCGCTGACTGAAGAAGTGCCGTACGGGGTTGCGCAGGAAGTCCTGCAATTGCGTGAGTGCCAGGGGCTCATCTTGCTCGTGGCTCGGTAGCAGATCGTCCTGGGGTAACGGTTGCTGTTCCGCGTGCAGCACCCGCCATTCGGAGGCAAAACTGAACAGGCCACTGCCTTCATGGAAATAACGGCTGCTGAACGGCTGCAAGGGGTGCTCCAGGGTAAGACTGTGCACCAGCTGCTCGCCAGGGTTGAGCGACGCACCTTCCGCGGCGCCGTAAAGCTGCCAGCCACTGGCCAGATGGTCGCGCAGTTGGCCGATCAGCACCGACGCCGGGCGCTCGCTGTTGTCCCGGATACTGCGGCCGACCCAACTGATGTACAGCTGCTCTCGCGCCGACAATAAAGCCTCCAGCAGCAGGTAGCGGTCATCTTCGCGGCGCGAGCGGTCACCCGGGCGATAGTCACTGCCCATGAGGTCGAAATCCAGCGGTGGTTGCGCGCGCGGGTAATCGCCATCGTTCATGCCCAGCAGGCACACGACCTTGAACGGAATGGCGCGCATGGGCATGAGCGTGCAGAAATTCACCGCACCGGCCAGGAAGCGCTGGGACAGCTTGCCCTGGTCAAGCCCGGCCAGCCAGGCTTCGCGCACCACCGTCAATGGCAGTTGGTCATTGAGCCCTACCGACTCGCACGTCTGCAGCCATTGCTCGCGCAGTTCTTCGAGTTGTACCAGCAAGTAGTCGTCGTGCTCGTTGCTGGCCTGGAAGAATACCTGGGTCAGGCCCTGTAGCCGTGCCCCCCACTCCTGGGGTTGCGCAGGTTGCGACAGTACCTGATGAGCCACTTCGAGCGCGTCGAGCAGGCCCACCAGGGGCCCGATGAGGGCAGCATCCAGCCCGCCGATTTCGTCATATGGCTCGATGCCGCCATACCCCTGCCCACCGCCGACGGCGTAGCCTAGCAGCATGCGCCGCAAGCCGAACCGCCAGCTGTTCTGCTCCAGTCGCTCGGGCAGTCCCAGCCCGGCACGCTGCGCAGCGTTGAGGCCCCAGCGAATACCCGCGCCTTCAATCCAGCGGTGCAGCGTCGGAAGGTCAGCCTCCTGCACGCCGAAGCGAGCGCGCAGAGCGGGAACGTCCAGCAGGTCGAGGATCTCGCTGACCGCAAAGCGGCTGTCTGGCAACTTGAGCAGGTGCTCGATAGCGATCAGCAGCGGGTCTCGACCCCGTTGGTTCTGGTCCGTGAGGGTAAAGGGTATGAAGCGCGGGTCGTTGCGATCGAGCTGACCAAACACGGCGCGAATATGCGGCGCATAGCTGTCAACGTCGGGGACCATGACAATAACGTCACGAGGCCGAAGGTGCGGGTCGGCACTGAAGCGAGCCAGCAATTGGTCGTGGAGGATCTCCACTTCACGCTGGGCACTGTGAGCCACATGGAAGCGAACGGAGCGGTCCTTGGCGGGGTTGACCGCAGGCCAGGTGCCGCGCGTTTCCGCCAATGGACGCAACTCGAGGATGTCGTCCTGCAACTGGGCCAGCAGGGTGTGCGGCTCACTCTCACTGAACAGGTCGATGCGCCCTTCGCGAAACGCCGCGCGGTAGCTGCTAGGGTCATCATAACTATCGAGCAGGTTGATGTAGTCACGACCTTGCTTGCCCCAGGCGGCGAGCAACGGGTGTGCATGCTGATGCAGAGCCTCGGCGTCGATGACAGCAGGCATTCCCTGCTTTCGGGCCTGGCGCTTGTATTGATGACGCAGCAGATCCTTGTCGGCGACGATGTCAGACCAGTGGTGGCGACAGGGGTTGTGCACGCACAGCAGCACCTGGCTGAACCGTGCCAGCCCGGCCAGAGCCTCCAGCGCCTGGGCAGGCAGTGAAGAGATGCCGAAAACGATGACACGGTTGGGCAACCCCGCCGGTGCAGCTTCCAGGCTGTTGATGCGTTCGATGAAGCGTTGGTGCACGCCGGCGCGGCTTTGGGCCATGCCTTGTTCGCCAACGTCGTGCAGCAGCGCGCGCCACAACTCGGCTTGCCAGCAATTGGCTTCGGGAAGCGCTTTGGCTTCGCCCCTGACGTTGCGCAACTGATGACGGCCGGCGGCCCAGTCTTCAAGCCAGTCGGCGCGGTACACCTGATACTGGTCGTACAGGTCGGCCAGGCGTTCGGCCAACTGATAGCGTTTGCGCAGGTCGTTGTCGTCCGTCAGGAAGCGCTGCAGGGGCTCGAAATGGGGCTGGTCGATCAGTTGCGGCAGCAGGCGCATCAGGCGCCAGGTCAACGGGGCCTTGTCGAGCAAAGAAGTCTGGGGAATTTCGTCCTTGCCCAGCACCCCTCGATACAGCTGCCACATGAAACTGCCGGGCAGTTGCACATCGATGGCGGCGGCGATACCGCAGCCGCCCAGGTCGTCTTCGAGGGTATCCTCAGCCAGGGCCAACTTCAGCCACTGGGCGATACCGTTGCTCTGCACCAGGGCGATCTCGTTTTCCAAGGGGGCCAGAGGGTAGCGCCGCATCCAACTGACCACCAGGCTGCGCAGTTCATCGAGACGGTTGCCGTGAACCACCATGAAGCCTGGGGTAATAGAGGGATTGGCCGGCATGGGCGGTTCCTTGGCTGGGTATATTGGACAGGTGGGAACCTTACCAGATGTGGGGCAAGGGGCAGAATCCGGAACGGTCTGATAATGCTGTGGGCGCGATCTGGGGCGGTGGGCCTGATACTGCGGGTGCGGCCTTCCCGAGCTTCGCCCGGTCCCACATGGAAAGCGGTCGAGCCTGCCACGGTGAGGAACGCCAGAAAGACAAAACCCCCAGCTGCTTTCGCAACTGGGGGTTTCGGAATTTAATCTTGACGATGACCTACTCTCACATGGGGAAACCCCACACTACCATCGGCGATGCATCGTTTCACTGC
>Ga0207713_1000243_pt1 | contig 70146 bp, 69 predicted proteins | sample KBSS64metaG_FD_184404 | JGI IMG/M metagenome (GOLD analysis project Ga0207713, IMG submission 184404) | Switchgrass rhizosphere microbial communities from Kellogg Biological Station, Michigan, USA - KBS S6-4 metaG (SPAdes) (version 2) | ecosystem: Host-associated > Plants > Roots > Rhizosphere >...
CGGTGGCGCAGCAGGGGGGGCATCGGGATTGCTACCTGAGAGCATTCGTGGCGAGGGCTTGGGTTTGGTGGGCGGCATTGGCTCTCCCACCGGTATCGCCCTTGGGGGGGCTGGAGGATTTGGCGGCGGCGGGGCCGGGGCCGGAGGGGTTAGTGGCACCGGCAACGTTGGTGGTTCTGGAGCTTTGAGGATCGAGCTATGGTGAAGGTCGAAAACGGAAAACCGATTCGGGAAGAGTTGCCGGACTTCCTCAAAGGGCTGGCGCCAGAATCGCTGCTGGATCTGGCGTGGACCGATCCCGCCTTGGGTGTGCAGGCGGCCGCATGGTGGCCAGAAGAGAACGGCGACGGCGAGCTGGGCACGAACAAGAAGTGGGGCGCCGAGGTGCTGACCCTGAACACTGACCGCAAGGTCGTGGTCGTCACCCACAAGCAGGTCAATCTGACGGCTGCCGAGAAGGCTGAGCGAGACGCAGCAATCCAAGCCCAGACCACCGCGATGTTCGAGCAGGCGGTTCAGGCTAAGATGGAAACGGCGGCTAATGAGCGTGGCTACGACAGCCTCTTCACCGCCATTTCCTATGCCGATGAGCCGGCCGTCCCGCGCTTCCAGGCGGACGGCCAGGCGTTTCGCCGCTGGCGCTCTCTGGTCTGGGACTATGCGCACACCGAACTGAATGCGGTGCTCGCGGGGGAGAGACCGCAGCCGGACATCGAAACGTTTCTCGCGGCGCTGCCAGTTTTGGATTTACCGAGCTAACCGGCATCCGGTCGATTTCGGCCCTTCCGATATCTTAGTCAGTGGTGGCAAAATGGAATCCCTCTGAAGATATCCAAGGAAGAAACCATGACCACCATCGAGAACCAACAACTCATCAGCTCTCTCTACGTTGCCGCTTTTGGGCGCGCAGCGGACAAAGGAGGTCTGGCCTACTGGACAGAGCAGATGGGCGCTGGTCTGTCTTACGATGGCCTCATCACCAGCTTTTTGAGCAGCCAGGAAGGTCTGGCGCTTGTCGGCAGTGGTGTGAATGACCAAACGTTTTTGGACAATCTGTACGGGAACGTACTTAGTCGTGTGCCCGACGCAGGCGGCGCGGCGTACTGGCAGGATCGTCTGGACAGTCTCGAAAATCGCACCCAATTGATTAAAGAGTATTTGTCCTCTATCACCAGTAGCGGAGGGACGGATTCCCAGCTTCTCTCAAACAAAGTCGAATCCAGCTTGAGCTTCGCCGCGTCAAAGTCAGGTGACAACCTGGTTTATGCCAAGTCCCTGTTAGGCTTCGTTACGAGCGACCCTGCTTCACTTGTTTTCGCCAAGGCTGTGAACGATGCCTTCGACAACCCACAGCCTGCTACCCCTCCAGTAGTCATCACGCCACAGTTTGTTTTGCATGAAGACACAGGAGCGTCAGCAACTGACGGCATCACAAAAAACGGTTTGATTGACGTAACCTTGCCAACTGGCGCTACGTCGTGGGAGTTTACAAGTGACGGGGGGCAAAGCTGGACGCAGGGTACCGGAACCAGCTTTTCGCTTGCAGAGGGTGTCTATGCTGCGGGCTTGGTCAACGTCCGATATGAGAAAGGCGGCGTGACCACTGAAATTGGCAGTACCGAGTATTCCATCGTTGTTGATCAAACGGCGCCAGCTGTCACAAGTTTCATCAATTCTGGCTTCGGTTCAAATAATGGTATTCAACACTACAATTTCCAAGCTAGTTTTAGTGAAAATGTCACTCTAAATCCCGCCTTCACCGGTAGCGATGCTACCTACGAGTATCAATCGGCGACGACCCCTCTTACCGTTAATTTTATTTTTGGCAATAACGTCGCCTTACAGGGCGAGACTGCTGCACTTACTTCTAAAACTGTGGAAATTATCATCCCGACCGGCCAGTACGTAGATGCGGCAGGAAATGAGTCGAGTGGCTACATCAATAGCAACTTTACTACCTTGGCTGCTGGCTAAAGCTTAACGCATTAATTGGTTACAAATCGAGCCCGCCGAGTGCGGGCTTTTTTCCGCCTGGAGATTGAGCATGATTACATCCGTAGGCAAATTCGGTACGCATCCGGCTGTGCGTTTCACCAGTCGCTGGAACGTAGCCACCCAAGAGCCGCTGGCCTTCAATGACTCGACGCATGGGCTTCTGACGGTGCCCGCCGACTTCGGCAGCGACTTGGCCTCAATCCGCACGCTGCGTGAGGTGTGTCGGTGGGCGGCCGTCGGCGCGCTGGCGGGTTGGGTCTTCGCTTGGGGCTGGCTAGCGGCCGCGCTGTTGGTACTGGCCATTGCCACGCTGGCGCTGTACGGCCTGCTCGCCGGCTACGGCATGCGCGCCGCCATCTTGCACGGCTGGCTCTATGGAGTCGGCACCCTGAGCCGCGCCGACTGCGACGCCGTGTTCTATCGCGCACTGACAACTGGAGACGGAACCGCTCGATGGCGGGCCTCAATATTCTGGTTGGGAGTCAGGCTCGGCGGATTTGCCTCATACACCAAGACCCCGGCCAGTCCGGGGTTTTCTTCGTCTGGAGATCAGTAAATGCGTACATCTCAAGAAGGCTTCGCCCTCATCAAGTCGTCCGAGGGTCTTCGTTTGACCGCATACCCTGACCCAGGTACTGGCTCCGAGCCATGGACAATCGGTTACGGCTCGACCCGGGGCGTGGTGAAAGGGATGAAGATCACAGTTGAGCAAGCCGAGCGCATGCTTCAGAACGATGTCGGCCGATTCGAGCCAGAGCTTGATAACTTGGTGGAGGTGCCACTTAAACAAAACCAGTGGGATGCACTGATGAGCTTCGTCTACAACCTGGGCGCTGCGAATCTGGCGTCGTCCACTCTGCTCAAGCGTTTGAACGTGGGCGACTATGACGGGGCTGCCGCTCAGTTCCTTCGCTGGAATAAGGCTGCCGGACGGGAACTACCGGGACTGACTGCGCGGCGCCGCGCTGAGCAGAAGTTGTTTCAGGGGGCGGCATGACCGACCTGCGCGTCAAGCTGCTGGCTTACGGGCTGGCAGTAGTTGCGGTGTTGGGTCTGACTTGGTGGGCGCTGTCCGCCGCTTACGGGCGTGGCGAGACTGCCTCCGATCTGCGCTGGAGCGCCAAGTGGGCAGACCAGCAGGCGCTCCAGGCAAAAGGGCTGGCCGCCGCGACCACGGCCAATCAAGTCGAAGAACAACGTCGACAGACGGCAATCAACCAGGTGGCGAACGATGCGAGACAACAACAAGTTGCGGCGGTGGCTGATGCTGCTGTCGCTGACGCTGCTGGTGAGCGGGTGCGCGAGCAAGCAGGAAAACTGGCTGCCGGATCAAACTGCACCGCCAGCGATTCCCTCGCTGCCCAGCGAAGCGCGTCAGCCACCCGCGCCGCCATGGTGCTCTCCGACTTGTTCCAGCGGGCTGACAAAAGAGCGGGAGAGTTGGCAAGGGCTTATGACGCAGCCCGAGGAGCAGGACGGGCATGTGAGCGTGCATTCAAATCATTGAGCGTGCCTGGCGCAAAGGGGTGAGCAATGGGCCTCGAGATGATGTCGTCTAGATCGACGGGCCGACACGCTGAACCTGGGTATCACAACTTTTGTAAGAATGTCCCGTGAGTATTACCTATCGCCATTCGGGATGAGACTTGGCTATCGTAATGATGTCATTGAATAGTCGAGTCGCATGCTTTGATTGGGCAATATCTATCCTAGGGATCCGTAGAAACCTACTCTTCTTAATTTCTCCGAAGTAAGGTGGGGGGAGGTGTTGGTAAATTGGAGAAAATATATAAAAGACTAGAAATCCTTCTACCATGAAATAAAAGTTAAATCCTGATGGTGATTCCTCAAGTATTGGAGAAGTTAGCATTTTTCTCACTACCTGTTCATCCATGCCAGCCAACGGTTTGATGCGCGTTAGGCCAATCTTGATGTGATCCGTAATGTCTGCACCGTGTGGCGTAATGTTTTCGCTCAATATAACATATCTTATCAGCTCGTTTATGTCTGCTCCAAGATCTACCTTGCTGAACTCCGGTAGTCTGGATATCGACGCCCGCCATATGATAGACAGCCACATGATGTAAAATTTTTTGAAATTAAGGTTGTGGTAAGTAAGCTTTGCGTGAGATTTGCTGACTGATTTGTAATTGCGAAAAAAGCTTAGCTGAGAGTTTTCATAGGTGACATTCAGAAAGTGCTCGCAATCAGCACAAAGCAACGGTTCATTCCAGTTGGCATTGTCTAGTGCGGGCGAAATTTTTGGGTCGGTATTTAGTTTAATCAGCTGCGGGATGCCATTTTTTATCTTGTGGAAAAAGCTCCTCGGAATTATGTGAGAATCGCTTAGTGGCTTATTTTCCAAGCATAGCGAACAGGCGTCCATGTCTATTGACCTCTTTGCAAGTTGGGGTGCTCGCCGGCACTCGCTTTGTTAGGTGGCTTTGTATGACGCAATATGCATCGTGGCGCTCTTACTAGCTAGCAGATTTTGGTTGTATTAGGTGCGGGCCCTGATTCCGCACATTCCCCACATCCTTGCTGACCTCGAACCAGGTGAACTCCTCGGTTGGCCGGCAGCACTCCTTGGCGATCTCGGCGGCGCGCTCCGGCGTCGTCTCCGGATCGACCCATTCCCGGGCATGCTCTGGGCTCAGCACCACCGGGCGCCGATCGTGGATGTCCACCATCCCCTGGTCTGAATCCCCAGTGATGATGACAAAACCATTCTGCGGATCTGGCTCCAACCCCTGATGCACTTCCGCCAGCGCGGCGAAGAACATCGGTCCTTCCTCCTTGAGCCTGATGAAATACGGCTGCTTTTTCTTGGGATCGTCCGGATCCTTCACCCACTCGAACCAGCCATTGGCCGGGGCCAGCGCGCGCCCATTCGGCCACAACTGCTTGAAGTACTTCCCCGTCATCACCGTCTCGACCCTGGCATTTATGGGTGCGGGTCGCTTCGCATCCTTCTTCGCCCAGAACGGCGACCATCCCCATTTCACCTTGTCCACGCTTAACCCGTTTTCCGTCGGGCGGATTATCTCCACCCGCGTCGACGGCGAGACGTTGTAGCGCTCAATCGGCCAGAGGTCATATCCGTTGATGACGATCTGCTTCGACGCCAGCTCTTTGAGGTAATGGTCCATCGGCTCGTAGATCGAGTAGCGTCCGCACATGGTGTCACCTGTCGAAAATCGGCTTATACAGTGTTGACCACGATAGCTCAGCTTAGTTAACTGTATGCATATACAGTAATCAAGAGGGCGAACCATGTATTTCTTCATCACACCGCGAAGACGCCTTGGCGTGGCGATCGACAAAAAGGAGCTTCCTAAGATTCCGCCGGTCCGGGGAGACGTTCACATCATCGAAACCCATGACGAGCTGCTCGGGCGTACAACTATCACTGCCTGGGTGTTCGAGGCTGGCCCGGGGGCGGGGATGCTTCCCCGTTTGCTGGACGTGACCATCACTGGCATGGCGACGAATGGAATGAACCTCACTGGCGTCGAGGTAATAGACGATGCGGTCTATGCGCAGTCATGGTGGTGCCGCTTTGAATGAGTCCATGCTTTTCGATCAGCAGAAAATCTCCCTCGATGAGTTGTTCAACATGCGAGATCCAGGCACGTACCTGGTCAAGGTTGAGGGTGACAGCATGGAGGGTGCCGGCATCTTTTCCGGCGACCTTCTTATCGTGGACAAGGGCATGGAGCCAGCCGAGGGGATGATCGTCATTGCAGTGGTCGACCAGGAGCCGACGGCGAAATACCTGACCTTCGACTCTGGGATGCCCGTGCTTCGATCGGCAAGCCCGAAGTACCCACCGCGGTACATTCTTGAGAACAACGACTTCGAGGTGTGGGGCGTGGTCACATACAGCATCCGCGACCACGACAGGAATTAAGGATGGACGTCAAAGAGAGGGAATTGAAGATCTGGCATGACCTGCTCGACCATGAGGCCAGGCGCGAGTGTGCGACCGACCACTGGGCGGGTGAGTTGCAAGGCCACGCCAAGGCGATGCGCAGGATGTCTGTCATCGACGACGAGGAGTTGTGCGAGCTGCTCGAGCTGGCCGACGCGGCTTTCAGCCATGTCAGCGAGGAGCTTGAGACTCGGCGGTGGTTGGAGGAGCAGCGAGGGAAGGAGGAGGGGTGAAGCGGTCGGCAGGACGCCGGGGGATGAAGCTGCATCGTCGCGGTGCGGTAGCAGATCACCGCCATGCGGAGAAATTCTTCCCCAAAACGCAACCGTTCGGACCAGTGTTTGTTGAGTTTGCAAGATGCAAAAAAAGGTGTGTTTTTGGAGGGTAAATCTTACTGTAACTAGTTGATTATATTAGTATTAACTGCGTTCTCCGTGAAGTCTCAGTCGACGATGACCAGATCGAAGGGGCGAGCCAGCCAATGCTCCAGCCCTTGGGCGCCCTGTTCTGCGACGTCGCAACGATGCCCCAGAAATCCCAGTTGCTGGCACAGCAGCAGACGGTTGGCGGGGTGGTCGTCGACCACCAGGATGTCGAGCGTGGCTGTGCCCTGTGCGTCGTTGTTTTTGGGTGCTGGCAGGCTGGCCAAGGGATCCAGGGTCATCAGCTCCAAGGTCATCTGCACCCGGGTTCCCACGCCCGGCTGGCTGTCCAGTGTCAGGGTCCCGCCCATCATTTCGCAGAGACTGCGGCAGATCACCAGGCCCAGCCCGGCCCCGGTTCTAGCCAGATGCCCGCTGTTGTCGGCTTGGGCAAATGGGGCGAACAGGCGCTGCTGATCCTCTTCGCAGATACCGATGCCGCTGTCCTGTATGACGACCTGCAGGCGGATCAGCTGCTCGCTGATGGCGGCTTCGCATTGCAGCGTGATGCGAATCTGCCCCTGTTGGGTGAACTTGATCGCGTTGCTGATGAGGTTGGAGAGAATCTGCTTGAAGCGCAGCGGGTCGATCAACACGTCGATGTTGGTGCGGCTGTCCAGATCCAGTTGCAACGCCAGGCTCTTCTGCCGGGCCAGGCCGTCGAAGACCCTGACCACCGATTCTACAAGCTGGCGCAGGTTGGCGCGTTCCGGGCTCAGGGTCAGGCGGCCTGATTCTATACGGGCAATGTCGAGGATATCGCCGATCAACTCCAGCAGATCCTTGGCCGAACTGTAGGCGACCTCGATGGCCGGGCGGTCGAGCTGGCCCTGATCGGCGCGCTTCAAGGCCAGCTCCAGCATGCCGATGACGGCATTCATGGGGGTTCTGATTTCGTGGCTCATGGTGGCCAGGAACGTACTCTTGGCACGGTTGGCGTCATCGGCCTGCTGCTTGGCGGATTGCAGGTCCTCGATCAGTTGGCGCCGTTCGCTGATGTCGATCCAGCCGCCAATGATGCCCTGCACTTTGCCCAGCGAGTCGCGAAACGGCAGGATCCAGTGGTAGATGGTCAAAGAGCGTTCGCCGATATGCAGAGAGCGATCAAGTATCAGCGACGTGCCATCGGTCATCACCTGCTGGTAGTCGGCAACGTACTGGCGCGCTTCCTGGGCATCGCTCAGGACGCCGTCGAGGATGCTTTTGCCGATCACGTCTTCACGCCTGGCGGAAAAGGCAGTCAGGTAGCTTTCGTTGCACATCTGCAACAGGCCTTTGCGATCGCGTACGTAGATGGGATGCGGCGTGCCGTTGACCAGGGCGCTCATGAACTCGAATTGATCGTTCAGGGCGCGTTCGGCACGCTCGCGCTGTTTGATCTGGCGCCGCATCCAGGCGTTCCAGGCCAGTGACCCGAGCAGCAGCAACCCGGCGCCGACGACGATCTGGTAGACCAGCAGCTGGTAGTCTCGCCAGGCTCCGCGGCTGGGCGGAATGTAGGTTCTCCAGCGATTGTTGATCACGGCGAGGTCTTCGGGAGCGATGCTCGACAGTGCCTTGTCGATGATGGCTGTAAGTTCGGTGGCATTGCGTGAGGTGGCCATCGCAATGCGTGCCGGCTCCTGGCCCACCGTGACGCGCATTTGCAGGTCATCCTGCAGTGCCCGTGAAGAGATGAAGTAATTGGCGCTGAACAGTGAGGTAATGGCCCCCTCGACGCGACCGTGGGCCAGCATGTCCAGTGCCTGTACCGGGTTGTCGACTTCCACCGGGTAGATGCGCGGATGCTCTCGGCCAAGGTAGGGCAGGGTCGGGCTGCCAAGCACCATGGCGACGCGCTTGCCGTCGAGCTGTTGGAGATTGGCAGGGCTGGTCGGTGCCTTGCGGGTGACCAGCACGAAGGCGTTATCCATGTACGGGCGGCTGAAGTTGAACTGTGCTTCGCGCTCGTCGCTGGGCACCAGCGCGCCGATCAGATCAGCCTGGCCCTGGCCGAGCCGGTTCATCATGTCGCTCATGCTGGGGGCGCGGCTGACTTCGAACTGCAGGCCGGTGCGCAGGCGGATCAGGTCCAGCAGGTCTGCGGTCACCCCGCGAAAGTTGCCGCTGGCATCGAAAAAGGTGAGGGGGGCGTAGGCTTCGTTGATAACCACGCGAACCTTGGGATGTTGCGCGATCCAGCGCTCTTCACGCTGGGTGAGCAACAGCTTCTGATCGGTCAGAAGGAGATCGGTGCCAGCGCCCCAGCGTTTCGAGATGGCAATGCGTTCATCGATCGGAATGCCCTTGAGTACCAGATTGACCACGTCCAGCAACGCCGTATTCTCCGCGCGCACGGCAAAGCTGAAGCCGTTGGCCTCGTGTTTGCCGAAGTTGGCCATCTGTATGTTGTTCAGGTAACCCTTGCTGATGACGTAGTGGGTGGAGATGGCATCGCCCAGGAAAACATCGGCCTGGTTGAAGGCCACGGCGTTGATCGCGTTCTGGAACGAGGGAAAGACCTCAAGGCGTGCCTTCGGGTAGAGGGCCCTGATTTCGTCGGGCGGCAGGTAGTGGTAAGCCATGCTCAGCCGCAGGCCGTTGAGCCCCTCGGTCAAGGAGCGGGTTTCTCCGGTACGCGTGACAAGTACCGGCTGATCGACTGCGTACGGCGACGACAGGGTAATTTGCCTGGCGGCGGCTTCGTAGCCATTGGCACTGCCCAGCAGATCGATCTGGCCGTCGACAAGTGCGTCGATTGCCTGGTCGCGGGTCTCGAAGCGCAGGACCTTGACCGGCAACTCCAGGGCGCGGCCCAGGATGCCGGCGTAATCGGCGGTGAAACCTTCGTAGTCGTGACCGGTCAGCGTCATGTCAAAGGGGGGGTAATCCGGGGCGCTGGTGCCCAGAATCAATTCGCGCTTGTTGCGCACCCATTGCCATTGGGTTTTGTCCAGCGTGACGTCCATGTGCGCCGGATTGGAACGGCTCAGCAGGGAGTAACGTTCGGCGGCATTGGCCTGGGTCTGAACGATAACGCTCAGACAGGCGAATGCGGTCGCTATCCAGTAGTCCTTTAGCCCCTTCGACATCCTATCTCTCACACCAGCGAATTGCGTTTAGCCATCTCTATTAGTTCTACCAGAGTCTTGGCTTTGAGTTTTTGCATGAGCCGGGTCTTGTATGTACTGACCGTCTTGTTGCTCAAAAACATCCCTTTGGCGATTTCCTTGTTTGTTCGCCCCTGGGCAAATAGCTGCAACACCATCAATTCGCGGTCATTGACCAGTTTGAAACGCTCGAGTTCGCCCGGATCGCCATCACGTGCCGACAATGTGCCGAGCGCCTGGCTCGGGAAGTAATTGTAGCCGGATAATACTGCCTTCACTGCGCTCACAAGTTCACTGAGGTCTTCCTGTTTGCACACATACCCCGCCGCACCGGACTGCATGCAGCGTATCGCAAAGAGTCCGGGGGCCTGGGCAGTCAATACCAGAATCTTGGCGGGAAGGTTCATGGCATTGAACCGGGCCAGCACCTCCAGACCATCGAGTTTGGGGATGCTGATGTCGAGGATGATGAGGTCGGGCATGCATTCACGTACCATTTGCATCGCGTCGACGCCATTATCGGTCTCGCCTACGATCTCGTAGTTTTCGTTTTCCAGCAGCATTCTGATGGCCAGGCGAACGACGGGATGATCGTCGATGATAAAAACTGAGTTCATGATGAAATCCATAACAAGCAGCGAAGAAAGCGCGCACCTTATCGCAGATGTTCGAGGACGCGCATGGACAGAACAGGTCTGCGGCCATATATAGGAAAGTTCCTACATGATTTAGCGGCTTTCCGTACGCAAATGCTCGTGGTGTGCATAAGTGTTTAAAAAATGCAAAGCTTTCGTGCAGGTGAAAGCGGTTATCAGAAAGCGAGTGTTTATTTCCATTGGGAATGTTCCTACATGAAGATAAGTATCTAGCTACATATTCAAACAGTGTCAGTTTTTGAAACAGTCAGGCGGCGTTTCACCTTTTTGGGGGTGCGCGCTGTCTTCATTTGCATCTATCTGTGATTGGATGCCGAAGTGTCGTCAGAGGTCACTTGAATCGGGTGATATAAGTTGCAGAAGTTCCAGGGTGTTCATGGGTTTCATCAGGCAGCCCAGTAAAGGAAGGCCTCTGCTGCGGGCCTGGCTTTCAATCTCGGCGAGTTGCCAGGACTCAAGACCGCTGAGCAATACCGCGTTGCGGATCAGCCCGCGCTTGCTGGCAAGCTCTATCAGGTCTGCACCGTCCATGCCTGGCAGGCGCTGGTCGCAGAGTAGAAGATCATAGGGCTCCGGGCTTCGCTCAAGGGCTGCAAACGCTTCAGTGGCATTCAGTGCAGGGGTCACTCGGTACAGGCCGTGATTGTTGAGCAGGACCTGCAAGGCAATCAGCTGGAATGGATGATCTTCCACCAGCAGGATTCGTAGGTTGTGTCTGGGCATCGGGTCGTCCGGAAAAGGGTCATGGGTGGCTGATCGGATCGGGCGCGAGTCCGGGAGCATGGGCGGTGAGGCGTTCAGGGCAGGTGAGCACCAGGTCAGGCTGATGGGACGGCCGGATTATTCGGCAGGGGTGGGGAAGCGACGATAGGACGTTTCCGAGAGGCCTGTAGGACGTTTCCGAAAGTCCGGTTTTATTTTCCTTAAATGCGAAAAGAAAAGCCCCAAGCCTTGCAGGGCTTTGGGCTTTCTTCGATGGCGTTTAGCGATGGGGTTGATTCAGACAGGGCTTGAACGGCCTGTCATTTCCCGAGCCATTTCGCTGGCGTAGCTGTCAGTCATGCCGGCAATGAAGTCGATGACCCTGAGGAAAGAGGTGTGCAACGGCCATTGCGGGTCCGGGGCGTTATTGCCCAGCAAGTCCAGGATACGCCGGCTCTTGAACGAGGGCGTTTGACCGCCGAACTGTTCCAGTGCCGCGCCGCAGAATGCGTTGAGCAGGATTTCCAGGGTGGTGTAGGCGCCGATCTCGTGCAGGGTCTTGCGTTTGTCCTGGAAGATTTTCTTGCGTGCCATGTCCTTGGCATTCAGGACGCAGCGTTTGGCGGGGCCGTGCATATGTTCCACCAGGTCGCCCTGCAAGGTCCCTGCGAGTAACGCATCCTGCTGCTCGACAAAGGCGCGGGCGGCGGCGTTGGTCAGGTGTTCAATGGCCTTGCCCCGCAGGATCGCCAGCTTGCGTCGCCGAGAGTCGCCAGGCCCGAGCTGGCGATAGGTTTCCGGCAGGTCATCACCCACCAGGCCCAACAGTAGCGACTCGACTTCGGGGTAGGTCAGCAGCTCCATTTCCAGGCCGTCTTCGAGATCGATCAATGCATAGCAGATGTCATCCGCTGCTTCCATCAGATACACCAGCGGATGCCGGGCCCAGCGCTGGTCCTCGAGTTGTGGCAGGCCGAGTTTGCTGGCGATCTGTTCCAGGATCGGCAGCTCGCTCTGGTAGCAGCCGAACTTGTGCTTCTTGTAGCCCATGGAGTCGGCGTGGCGCGCGGTCCACGGGTATTTGAGGTAGGTACCCAGAGTGGCGTAGGTCAGGCGGGTGCCACCTTCGAACTGGTGGTATTCCAGTTGCGTCAGTACACGAAACCCCTGGGCATTGCCTTCGAAATTGAGAAAATCGCTGCGCTCGGCATCGCTCATCGCATCGAGCCAGCCCCGGCCTGCCGCCTGCTTGAACCAGTTGCGGATAGCGTCCTCGCCCGAGTGGCCGAACGGTGGGTTGCCGATGTCGTGGGCCAGGCACGCCGACTGCACGACCATGCCCAGATCGCTCGGCTCGCACCAGTCGGGCAGGGCGTTGCGCAAGGTTTCGCCCACGCGCATGCCCAGCGAGCGGCCCACACAGCTGACTTCCAGCGAGTGAGTCAGGCGGGTATGGATGTGGTCGTTGCTGGTGACGGGGTGGACTTGGGTCTTGCGGCCGAGACGGCGAAAGGCGCCGGAGAAGATGATTCGGTCATGATCCTTGTGGAACGGGCTGCGGCCCAGCTCTTCGGGGCTATGCAGGGTCTTGCCGAGGCGCTCGCGGGTAAGCAGTGTTTGCCAATCCAAGGCCGGTACTCCATCAAGTGATTACCGGCCTAGCTTCACGCCTGCCCCGCAAAGCTGCAAGGGGCAGATCGTCGCCAGGCGTGAATCAGAAACCAGCGGCGTCGACATCGATCAGCAGCAGGCGCTGGCCATTGTCGAAAAATTGCCCGGCGGTCAGGCAATACTGGTTGCTGGTGGCGTCGCGGTAGGTGTTGGACAGGGTCAGTCGACGCTCATGCCAGCCTTCGGCGAGCAGGTGGTAGAAGTAGGGCCGCCAGGACCAGTTGTGGCCCAGGTAGCGGGTGTCGGCCAGCCAGGCGCCGTTCTGCCATTCCAGGTTGGGGGTGAGCTGGGTGCCCTGGCGATCGCATTGATAGAAACGCAGCAGCCAGGGGAAATCCGCAACGTCGGGCAGCTCGGCCAGAGGCGCGTTGCCCTCGGCCCATCCCTGAAGCCGTTGCATGAGCTGACACAGTTGCTTGCGCAGGGTCATCAGGCGTTCGCGCTCGACCACTTTTTGCTGCACGTAGCGGTCACGCAACTGGGCGAAACGCTCGACAAAGGCGTCGGCGGCGAAGAAGTCTGTCTCGGCCTGGGCGAAGAGAAAGCCTTGCACATAGCGCGAGCCGCACTCCAGGGCGAAATGCAGTTCGGCCTCCGTCTCGACGCCTTCGGCAATGATCCAGCAACCGGTCTTTTCCGCCATCTGCGCCAGGGCCTTGACCACGTCGCTGCTCGGCCCGCCTCGCGCCGCTGCCTGAAACAGGCGCATGTCGAGCTTGAGAATGTCCGGCTGCAACGCCAGCACCCGGTCCAGTTGGGAGTAGCCAGCGCCGAAATCGTCGATGGCGATGCGCGCCCCGGCCTGTCGATAGCGCGCCACGACGTCAGAGAGGCGTTGGCTGTCGCCGCCCAGTTCAGTGATCTCGAAGACGATTCGGTGCGCCGGGATGCCGTGGCGTTGCAGTTGTTTGAGGCTGGGAAGGGGCTGGTCGGGACGCAGACGGCTGATCCAGCGTGGCGAAATGTTCAGGCTCAGGAACCAGTCGGCAGGGGCTTCATGCAGGCGCTGCAAGGCGTTGTCGCGAATCAGTCGGTCTAGACGGCGCAGCTCGGCCGCAGGCCTTCTGGGGTCGGCAAACAGCGGCCCCACCGAGAGCAGGCGACCATCGTCCTGGCGCAGGCGCCCCAGCGCTTCCATGCCCGCAATCCGGCCTGTCGCGGTATCGATGAACGGCTGAAAACAGGCTAGCGGTTGCCCATCGATCACATGGCCTCCTTAGGGGTGATTGGCATTATTGTCGACACAAACGGCTACGCCCTAGCCCGACATGCATCGTCGAGCGAGGGCGTAGGCCTGGGGGTGTTGCAAGAATGTAGCCAAAAGGCCATCTCAAGGACGGCGCGAGGAGCCCTGCAAGATGAGTTTGATGATTGGCAACAGGCTGGCGCTGAGTTTGATAAGTCGGGTCACGCTGCCGGTGCGCTGGCTGCGCGTGCCTTTGCCGGTGAGAAAGCCGAGCAGGGACACGATGCCGACTCCCCACAGCGGGGCGTGCTTGATGCCCAGCGAGCCTGGCAGGTCATTGGCCATGCCGCGCATGCGATGCAGGGGCCGCATCAGTTGCGCCGACTCGTGCCGAATTTCCTGACGGTGCATTTCCATGCGCAGGCGGATCAGCGCCTTGCGCAGCTCGCGACGGTTATGGGTCTGGGGCAGTTGGGGCAGGCTCATGGCATCAGTCGCTCGCGGTCGTTGGCCAGCTCTTCCAGCGTGGAATGGAAAGGGGAGGACTCATCGAAAATCGCTGCTTTGAGACGCATGGCGCAGAACAGCGCCGCCAGGGTGTAGAAGGCGCAGAGTCCGATGATCCCGGTGAGGCGATAGCTGTCCCAGACCAGAATCAGCAGCAACGCCGACAACCCGATCAGCAGCAGCAAGGCAAACACCAGCGCCAACCCTGCAAACAGCAGCAGGCTGACGGTGCGGGCTTTCTGCTCCTGCAACTCAATGCCGAACAACTCGACATGGCTGTGCAACAGGCCCAGAAATGCGGCACCCAAACGGCGCGGCGAAGAGGCGTTGTCGGTCCCGGATGGACCCGTTTCAGACGTCATATCGATCAGCGCCGAGTGGCCAGCAGGCCCAGCAGAAAGCCGACGCCGGCGGCGATGCTTACTGATTGCCATGGGTTGGTCTGGACGTAGTCTTCGGTCGCTGCCAGTGCATCCTTGCCCCGTTCGCGCAGGGTCTGCTCTGCCAGCGCCAGGGTTTCACGGGCGCGCAGCAGGCTGTCGTTGATCTGGTCGCGCAGCTCGTCAGCCTGATCGCCGGCCAGGGAGGCCGTGTGCGCCAGCAGTTTTTCCGTGTCGGCAACCAGCGTCTGGAAATCTGCCATCAAAATGTCCTGGGCTTTCTCTGCTGTTGGGCGAGCCATGGTGTTCTCCGTTGGGGTGGCAATATTGGGTTTCGAGTATGGCTCATAACTGAAGGTTCATTCCAATTGACGCTACATGCCTGTCCTTTGGCTGGTACAGGATTTGCTTTGCGATGGTGCGCCAAGGAGGCGGCGCGCTCCAATGCAGAGCGCGCATGTCGGCCACGCCGGCAAAACATAGAACCTGAATCATAAAACCTGGAAAAACGCCCCGGCGTTCAACATTTCTGTCTGTCCGCGTGCGCCAAAGCGGGTCGCTATCGTTTCAATCTGCGCCGATTTGGTGCTTTTTGCGCGACGGGATAGAAGGGTTGTGCTGCTTTGGTGCTTTTCGTTAATTGCAGGCCTGCCTCTCGATGGAAAATGTTCAAAGTGCGGTGGACACCCTGGTCCACAGCTCCAATACCCTGTTCATTCTGATCGGCGCGGTCATGGTTCTGGCCATGCACGCCGGGTTTGCCTTTCTGGAAGTCGGCACGGTCCGCCAGAAGAACCAGGTCAATGCGCTGTCGAAGATCCTCAGCGACTTCGCCGTATCGACCCTGGCCTACTTCTTTATCGGCTACTGGATTTCCTATGGCGTGAATTTTCTGCAGCCTGCAGCTGTGCTGGCGACGGATCACGGCTACCGCCTGGTGAAGTTCTTCTTCCTGCTGACCTTTGCCGCGGCGATTCCGGCAATCATCTCAGGCGGCATCGCCGAGCGTGCGAAGTTTGCCCCGCAGCTGTGCGCCACGGTGCTGATCGTCGCGTTTGTGTATCCGTTCTTTGAAGGGATGGTGTGGAACGGTAACTTCGGGTTGCAGGCCTGGTTGCTCACGGCGTTTGGCGCAAGCTTCCATGACTTCGCAGGTTCGGTGGTGGTGCATGCCATGGGCGGCTGGCTGGCGCTGGCGGCAGTGACTTTGCTCGGTGCGCGCAACGGCCGCTATCGCGACGGCAAGCTGGTGGCCTATCCGCCTTCGAGTATTCCGTTTTTGGCACTGGGCTCGTGGATTCTCATCGTCGGCTGGTTCGGCTTCAACGTCATGAGTGCACAGACGCTGGACGGCGTCAGCGGGTTGGTGGCGGTCAATTCGCTGATGGCGATGGTCGGTGGCACGGTCGCAGCGCTCGTCGTCGGTCGCAATGACCCGGGCTTCCTGCACAACGGCCCTCTGGCCGGGCTGGTGGCGGTGTGTGCCGGTTCCGATCTGATGCACCCGGTGGGCGCGTTGCTCACGGGGGTGATCGCCGGTGCATTGTTTGTCTGGTGCTTCACGGCCGCGCAAGTGCGCTGGAAGATCGACGACGTGCTGGGCGTCTGGCCGCTGCACGGTGTGTGCGGTGTCTGGGGCGGAATTGCCTGTGGCGTCTTCGGCCAGGCCAGCCTGGGCGGGATCGGCGGCGTCAGCCTCATGAGCCAGTTGATCGGCACCGCGCTGGGCGTCGTCATTGCGCTGGTCGGAGGCTTTGCGGTGTATGGGCTGATCCGGCGTTGCCTGGGCCTGCGGCTGAATCAGGAGCAGGAGTACTACGGCGCGGATCTGTCGATCCACAAGATCGGTGCGGTCAGCCACGACTGAAGCCGTTGCGGCGGGTACCACGCGGGTTGCTGACCGCGTGGCTGCCCGGCGGCGTGTCAGGCTCGACGGCATTTCAGGGCGGGCTTAAACTTGCGCTCTGTAGCGTGCCGCTCGTGAACGGAGGATGACCTCATGCCGCCAGAATGCCAACTGTTCGGGACCCTGGGCTGTCATTTGTGCGAAGTCGCCGAGGCCGAACTGATGCCATTGGTGGAGCATGGCTTGTTGGTGGAGTTGGTAGATATCGCCGAGAGTGAGGCGATGCACGAAGCCTATAGCTTGCGGATTCCGGTGCTGCGGCGCACCGACACCGGTGCCGAACTGGACTGGCCGTTCGACACCGATCAGGTGGTGATGTTTCTGCGCGATTAGCGGCCCGCAGGGTGGGCCTGTCGCGGGACAGCTCAGGCTTGCTGTTACAGGTACTGAGTGTCCACCACCATTGCCTTGGCAACGGCTTCTTTTTGCGCATCGCTCATGCCGTCCCAGACGTGCACCTTGGCGAAGTAGCCAAGGCCAGCGACGACGTACAGGCTCAGGGTGAAAATGATGGCAACCGACATGAAGGTCCAGCGGCCGACATCATGCTCGTCATCGGAGAAGGACTGCGAGTAGTTCTCTTCGTTTTCTACAGAGGTACCGGTGGAGACGCGTTTGATCCATTGAAAAAGTTGGCCGAGCATGGTGTTTCCTCAAAGTTTGAAAGTGAAAATCTGTGTGGCAGCTGCGCCTGACGCGCATTTGCAAAAGCTGAAAACGCAAAAAGCCCGTCGAGGACGGGCTTTCTTTTTATGAGGTCAGGTCTGGCAGGCGTTTTCGGTACTGAGCATCCATCAAGGGATGTGCGTTCGGGTTCGCGCCTGCTTGCCGATTTGGAAACATTTTAGAACAAATCTAGTTAGCTGGCTATCGGAGTCATTTAGTCGTCAGACAACTGGTAGCGATTATGGCTGCGACATATCGTCACGCTCTCTTACCAAAGGGCGACGCGCTCGCACACGACCGCAGGCTAGAGGATAATCCCGGGCTTTCCCGATCCAGAGTCACTCATGCCGCAGTCCGTTTTCGCCCCCGCCGACACTCAGGCCAGCACCCTTTATCTGCCGCCAGGCCCATGGCTGACGGTGCTCGACTGTCTTTGCGATCACTTCCGCGCCATCAGCCGCGAGCAATGGCTGGACCGCATCGCCCGTGGTCGGGTGCTTGACGGGGAAGGGCTGCCCATCGCCCTGGATTTGGCTTACCGCGAAGGACTGCGCATTCACTATTTTCGCGAAGTCCCCAACGAGGCGCCGATTCCGGTGCAGGAAACCATCCTGTATGCGGACGACCATCTGGTGGTGGCAGACAAACCGCATTTCCTGCCGGTGACGCCTGCTGGCGAATATGTCGAGCAGACGTTGCTGCGCCGCCTGATTCGCACTTTGGGCAACCCGAACCTGGTGCCGCTGCACCGTATCGACCGGCACACAGCGGGGCTTGTGCTGTTCTCGGCCAACAAACAGAGCCGCTCGGCGTATCAGGCGTTGTTTCCGACACGCCAGATCGACAAATCCTACGAAGCCATCGCCGGAGCGCTGCCTGAGCTTGAGTTTCCCCGGGTACACAAAAGCCGACTGGTCGATGGCGAGCCGTTTTTCCGAATGCAGGAAGGGGAAGGGCAGAGCAACACTGAAACCCGCATCGAGGTGCGCGAGCGTAACGGTGATCTGTGGCGTTACGGCCTGTACCCGGTCACCGGCAAGAAGCATCAATTGCGCGTGCACATGGCGGCGCTTGGCGCCGGGATCAGTAACGATCCGTTTTACCCGCAGGTGCTTAGGGACGCTGTGGACGATTACGACAACCCGTTGAAGCTGCTGGCGCAGGGGTTGCGCTTCGTGGATCCGGTGACGGGCCAGGAGCGCTTTTTCGAGAGCCGGATCAGGTTGCAGTGGTGATTCGAGGGACAAGCCGCTGTCCTTGATGACCATGCCCACGCAGCGGGTAGGCATGATCATTGAAGTCACGTTCGACAGCATTCAACTCATTTGACGGTCACCGCAGGCCCCGCCGCTTCAGCCGGCGGATCGACAGGCTTGCCATAATCGAAACGGTTCTGCGGCTTCATCCAGAACGACAGCACCACGCCAATCGCCAGCAAGCCAATACTCACCATGAATGGCAGTTGCCAGTTGGCGAACTTGTCGATCAACAAGCCTGCCGCCACGGGACTGATGATCGCTGCCATGGCTGAGCCGGTGTTCATCATGCCGCTGGCGGTGCCGCAATGGTCCGGCGCGATGTCCATCGGGATGGCCCACATCGGGCCAATGGTCAACTCGGAAAAGAAGAACGCAACTGCAAGGCAGCCCAGTGACACATACATGTCATGGGTAAACATCAGCGGTACCAGCGCCACCAGGGTGCACGTCAGGCAGATCGCGACCATGCGGCTGCGGGCCCGGTTAAGATCGCCGGTGCGTTTGTAGATGCGGTCGCTGATAATCCCGCCCAGGGTGTCGCCCACCACGCCGCCAAAAAATACCAGCGAGGAAAAGATTGCCGTGTTCTTGAGGTCCAGCCCCATGTTCATGAAATACATCGGCACCCAGCTCAACAGCAGCCACAGCGTCCAGCCGTAGCAGAAGTAGACGATGGTCACTGGCGCCATGCGTTTGAACAGGCGGCCCCACGGCAACGGGATGTTGCTCTTGGGTTTGGGCGGCGGCAGCACGTCCAGTTCCTGCCGGGAGATGCGCGGGTGGTCCTTGGGCTGTTCGGTGAACACCAGCATCCACAGCATCACCCAGACAAAACTGATCCCTGCGCACACGTAGAACGACTCTCGCCAGCCATAGGCCGCCATCACCGCGACCATCGCCGCCGGCGCGAGTGCATTGCCCAGGCGAGCAAAGGCGTGGGTGATGCCCTGGGCAAAACCGCGTTGATCCTTGGGCACCCAGCGTGACATCGCTGCGGTTGCTGCCGGGAAGGTCGCGCCTTCGCCAAGGCCCAGCAACAAGCGGGCAATGATCAACGAGACAAAACCGCCCGCCAGGCCTGTCAGCACCGTCGCGCCGGCCCAGATAATCCCGCACACCACCAGCGTACGCTTGGCGCCGAAGCGGTCGCTGACCCAGCCGCCGATGATCTGGAACACCAGATAGGGATAGGCGAAGGCAGAAAAGACCAGGCCGATTTCGGTCTTGGTCAGGTTGAATTCCTTACCGAATCCGACCGCCGCCGTACTGACGTTGACGCGATCCAGGTAGGTGATGAAATACATGGCGCACAGCATGATGAGCACCACCGTGGTGGGGCGCAGACGTAAAAACTTCATGGTCTATCTCCAGTTTCTTGTTGTTCGCGCCATGGCGGCGCGTTGATTCGGGATAGCGTGAAAGTGCTGCGTGGGCGCTGCGGCGAGGCTCGCAAGCGCCCTTTGGGGCGGTCAGTCGCGGCGCAACGGCACCGATTGGCCTCCCAGGTAGTCCATGGCGGCCAGCACGCCGCTCGATTGCAGTTTCACCCCGGCCATCTGCAGGCCCATCTCGCAACCGGTGAGCGTAGCCATCAATGTCAGATCGTTGCAGTCGCCAAGGTGACCGATGCGGAACATGCGGCCCTTGAGCTTGCCTAGCCCTGTGCCCAGGGACATATCGAAGCGCTCGTAGATCAGCTTGCGCACCTGGTCGGCATCGATGCCTTCGGGCGTCATCACACCGGTCAGCACAGGGCTGTACACGGCAGGGTCTGCGCACTGGATCTCAAGACCCCACGCGTTGACCGCCGAGCGGCAGGCGTGGGCCAGGCGGTTATGGCGGGCGAACACATTGTCCAGGCCTTCGCCCAGGATCATGTCCAGCGCCTCGGACAGGCCATACAACAGGTTGGTGTTGGGTGTGTAAGGCCAGTAACCGGTCTTGTTCATCTCGACGATTTCTTCCCAGGCCCAGAAGCTGCGGGGCAGGCCGGCGGTCTTGCTGGCTTGCAGGGCCTTGGGCGAGAGGGCGTTGAAGCTGATGCCAGGCGGCAGCATCAGGCCTTTCTGCGAGCCTGAAACCGTGACATCGACGCCCCATTCGTCATGGCGGTAGTCGGCCGAGGCAAGGCCGGAGATGGTGTCGACCAGCAGCAGCGCCGGGTGGCCTGCGGCGTCGATGGCCCGGCGCACCGAGGCGATGTCGGAGGTCACGCCGGTGCTGGTCTCGTTGTGCACCACGCACACCGCCTTGATGCGGTGGCCGCTGTCGGCGCGCAGGTGCGATTCGACCATGCCTGCATCGACCCCACCGCGCCAGCCTTCGATGCCCGGTTTGCCGATGAACTGCGGCTTGAGGCCAAGGCTCAGCGCCATTTTCTGCCACAGCGTGGCGAAATGGCCGGTTTCGAACATCAGCACTTCATCACCCGCGCTCATGGTGTTGCACAGCGCCGCTTCCCAGGCGCCGGTGCCGGAGGCGGGGTAGATGACCACCGGGTGTTGGGTCTTGAATATCTTCTTGATGCCGTCGAGCACTTTCAGGCCCAGCTCGCCAAACTCGGGGCCGCGGTGATCGATGGTGGGGTAGCTCATGGCGCGCAGGATGCGATCCGGCACCGGGCTGGGCCCTGGAATTTGCAGGAAATGGCGGCCAGCAGGATGGAAGTCGAGCTTCAGCATGGGATGTTTCCTCTTGTTTTTGTATTTTGAATTCAAAATACGTTAGCACCTCGCTGAGCTACGTCAATGGACGAGTTTGAGCTAATATCATGGTTAAACGGCGTGCTTTAAGTATAAGAAGCCACACCAAACCAGTTTTTCGTGATGCAGTTAAGGAATCTTGCATGCAAAATTTCGAGCCGTCGGGCACAAGTCCTGACCCGCGCCTGTCGCTCAAGGTTGAGCGTCAGCGCCTTCATGACATCGTGGTCGAGCACCTGCGCAGCTTCATCACCGAGGGCGTGTTGCCACCCGGCACCAAGCTCAATGAGCGCGAGCTGTGCGAAACCCTGGGGATTTCCCGAACGCCGCTGCGTGAAGCGCTCAAAGTGCTGGCGGTAGAGGGGTTGATCGACATCAACCCCAACCGTGGTGCGAGTGTTTCCCGTATGTCGGAAATGGAGATCCGCGAGACCTTCGAACTGATGAGCGGTATCGAGGCATTTGCCGGGGAACTGGCCTGCGAGCGCATCACCCCTCAGGAACTGGAAGACATCAAGGCGCTGCATTACGCCATGGTGGTGAGCAAGAATCAGAACGACTTGCCCGGCTATTACCAACGCAACCGCGCTATCCACGACATGATTAACCTGGCTGCGCGCAATACCGCGCTGCGCCAGGTGTACCTGTCGCTGAACAGGCGTATCCAGGCGCTGCGATACCTGTCCAATCAGCAGGCACCCAAGTGGGAGCGGGCGCTGCACGACCATGAAGAGATGATTACCGCCTTGCAGGCGCGCGACGGTAAGCGGCTGAGCGAAATCCTGCGACATCACCTGCTGGAGAAGCGCGACGCGATCATGCTGATGGTGCGCGCCGAGGGCGAGCATCCGAATTCGATCAGGCGGTGAAAGCGGCGGGGCCTGCCTTTGGCCTGATTATCGCCACACCCTCGCGCCGTAGCAGTCCGGCTTGCCGGCGACGCGATCTCAGGAACGCTACGCCGGCAAGCCGGACTGCTACCCGTCATATGAAATTTCTATAAAGTTAGTTTAACTTCTCTATCGACTGTTAAAGTAATAGTGTCTTTCCAGGATTGAAATAATCGCGCGTATATCGACGCCGGCAATGTTTCATATCGACCATAAGTATTTAACGCCGCGACGATAACGCGCAACAATCGCTGCCAGAAGCAAACGAAAAGACGCTTTGCTCAACTTGCAGACTTATCAAATACTGGAGATTCAAAATGAAATATGTCGCCTTCGCCGCCCTCTCGTTTTTCAGCGTTTTCGCATCGGCCAATGAACTGGCTGACAACACCGCCGCCTCGAACAGCGCACGCCCGCTGACCCAGGTCGAGCAGTACAACCGCCACAAGGGCCTGGACGTTGCCAGGGTTTCCAGCGTGACCACTGCTCAGGACCCTGAGCAAGTCGATGGCCTGGTCAAGTCGAGCATGGTCTACGTTGACAGCAAAGGCGCCACTCACACCCTTGAATACACCACCATGGGTTATGGCCGTCAGAACGGATAATGGAGTCTGGTTTGATAGATGTCCGAACGGTTAAATGAAAACGCTGCGTTGATCGCAGCGTTTTTGTTTGTGCGCGTTTACACACTTGATTGTTATCGTTCGCGAGAAACACCTTATACGCCTTCGTAAAAGTGCTTCAAGGTCTCGTATCAATTAATACGAGGGTGCTGCTGCGCCAGCTCCTTGCGCTTGGCCTCAAGCTCGGCGATCTGCGTATCGATGTCTTCAATCTTCTGTTCGATGTTGTCGTGGTGTTCCTGCAACAACTCCTTGGCTTCTTCCAGGTCCGAGGCAGCAGGCGCTGCGCCGCGCAATGGCTTGTTGGCGGTTTCCTTCATGGTCACCCCGGTGGCCAGGCCAATCACCGCAACCACCATCAGGTAATACGCCGGCATGTAGAGGTCATTGGTGCTTTCCACCAGCCAGGCGGCGAGGGTCGGCGTCAGGCCGGCAATCAGCACCGAGACGTTGAACGCACTGGCCAGGGCGCTATACCGAATGTGCGTAGGGAACATCGCGGGCAGGGTGGACGCCATCACCCCGATGAAGAAGTTCAAAATCACCGCCAGAATCAGCAAGCCAGCGAAGATCACCCCGATCTTGCCGCTGTTGATCAGCATGAACGCCGGAATGGCGAGGATGAACAACGCAACGCTGCCGACAATGATAAACGGCTTGCGGCCGATCTTGTCGCTGATGAAGCCGATCAAAGGTTGCACGAACAGCATGCCGACCATGATCGCGATGATGATGAGCACCCCGCGGTCTTCGCTGTAATGCAGGTTGTGCGACAGGTAGCTGGGCATGTACGTCAGTAGCATGTAATACGTAACGTTGGTGGCGACCACGATGCCGATGCAGGTCATCAGGCTGCGCCAGTGTTTGGTCGCCACTTCCTTGAACGAGACTTTCGGTCCATGGGACAGGCCTTCGCGGTCGCCCTGTTCGAGCTTGTCGACGTGCTGCTGAAAGGCCGGGGTCTCTTCAAGCGCGTTACGCAGGTATAGCCCGAGCAATCCCAAGGGGAGGGCGAGGAAGAACGGCAGGCGCCAGCCCCATTCCTGGAACTTGTCTTCGCCCAGCACGGTGGAGATCATCACCACCAGGCCTGCGCCCAGTACGAAACCGGCGATCGATCCGAAATCCAGCCAACTGCCCAGAAAGCCGCGCTTGCGGTCTGGTGCGTATTCGGCGACGAAGATCGATGCGCCGGTGTACTCGCCGCCCACCGAGAAGCCCTGGGCCATCTTGGCCAGCAGCAACAGGATGGGCGCCCAGATGCCAATCGAGGCGTAGGAGGGGATCAGGCCGATGGCAAAGGTGCTCAGGGACATGATGACAATGGTCGCCGCCAGCACTTTCTGTCGCCCGTACTTGTCACCCAATGCGCCGAAGAACAGACCGCCCAGCGGGCGAATCAGGAACGGCACCGAGAAGGTCGCCAGCGCCGCTACCATCTGCACGCTGGGATCGGCGCCGGGAAAGAACACCTTGCCCAGCACATAGGCCACGAAGCCGTAGACGCCGAAGTCGAACCACTCCATGGCGTTGCCCAGGGCTGCTGCGGTGATCGCCTTGCGCATCTTCGCGTCGTCGACGATGGTGATGTCCTGCAACCCGATAGGGCTGACTTTTTTCTTTGATTTCATACCGGTCACTCTGTTTCAGAACTGTCGATGCCATTGTTTTGGTGGCACGCTATTCCCGTTCAGATACAAAAAGACGCAAAATAATTCAGCGTGAAGCGCGGTTTTTCTTTCTTCACGCTTTCGATGCTGTTGCAGACGACCGTCCACCCGACCCAGTGACCGATCGGCACCCCGGCCTCAAAGCACAAGACTTCCCGCGCAAAACCCGGATAATGGCGGCCATTTCGCTTTCGCTATTCTGGTATCCCGCATGGAAATCAAGGTCAACTTTCTCGACAACTTAAGGCTTGAGGCCAAGTTCGACGACTTCACGGTGATCGCCGATCAGCCCATTCGCTACAAGGGCGATGGCTCGGCGCCGGGGCCGTTCGATTACTTCCTGGCATCGTCGGCCTTGTGTGCGGCGTATTTCGTGAAGTTGTACTGCAGCACCCGCAATATCCCGACGGACAACATTCGTCTGTCGCAGAACAACATTGTCGATCCGGAAAACCGCTACAGCCAGATCTTCAAGATTCAGGTGGAGTTGCCGGCCGATATCTCGGAAAAGGACCGTCAGGGCATCCTGCGCTCCATCGACCGCTGCACGGTGAAGAAGGTGGTGCAGGCCGGTCCCGAGTTCGTGATCGAGGAAGTCGAGAATCTGGACGCCGACGCCCAGGCGTTGCTGATGCCGGCGTCGACCTCGACCGAAGGCACCTACATCCTGGGCAAGGACCTGCCGCTGGAGCAGACCATCGCCAACATGTCCGGCATTCTCGCCGAGCTTGGGATGAAGATCGAAATCGCTTCGTGGCGCAACATCGTGCCCAACGTCTGGTCGCTGCACATCCGCGATGCGCATTCGCCGATGTGCTTCACCAACGGCAAGGGCGCGACCAAGGAGAGCGCTCTGGCTTCGGCGCTGGGCGAGTTCATCGAGCGCATCAACTGCAACTTCTTCTACAACGACCAGTTCTGGGGCGAGGACATCGCCAACGCCGAGTTCGTGCATTACCCCAACGAGCGCTGGTTCAAGCCGGGCCCTGGCGATGCGTTGCCTGAAGAGATCCTCGACGAACACTGCCTTGGCATCTACAACCGCGACGGCGAACTGCGTGGCTCGCACCTGTACGACACCAACTCGGGCAATACCGCGCGGGGCATCGTTTCACTGCCGTTCGTGCGTCAGTCCGATGGGGAAGAAGTGTACTTCCCGTCCAACCTGATCGAGAACCTGTTCCTGAGCAACGGCATGAGCGCCGGCAACACCCTGGCGGAAGCCCAGGTGCAGTGCCTGTCGGAGATTTTCGAGCGGGCGGTGAAACGCGAAATTCTCGAAGGCGAACTCGCGTTGCCGGATGTGCCGCAGGAGGTGATCGCCAAGTACCCGGGCATCCTGGCCGGGATCAAGGGGCTGGAGGAGCAGGGCTTCCCGGTGCTGGTCAAGGATGCGTCGCTGGGCGGTGAGTTTCCGGTCATGTGCGTGACCCTGATGAACCCGCGCACCGGTGGCGTGTTCGCCTCGTTCGGTGCCCACCCAAGCTTTGAAGTGGCGCTGGAGCGCAGCCTGACAGAGTTGCTGCAAGGTCGCAGCTTCGAGGGGTTGAATGACCTGCCGGCGCCGACCTTCGAAGGTCAGGCGGTGATCGAGCCGAACAACTTCGTCGAGCACTTCATCGACTCCAGCGGCGTGGTGTCGTGGCGTTTCTTCAGCGCCAAGGCCGATTACGATTTCGTCGAGTGGGACTTCTCCAGCGAAGGCGACGACGCCAACGCCGAGGAAGCCGCGACGCTGTTCGGCATCCTTCAAGACCTGAGCAAGGAGGTCTACATGGCCGTGTACGAGGATCTGGGTGCCACGGCGTGCCGGATCTTGGTGCCGGACTACTCGGAGATCTACCCGGTCGAGGACCTGATCTGGGACAACACCAACAAGGCCCTGGCGTTCCGCGCCGACATTCTCAACCTGCACAATCTGAGCAAGGTCGGCCTGCGCACGCTGGCCAAAGGGCTTGAAGACAGCGAACTGGACGATTACACCGACATCACCACGCTGATCGGCATCGAGTTCGACGACAACACCGCCTGGGGTCAGTTGACGATCCTGGAATTGCGCCTGCTGATCTACCTCGCCTTGCAGAAGTATGAAAAGGCCAAGGATCTGGTGGAAGCGTTCCTGCAGTACAACGACAACACCGTTGAGCGCGGCCTGTTTTATCAGGCGGTGAACGTGGTGCTGGAAATGCAGCTGGACGACGACCTGGAACTGGCCGACTACGAGGTCAACTTCCGCCGTATGTTTGGCGACGAACGCATGGACGCGGCGATTGGTTCGGTGGATGGCAGCGTGCGTTTCTACGGCCTGACACCGACCAGCATGAAGCTTGAAGGGCTGGATCGGCATCAGCGGCTGGTCGACAGCTACAAGAAACTCCACGCCGCGCGGGCGAAGGCGGCGGGTTTGGCGGGCTGACTTCGGCCGAGCATCTTCATCGCCAGACACGCCCAGTCGCGGGCAAGCGTGCTCCTACAGTGTACGCGCTGTGCCGCCGACGCCGGCAAGCCGTGCTGCTACGGGGTTGAGGTGAAGCACCAAGAGTGTCTCTGACCGAAGCCGTAGGAGCGCGCTTGCCCGCGAAGGCGGTGTATCAAGGTACATCGAGGTGTGAGGCCTGACGCATTCGCGGGCGAGCCCGCTCCCACAGGTTGTGGGTAGAGCCCCCCGGATTTTGTGAGTGCCACCGTCCCGTAGCAGTCCGGCTTGCCGGCGTCGACGTTTTCAAGATCGCCGACGCCGGCAAGCCGTGCTGCTACGGGGTTGAGGTGAAGCACCAAGAGTGTCTCTGACCGAAACCGTAGGAGCGCGCTTGCCCGCGAAGGCGGTGTATCAAGGTACATCGAGGTGTGAGGCCTGACGCATTCGCGGGCGAGCCCGCTCCCACAGGTTGTGGGTAGAGCCCCCCGGATTTTGTGAGTGCCACCGTCCCGTAGCAGTCCGGCTTGCCGGCGTCGACGTTTTCAAGATCGCCGACGCCGGCAAGCCGTGCTGCTAGGGGGTTGAGGTGAAGCACCAAACGTATCTCTGACCGAAGCCGTAGGAGCGCGCTTGCCCGCGAAGGCGGTGGTACATCCAATGCATCTCCATCGCCTGAAACGGCGAATCGCGAGCAAGCGCTTCTACAACGTCCAGCCCAGGCCCAGGGATTTGTGCAGGGAGGCGTAATCCTTTAGCAGCTCGGCGTCGCCTGAGATGCGGCTTTCCTGGGCCTGGTAGCGGGTGCGTTCGGCGTCGAGCCAGTCCAGGGTGCTGGCGGTGCCGGCGCGGTAGCGTTGGCGGGTCAGGTCGGCGGCGCGGATGGCGGAGGCTTCGACACTGCGTAGCAGCACCACATTTTCCCGCTGGTGGCCGTAACGCACCAAGGCCACATCGGCGTCGCGCAGGGCGCCGAGCACCACACTCCTGTACTGGGCCAGCGCTTCATCGCGACCGGCTTTCGCGCCTTCGACACTGGCGGCCACGCGACCAAAATCCAGAATGTTCCAGCTCAGACGCGGCAACAACAGCCAAGTGCCGTTATCTTTGCGGGCCAGATGGCCGGGGTCGCCCGCCGAGAACGACAAGTCCCCGGTAAGGCTCAGTTTGGGAAACCAGTCAGCCTGTTTCTCGCCGATCTGCGCATTGCTCGACGCAAGCGTACGCTCGGCGGCGCGAATGTCGGGCCGGGCCTTGAGGATCGCCGCCGGATCGGCAAACGGCACCTTCTGCGGCATGGCGGGCAGGGCCTGGGTGGGCGAGAGGCGAGCGTCCAGTTCACCCGGTTCCAGCCCGCAGAGCAGGCCCAGTTGGTCGATGGCCTGCACAATCGACGCTTGCAGCGGCAGGCGTTGGGCGCGGGTGTTTTCGGCCTGGGTCAGCACCTGCTCCAGTTGCAACTGCGAAGCCACGCCACGGCTGCGGCGCTGTTGGGTCAGGTCCACCGCCTGCTGTTCGATGTCGACACTGGCATCCACCAGCGCCAGGCGGGTTTGCTGATCGCGCAGGTCAACGTAGGTCTGCACCACTTCGGCGGCCAGTTGCACCTGGGTGTCCGCCAGTTTTGCCGCGCTCGATTCGGACTGCGCCTGCGCTGCCTCGACCGCCCGGCGCGTACCGCCGAACAGGTCGGCCTCCCAGCTGGCATCGAACCCGGCCAGGTACAGCGTCAAGGGTCCGCGACCGCCACCACCACCACCGCTGTCACCCAGAAAGGAGGTGTCGGGAGAGCGCAATTTCAGCATCGCCGCATCGGCCGTGACCTTGGGCATCGCATCGGCGCGGGAGCCGCTGAGGCTGGCGCGGGACTGGTGCAAGCGGGCCTGGGCACTGGCGATGTCCGGGCTGTTGTGCAGGGCCTCGGTGACAAGTTGGTCAAGCAGCGGATCACCTAGCGATAACCACCACTGGGCGACGCCAGGTTCACCGGCCGCACCGTTCTCGGCGTGAGGCAGGCGCCCCGCCGCCAGGGTCTTGGGCGCCACATCGGGCACGCCCTGGTAATCCGGCCCCACGGTGCAGGCGGACAACAGACCAACGGCCAGAAACAGCGGAATCGAACGGGAAATCATTGTCGTGGGCCTGCCTGCGCCGGGCGCGTTTTCAGGATGAAGATCAGGGGCAGGCACGCCAGCATCGCCAGCCCCAGCACATAAAAGGCGTCGTTGTAGGCCAGCACCGAGGCTTGCTGCGCGATGTCGCTGGCCAGTTGCGCGAAGGCCTGCATCTGGGCGGTGGACGGATCGCCGGTTTGCGCAAGGAAACTGGCGCTCTGGCTGGCCATCTGGTCCTGTGCCAACTGGCTGTTGGCCAGGATGCCTTCGCGCAGCACGTCGTCATGAAAATGGCTGCGCCGGTCCATCAGCACCCCGAGCAACGCCAGCCCCAGGGTGCCGCCCAGGTTGCGCGACATGTTGTAGAGCCCGGCAGCGTCCCCGGCATCGCGGGCGTCCACCGAACGCATGGACAACTGGCTGAGCGGCATCATCACCAGAATCTGGCCGAACCCCCGCAGGATCTGCGACAGCACGAAGTCATGGCCGACGCTCTGCGAAGTCAGCTCGGTGTCGACGAAACAGCTCGCCCAATACAGCAACAGGCCCAGGCCGACCATGTAGCGCAGGTCATAGCGGCCCAGCATCTTGGGCAGGATCGGCATCAGCGCGAACGCCGGGATGCCCGACAGCAGCATGATCGAACCGGCCTGCTCGGCGTTGTAACCGGACAGAATTCCGAGGAACTGCGGCACCAGATACGCCGTGCCGTAGAGCCCTGCACCCACCGCCGTGGCGATCAGCAGCACGCTGCCAAAGCTGCGGTTGAGCACCAGTTGCAGGCGCACGATGGGTGTGGCGGAGCGCAGTTGGCCCCAGGCGATCAGGAAAAAACCGACCAGGGTCGCGATGCTCAGCCAGACGATGAGCAGCGAATCGAACCAGTGTTCGCGCTGGCCTTCCTCCAGCACCACGGTCAGCGAACTGAGCCCCAGGGCCAGGCCGATAATGCCTGCCCAGTCGGCCTTGATGAAGCGTTCCAGGTTCATCTTTTCCGAGGGCAACCCGGTGAGCAGCAAGGTGATGAGGGCGATGCTGATCGGCAAGTTGAGGAAGAAGCACCAGCGCCAGTCGATGTTCTCCGTGAGCCAGCCACCGACCACCGGTCCCAGCAGCGGCCCGAGAATCGCGGTCATGCCGAACAGCGTAGTGCCGATGGGCAACTGATGGGCGGGCAGCCGCGTGCGCACGATGGTCTGCGCGGTCGGGATCATCGCGCCGCCGGCGAAGCCCTGGCCGATGCGCCCGGCGATCATCGCCCCAAGGCTCGACGACAGCCCGCAGAACATCGAAAAAAACGTGAACATCAGCGCCGTGCCCACCAGGAACCGGCGCAGGCCGAAAACCCGCGTCAGCCAGGCGGCGAGGGGAATCATGACGATTTCCGACATCAGGTAGCCGGTGGCGATCCAGGTGCCCTCGCTGCCGGTGGCGCCGATCTGGCCCTGAATCTGCGGCAGCGCCGAGTTGGTGATCGAGATATCCAGAGTTGCCAGCAGCGCGCCGAGCGAACCTGCGGCGACGGCGATCCAGTCGGTCAGCGAGGCGTTACGCGGCTGTTCGGCCAGTACTCCGGCGTTGCTCGCGGCCAGGACCTCAGCCATGATTGGCGTCCGCCTTGTTTGAGCGGATATCCACTTTGACTGTGGCCGACAGGCCCGGAACCAGCGCCGGGCGTAGGTCGTCGGTGACATCCAGGGCAATGCGCACCGGCACCCGCTGGACGATTTTGGTGAAGTTGCCAGTGGCGTTCGAAGGCGGCAGCAGGGCGAACTGAGCGCCGGTGCCGGGGGCCAGGCTGTCGACGTGACCGTGCAGCTCGCGGCCCGGCAACGCATCGACGTGCACGCTGACCGACTGGCCGGGGCGCATGTCGCCGATCTGGGTTTCCTTGTAATTGGCGGTCAGGTAGATAGCGTCCACCGGCACCACGGTCAGCAGCCGGGTGCCGGGCTGCACGTACTGGCCGACGCGCACGCCACGGTCGGCGATGCGGCCATCCAGCGGGCTGCGAATCGCCGCGTCATCGACATCGAGCTGGCTCTGCGCCTCGCTGGCCTTGGCCACCCCGAGTTGCGCCTGGGCCTGCTTGAGCTGGGCTTGCAGCGTGCCGTTGCGGGTTTCGCTGGAGCGCAGCGCCGCCTGCTTGGCGGCGACCGTACTACGGGCCTGGGCAAGCTGGTTGTTCAGTTGCGCCAGACGCTCTTCAGGCTCGGCGCCGGAGCGGGCCAGCGGTGCGTAGCGTGCGACTTCGGTCTGGGCATGACGGGCGTCAGCTTCGGCACCCTGCAATTGCGCGCGGGCCTCGGCAATGGCCGAGTCCTGTTGCACCAGGTCGGCCTGGGCCTTGGCCAGGTCCGCCGTGCGTGCCGCAATGGTGGCCGAGGCTTCGTCGCTGACCGCCTGATATTTGCGGGCGTCGAGGCGCACCAGCACGTCGCCGCGTTTCACCGTCTGGTTGTCGGCCACCAGCACTTCGCCGACGTAACCGCTGATTTTTGGCGCGACGCTGATGCTGTCCGCCTGCAGGTAGGCGTCGTCGGTGGTTTCGATGAAACGTCCGGCCAACCACCACCAGGCTGCCCACGCCAGGGCGATGACCAACGCCACCGTGACCAGCGCCAGCAGGATGCGCCGCGCTTTGCCGCGCTGGCCGTTGACGGTTTCATCAGGCGCCGCCTGTGACAGGGCTGGCGGGGGAGGGGTTGCGGCGGACATCGGGATGCTCCGAATTTATATCAGGTGGTATAAATTCGTTTTTTCGCCAAATTTTGTCAACTGGTATATTTTGCCGGGGTACTGAACGGGAGCTGCATATGGCACGACACAAACCTGCCGCCGAGGGTGGTTATCAACGCGGCGAAGAGACCCGCGCGCGCATCGTCGAAGCGGCAGTGGCGGTCTTTGGCGAGCGCGGCTACGAGGGCGCCTCGACCCGCGACATCGCCACCGCAGCCGGGGTCAATGCACCGGCGATCCAGTATTACTTCGATGGCAAGGAGGGCGTGTATCTGGAGTGCGTGGAGCATCTGGTCAAGCTGCTGTGGCACAAGATGGGCGACAGCGTCGAAGCGGCTGAGGCAGCACTGGCCCAGACGCCACTCAAGGATCAAGCGCTGATCGATGCCTCGCTGGGCATTCTCGGCGCGGTGGTTTCGACCATTGAGGACAGCCCGCAGACCACCGCCTGGCGTGCGTTTCTGGATCGTCATCAAACCGGCCTGTGCCCGGAAAGTGCGTCGATGGCCTTTGAAGACCGCTTCAAGAAGCGCATTGGTGTGGTGGTCAGGTTGCTGATCGCCGGACTTTCCGGCTACGCAGTGGAAGACGAGCGCACGGTGATCCACTCCATGGCGCTGTTCTCTCAAGGATTGGCGTTCCGGGTGCAGAAGCCCAAATTGCTCGAAGCGCTGAAATGGGCCGAGGTCGGCCAGCAGGAAATGGAGCAGGTCAGGGACGTGGTGCTGACTCAGGCGAGGTTCACGCTGGAGGGGCTGGTCAGGCAGCGGGATATCAGTTCGCCGGACCGTCGCAGTCCTGCTCTACGGTCTTGACCAGTTCGCTGCCCTGAAACAGCTCAAGGCGGATGTGGCAGGCCGCTTCCGGGGGAATGCTCAGTTGTACCAGGGACGAGGTGGCACCGGTCTGGATGTTGCCCGACTGGCTGATGCTCGAGGTGCCCGCCGAACTGCGCTGGCTGACCGCCATGCGGTAGCGCAGGGTCAGCGGCGTCGGGTTTTCGATGTGCGGGCGAATCATCACCGCAGCGCCCTGGCGTTGGGTATCGATGGCTACGACCAGTTGCGATAGATCGATCATGGGTTTCACTTCTGGGTCACGGTGGCATTCATGTTGTTGCCGTACTGCTGGACATTGACCGTGCCGCCGAAGCCGTTCTGGCTGACGTTGGCCTGGTTGCCCTGACCGTACTGGCCGATGTAGGCCTGATTATAGGCACCGCTTTGCACGACGTTGGCCTGGTTGTTGGCCCCGGCCTGGGTAATGGCTGCCTGGTTGAAGCGCCCGGCCTGATCCAGGCTGATCGAGTTGTTGTAACCCGTCTGCTGGGCGGCTGCGGCGTTGTAGGCGCCACTCTGGTTGATCGTGGCGGTGTTTGCGAGACCGTTCTGGATCTGCACCAGACGCTGGCCGGGGCCGGCCTGGTCGATACGCGAGCGGTTGTTGGAGCCGATCTGACTCACGTCCACGCGGCTGCCGCTGACACCAATGCCCGAATAGCGGGCCTCGGGCATCAGGTCGGCCGCCTGGCTGATTGCGCTGCCCAGCAGCAGCGCAGTGGTCAGAGCGATCAGCGCAGTTCTTTTATTACTGTGCATGGGTCTCCCCCGATAGTTTGCTTTGTTCGGCGGCGGTCATGGGCGTACTCATGGTTTGCTCGTCATACGCTTTCAGATAGCCGGCCAGCAGTGGTTTTTTCAGGTCGTCCGGGTTTTTCAGGTTCCAGCTGCCATCCCGTGCGCCCTGGGCGATCAGATGGATCAGGCCGGCTTCGATGGCTTCACGCACGCACTGCTGCACGGGTTCGTTACGCGAAAGGCCGGTTTCGATTTCAAGCAGGTGACGCAAGGACACGAACTTGAACACGCCGAAATCGAGCTGGATCGAGAACACGGTCTTGGTGGTGGTGACGCTCTGGATGATGTCGCCGGTGCGGATATCCACCGCACGCAGGTTGATGGTGACCTGATCCTGGCGATACAGGTCAGAAGGACCGATGCCCAGATACCGCACACCGAAACCGCCGGTGCGCACGTTGCTTTCGTAGGCGACGATCGCGCCTTCGACAATCATGTTGGCCGGCCGCAATGGCGGCAGCTGCCCTTGGGCCTGATCCTGTGGCTGCTCCAGGGCGCGGACGATCTTGCGCTCGGTCAGCAGGTCCTGCAGGTTTTCGCGTTCGACCGGTTTGAACCAGCGCGAATCGCGCAACGCGCTGACCAAAAGCGACGCTGCGCCCTGGGTCACCGACGTGGAGAAAGAACTGTCCGGCGAAGGTTTGTACTGGCCGGTCTGGTCACGCATGCCGTACACCGCCACGGGGATCACGCCTGCCGGTGGGGGCAGGTTGGCCAGGTCGCGGGTCGATTGGGTTGGGGGCGAAATAGTCGCCGGAGAAATGGTGCCCGCCGGGCGAGAGGTGGCACAGCCACTCAATACTGCGGCAGCGATAATCATCAATGAAAGCGTGCGGGCGCGCATGGTTCTACTCCGAAAAAACCCGCCGGCGAACCGGCGGGTACGACCTGGATTAGTGCTGGTTGATGGTGACGCTGTTGTTGTTGCCGCCAGTCTGGGTGACGTTGGCGGTCAGGTAGCTGCCCGACTGGGTGACTTTGGCGTAGGCGCCCGAAGCGCTGGCAGTCTGGGACAGGTCGATCACGTTGTAGCCGCCAGCTTGCTGGGTCAGGTAGGCGTCGTTGTCGTAGCCAGCCTGGTTGCTGGTGATACGGTTTTCGTTGCCCGACTGCTTGCTTTCCAGCTCGTTGCGCGAACCGGTCTGGTTGCTGGTGATCTTGTTGCCGACACCGTCCTGAGTGATGGTCGCTTTCAGGCGGCTGTCGCCTGGGTTGCCGCCGTACGGGCCGGTCTGGTTGGCGACGATCTGGTTGTAGCTGCCGTTTTGGGTGGCAGTGATGCGGCTGTTGTCAGCCTTGTCCTGGTTCAGGGTGCCGGTGTTGTTGGAACCGCTCTGGGTCAGGAACGCCTTGGAGTAGTCGGCATCGCTCTGCGAAATGGTGCCGGTGCTGTTGTTGCCGGTCTGGGTCAGCTTGGCTTCGGAGTTCCAGCTGTAGGTCTGGGTGACGTTACCGGTGTGGCCCTGGCCGTTCTGGTCGACAGTGGCCTGGGAGTCCTGGGTGTTGCCGACCTGGTTGACCCACGCCTTGTTGTAACCGCCTTCCTGCAGCAGGGTGGCCTGGGAGCGGGCCGAGTCAGCCTGGGTGACGGAGCCTTCGTTGTTGTTGCCACGCTGAGTCAGCGTTGCAGTCACGTCGGTGCTGTTGGTCTGAGTGGACCAGGCCTTGTTGTTGTCGTTGTACTGGCTCACGTTTGTGGTGGCCCGGGTGTTGTTTTCCTGGGTAGCCCATGCGCTGTTGCCGGTACCGTCCTGCTTGACGCTGGCAGAGTTGGTCAGGCCTTTGTTGGCGGTCTGGGTGATGTTGGCGCTGTTGTAGCTGCCAGCCTGGTTCAGGGTCGCTTTCTGCTGGTTGAACACGCTGTTGCCAGCCGCGCCAGTCTGATTGATGGTGCCCTGGTTTTGCACGCCGCCAGTCTGACGGGCAGCGGCGGTGTTGTAGGAGTTGGTTTGCAGCACGGTCAGGTTACTGTCACGGGAAGCCTGGTACAGCGGCTGGGCAGCCTGGCCGAACCAACCGCTGGTAGCGGGGGTGCCGGCGTTGTTGTTGCTACCGACCTGGGTAACGTTCAAGTTGGAGTTGGTTGCGCCACTTTGCTCCGCAACGATGCCGTTGTCGGAACCGTTCTGGTAAGTGGTGGCAGTGCCGTTGCCAGCGAAGGCAGCGCCTGAGACCGAAGCCAATACAGCGAGTGCGATAAGGGATTTACGTGCTTGCATGGTTAATTCCTTTTTACGATGTTATTAGGCAGCTAGGTTTGTTGCAGGCGAACGAGCCCTGCGAGTTGATTGCACTTGGCACAACAAGTCTTACAGTCAGCATTACAACGAAAGCGTTTGAGTTAGAGCGAACTTACTGGTTGATCTGGAACGAAGTGGTCTGGCCGGTGGTTTTATCCGTCGTGGTGATTTGCAACAGCCCCGGCGACAAGTTGACGATGGAAATCGTGAAGTCAGTCGTTTCAACAACTCCTGGCGTCAGTTTTCCGTCGGTGCCGACGATGCTGGATGTAACAGCAGAGGACACCCGACTCAGAATTGCACTTTGCAACATGCTGTTGAATTGGTTCAGTGTGCTGTTCGCAGAGGACGCCGACGAAGACGAGTGTTCCTTGAAACTGTTCTGTGCGTTGGCTTGGTTAAGCAGCACAGGGCCGTTCAATGGGTTGCCGCCGAACGAGGGGTTGACCGGCACGTAGACCAGTTCGCTGGCCTGCACCGAGACTGCGGAAAACGCCATCAGACTCGTGAGTACTACAGATAGACGGTTCATGATAATTCCCTTCATAGCTCGTCGCGGGCCAGGTCCCGGTCGCCGAAAAATTGCGCCAGTTGATAATCAAGAATGGCTTGAAACACTTGTGCAGCCACGTCTGCGCCCAGTGCGGGGATCAGACTGCGGTTGGGCGGCAGTTGCAGCTGGGTCATCCGGCGGTTGCCGTAGTTGATGAAAATCTGACTGCCCAGGCGCGCAGTTGGACGTTCGACGACCGAGATGCTGAAGCGGCCCGACTCGTCTTTTTCATTCCACGCTGCGGCAAAACTGTCATAGAACGCACGCCCGTTTTGGGTCACCGTCTGCCCGACGACAAGCCCGCCAACTTCTACCGGACCCAGGCTCCGATGGGTGGAGAGGGACTTGGAGGTGTTGACGCCGGTATCGGCAAACGCCGTGGCAGCCAGACACAAGGGAAGCACCATCAATATCCGTAAGGTGGTGTGTTTCATCGGTGGACATACCGGATGTGTTCAAGAGTTGACACAGTGTAGTTACAAACAATTTGAAAAGGCCACTAGTATTTTAAACTTTTATTTAGTTATTTATTGGCGTCAGAAAGCTGTCGAGCAACTTTAAAAGTAGTAAGAAAGTTTATCGATTCAAGTAAGTTCAAACCCCTTGAGTTTGAGCGGTGGCGCATCCCTGGGTAGTCGGAAAGTATGAATGTTTTGTGATGGGGGAAGGGGGAAGCCCTGCATACATCGGGGGACTCGGAAGGTGTTTCGAAATTTTTCCAAGACAGACGTGAGGATCTGTTCGGAGCGCGGTGGCCGCGCCGTGACCTTCAATTGAGTGGGTGATGAATCTTGGTTATTTGTTTATATCCAACTAACAGGCCGGAGCATGACTCGCTCTTTTCGAGGCGGTTAGATGGCCTGGATGGACACTCGATTGTCCTGGAAGAACACTGTCGCAACGCTGGGTAATGGTGTGTTGCGATGGGAGCCTTGGCGATGCCCCTCAGATCTGCTCCAGCAACCAGGCGCGGAATGCCTGGAGCGAGGGCAGTCCCTGGTTACGAGGCGGATACGCCAGGTAGTAGCTGCGCTGGCTGGCAAAGGGAAGATCGAGGCTTATCAGGTCGCCGTTGGCCAGTTCGTCGGTGACGAGGATACGGGGTACCAGGCCAATGCCGATGTCGGCCCTGACGGCCTGGATCAAGTGCGACGTCAACTCGAAGCTCGGCCCCAGGCGCATGAGGCGATGAGGCAGACGATGGTGGCTGAACCAGTCGGCCCACACGTTCGGGTTATTGGCGACATTGAGCAGCATCTGCCCGGCGATGAGCTCTGGGGCCCATTGCGTATGACTCCGGACGGCCTGTGGGGAAATGACCACCACCAGTTCTTCAGCGTGCAGCCGGTGGCTGACAAGGCCAGGCAGGTCGGCGTTGCCCACCACTATTGCCGCATCGATGCCGCTGGTGTCGAAGTCGATGGCGTCGATCCGCGAGTTGATGTGCACCAGCATACCGGGGTGGCGTTTGTAGAAGTCATGCAGGCGCGGCATCAGCCATTTGGAGCCGAAGGTCGGCAGCGTGGCCAGGCGCAGGGAACCGCTGCCCGATTGGAAAGCCATGGCCTGCAGGGTGGCGCTGCGAATTCGGCCCAAGGCGTCGCTCATCTCTCTTTGATACAGCCGGCCAACGTCCGTCAGTTGTACCTGGCGGCCTGCGCGGCGAAACAGGGTCAGGCCCAGTTGCTGCTCCAGCGCCTGCACCTGGCGGCTGACCGCGCTCTGGGTCAGGGACAACTCGACAGCGGCGCGGGTGTAGCTTTCATGGCGCGCGGCGGCCTCGAAAGCCAGCAACAACGACATGGACGGGGTGAGGTGGCGGTAATTCATTCACAAAAGTCATCGATAGCGGCAGGAATATCCGTTTGTCCTGAGCGCAAGTCTGCAGGATCATTGGCATTATAACGATCCGAGGCTGACCGATTAATGCCTGGGCGACAAGTATTTTGCTGTTTTCCGTGATCAGACCGACAAGAGGCCATCCTTTGATGATCGCCCAACTGCCTACCGCCGCTCCTGCGGCCCAATACCCTGAATTTCTCGACGCGCTGCGCGCCAGCGGTTTTCGCGGCCAACTGAGCGCCGACTACGCCACCCGTACGGTGCTGGCGACCGACAACTCGATCTACCAGCGTCTGCCCCAGGCGGCCGTGTTCCCCGTGGACGCAGACGATGTGGCGCGCATCGCCACGCTGATGGCCGAGCAGCGCTTTCGCCAGATCAAACTGACCCCGCGCGGCGGCGGCACCGGCACTAACGGCCAGTCCTTGACCGACGGGATCGTGGTCGATCTGTCGCGGCACATGAATACCATCCTCGAAATCAACGTCGAGGAACGCTGGGTGCGGGTCCAGGCCGGTGTGGTCAAGGACCAGCTCAACGCCGCGCTCAAGCCCCACGGCCTGTTCTTCGCGCCGGAACTCTCGACCTCCAACCGCGCCACCGTCGGCGGCATGATCAACACCGACGCCAGCGGGCAGGGCAGTTGCACCTACGGCAAGACCCGCGATCACGTGCTCGAACTGCACAGTGTGCTGTTGGGCGGCGAGCGTCTGCACAGCCAGCCGATTTCCGATGCCGAGCTTGAAGCAGCGTGCGCGCAGCCTGGCCGTGTCGGCGAGGTGTACCGCACCGCGCGCGGCATTCAGGAAACCCAGGGTGAATTGATCGAAAAGATCTTCCCCAGGCTCAACCGCTGCCTGACCGGCTATGACCTGGCGCACCTGCGCGACGAACAAGGCCGTTTCAACCTCAACAGCGTGCTGTGCGGTGCCGAAGGCTCGCTGGGTTACGTGGTCGAGGCCAAGCTCAACGTGTTGCCGATTCCGACCTATTCGGTGCTGGTCAACGTGCGCTACTCAAGCTTCATGGATGCGCTGCGCGACGCCAATGCGCTGATGGCGCACAAGCCGCTGTCGATTGAAACCGTCGATTCGCGGGTGCTGATGCTGGCGATGAAAGACATCGTCTGGCACAGCGTCGCCGAATACTTCCCCGCCGACGCCGAGCGTCCGACCCTGGGCATCAACCTGGTGGAATTCAGTGGCGATGACGTCGAAGAAGTGAACGCGAAGGTTGCGGCCTTCATCGAGCATCTGCGCAGCGACACCGGCGTCGAGCGCCTGGGCCACACCCTGGCCGAAGGCGCGGCGGCGGTGAACAAGGTCTACACCATGCGCAAGCGGTCGGTGGGCCTGCTGGGCAACGTCGAGGGCGAGATCCGTCCGCAGCCGTTCGTGGAAGACACCGCCGTGCCGCCCGAGCAACTGGCCGACTACATCGCCGAGTTCCGCGCGCTGCTGGACGGCTATGGCCTGACTTACGGCATGTTTGGCCACGTCGATGCAGGTGTGCTGCACGTGCGTCCCGCGCTGGACATGAAAGACCCGGCCCAGGCCGCGCTGGTCAAGCCGATTTCCGATGCCGTCGCCGAACTGACCCAGCGTTACGGCGGCCTGTTGTGGGGCGAGCATGGTAAGGGCCTGCGCTCCGAATACGTGCCGGCGTTCTTCGGTGAACTGTACCCCGCGCTGCAATCGCTCAAGGGTGCGTTCGACCCGCACAACCAGCTCAACCCCGGCAAGATCTGCACTCCGCCGGATGCCGAGCAGGGCTTGCTCAAGGTCAACGAAGTCACCTTGCGTGGCGACCTTGACCGGCAGATCGACGAGCGCGTCTGGCAGAGTTTCGGCAGCGCCGTGCACTGCAACGGCAACGGCGCCTGCTACAACTTCGACCCCAACGATGCGATGTGCCCGTCGTGGAAGGCCACGCGCGAGCGCCAGCATTCGCCAAAGGGGCGCGCCTCGCTGATTCGCGAGTGGCTGCGTCTGCAAGGGGCGGCCAACATCGACGTACTGCAAGCGGCGCGGGGCAAGATGTCTTGGCTCAAGGGCCTGCCGGCGCGGCTGCGCAACAACCAGGCCCGTGCCAGCGGCCAGGCCGATTTCTCCCACGAAGTCTATGACGCCATGGCCGGTTGCCTGGCGTGCAAGTCCTGCGCAGGGCAATGTCCGATCAAGGTCAACGTACCCGAATTCCGCTCGCGGTTCCTTGAGCTGTACCACGGCCGCTATCAACGTCCGCTGCGGGACTACCTGATCGGTTCGCTGGAATTCACCATCCCGTACATGGCCTACGCGCCCGGCCTGTATAACGCGGTGATGGGTTCCCGATGGGTCGGCGGCTTGCTGGAACGCCATGTCGGCATGCTCGACAGCCCGTTGATCCATCGCTACAACCTGCAATCGACCCTGACCCGCTGCAACGTCGGCGTCGCCAGCGTCCCGGCGCTGCGTGAGCTGACCGCTGAACAGCGCGGGCGCAGCATCGTGCTGGTGCAGGACGCCTTTACCCGGTACTTCGAGACGCCGCTGCTGGCGTCCTTCATTCAGTTGGCGCATCAACTGGGGTACCGCGTGTTCATGGCGCCGTACAGTGCCAACGGCAAGCCGCTGCATGTCCAGGGCTTTTTGGGCGCGTTCGCCAAGGCCGCGGTCCGCAACGCCACGCAGCTCAAGGCGCTGGCCGATTGCGACGTGCCGCTGGTGGGACTGGACCCGGCCATGACCCTGGTCTATCGCCAGGAGTACCAGAAGGTGCCAGGCCTTGAGGGCAGCCCGAACGTGCTATTGCCTCAGGAGTGGCTGATCGATGCGCTGCCCGAGAAGCCGGACGCCACGCCGCGCAGCTTCCGCCTGTTGGCCCACTGCACCGAGAAAACCAACGTCCCGGCGAGCACCTCGCAATGGGAGAAGGTATTCGCGAAAGTAGGGCTCAAGCTCTCGACCGAAGCCACCGGCTGCTGCGGCATGTCCGGCACCTACGGCCACGAGGCGCGCAACCAGGAAACCTCGAAGACGATCTTCGAGCAGTCCTGGGCCGGCAAGATCGACAAGGAGCATGAAGCCCTGGCGACCGGTTATTCCTGCCGCAGCCAGGTCAAGCGCATGGCTGACAAACAACTGCGCCACCCGCTGGAAGTGGTGCTGGAGCAATTGGTGGTGGGGTGACTGTCCCGGCCTCTTCGTGGGCAAGCCCACTCCCACAGGTGGTGTCGTGACACCACTTTGAGGTTCACAAGCACCCCTGTGGGAGCGGGCTCGCCCGCGAAGGCGTCCGCAAGATCGCCCCGCTGGCAAGCCGTGCTGCTACGGTCGGTGTGCTACTGGATGTGGCGAGGATCATCCTTGGGGTTCAAATACTCGATCCCCAACGGGCCGATGCCATACACCTGTGTCACGTATTCACCGGATCTTGCCCAGTGAAAGTGTGGCGTATTCGCTGGCAGCACCACCACGCTGCCGGGCCCGTACGCCACCAGTTTGTCAGGGTCGAACGTCGTGCCCTGGCCGATGTAGAACACGCCGGAGATGACCGTGTAGATGCGGTCCTCGGGATGGGTGTGGGGCATCAGCTTCACCCCGTCGGGCACCTTCACCCGCACCACATACGGCCCCGGTTGTGTCGGATTGCCGACGATCACCGCAAGCTTCGCCGCTGCCGGGAACGCCGGAAAGCTCTGCCATTGCACGTCTTCACTGCGAATCGAGTCATATTTGCCCGTGGCCAGCCCCGCCGATTGCGCCGGGCCTGCCAACAGCGCGCAAACCGCCAGCGCCAGAGCGCCGCGTGTCGAGTTGCTGGATAACCATTGGATGTTCATTGAAGTACTTCCTGCCCAGAAAACGGTGGGTCGATGGTAGGCAGGAAGGGCTCCCCGATAAACCGCAGCCCCGGCACTTGAGTTAATACATGGTGTAATCAATGACCGATCGCATATCTGTGGGGCAGGCTTGAGATCGCCCCCGCCGGCAAGCCGTGTGGCTACGGATCGCGTGGACGACAAAAATCCCGCTATGATCGGCCGATGCATCATTTCACGAGGCAGATTCATGAAAGCTGATCAAAACGAATTCGATGGCCGTTGCCATTGTGGCACTGTGCGTTTCCATGTCCGCCTCAGCGATGGCCTGAACAGTGCCCGTCGCTGCAATTGCTCGTTGTGCCGGATGCGCGGTGCGGTCGTGGTGAGCGCGCGGTTGCAGGATCTGCAGATCACTGCGGGCGCCGAGGCTCTGACGCTTTATCAGTTCCACACCATGACGGCGAAGCACTATTTCTGTTCGAAGTGCGGCATCTACACCCACCACCAGCGTCGCTCCAACCCCGAACAGTTCGGCATCAATGCGGCGTGCCTGGAAGGCGTCAGTCCGTTTGATTTCACCGAGGTCATGGTCTGTGACGGTGTACAGCATCCGTCCGATGAGCCGACGTCTGAAAGACGCAGTGAAAAGGTAGGTGTCTTGCGGTTCATGCCCGTTGAGAACGGCGTATATCAGGATGAGAAATGAATGGATTCAATCAAGGTTCGAGAGCTGCAAGACACCGATACCCCCGCGCTGCTTGAATTCGAAGTGCGCAACCGGCAATGGTTCGAATCTCACATCGAACCACGGGCGCCTGAGTTCTATTCAGTGCAGGGTGTCGCCGAGCACATTGCGTCCTGCCTTGGCGGGCTTGCCGAAGAGAACTGGCATCCGATGGTGGTCGTGGATCACCACCAACGCATCGTCGGCCGCGCCAATCTCAAGAGCATCGACACAGCCGCTGGCTGCGCTGAGGTGGGTTATCGCATCGATCAGCAAGCAGCCGGGCAGGGGCTGGCCACCTTTGCCTTGAAACGCCTGATCCACGAGGCTCGCAACCGTTGGCGGCTCAAGCAACTGGTGGCGTTCGTCTATGAGCAAAACGTGGGCTCGCAGAAGGTACTGGCACGCTGTGGGTTTCTGCCTGCTCCGGGCGATGCTGGCGAAAGCACGGGGACCGAGCGCCGGTTCGTGCTCTCATTGCAGGCCGACGATGTCATGGCCTGAGCCGGGCCGGTTCAGGCAAAGCCGCCGTTGGCCCGCAGTACCTGCGAGTTGATCCAGCCGCCATCGGGGCCGGCCAGGAAAGCCACCGCAGCGGCGATGTCTTCTGGTGTGCCCAGGCGTTCCAGCGGTGCGAGGCTGGCGATGTGGTTGACCTGCTCCTGGCTTTTGCCTTGCAGAAACAGCTCGGTGCCCACCGGCCCCGGCGCCACGGCGTTGACTGTGATCTGCCGGCCGCGCAGTTCGTTGGCCAGTACGTGCACCAGGCCTTCAACGCCGGCTTTGGTGGCGATGTAAGGGCCGTAGGACGGGAACGACTTGGCGATCACGCTGGTGGTCAGTGCGATGATGCGCCCGCCAGTTTCCACATGGGCTGCCGCTTGGGCCAGCACCAGAAAGGCGCCGCGCAGATTGGTCGCGATCATCCGGTCGAAATCCTCAAGGCTCGCCTCGGTGATCGGCGACATGCTCATGATGCCCGCGCTGTTGACCACCACATCAACCCTGCCAAATGCGCGTTTGGCGCCCTCGAACAGCGCCGCGACGTCCTGGGCATTGCCGACATCGCCCTTGATCGCGATGGCCTGGCCGCCTGCGGATTCGATGGCGCTCAGGGTTTCTTCGGCCTTGCTGGCATTGCTGCTGTAGCTGATGACGATGGCAAAGCCGTCGGCGGCCAGACGTAGGGCGATGGCCTTGCCGATGCCACGGGAGCCACCGGTAACGATGGCAGTCTTGCGGGTTTGATCGTTCATGAGGTTCTCCGGATTCAAAATAGATGCGTTTGCCTTGGAAACGATTCTGCTTGTTTGCGCCCGCCGGATAAATCCCGCTAAAGTGCCAACACAATTCAATTTTGGACAACAATCGATGGACCGCTTCGAGTCACTGCAGCTCTTCACCCGGATTGTAGAACTGAGTTCATTCAGCCGCGCCGCAGCGGTGCTGGGCATTCCACGTGCAACGGCGACCCACGGGATCAAGGAGCTTGAGGCCAGGCTCGGGATCCGCCTCCTCGAACGCACCACACGCCACGTCAGGCCTACGGTCGATGGTCAGGCGTTCTATGAACGGTGCGTGTTCGTGCTCAGCGAACTGGACGACGCTGAATCCTCCCTGCGCCATGTCGCAGCTAGCCCGCGCGGGGTGTTGCGGGTGGACATGCACGGCACCCACGCCACCCGTGTCGTGCTGCCGAGGGTCAATGAATTTCGCAACCGATATCCGGGTATAGACCTGACGGTCAGCGGCGGCGACCGCCTGGTGGACCTGGTGCGCGAAGGCGTGGATTGCGTGATTCGCGCCGGCGCCCCCAAGGACTCGGCACTGGTCGCGCGGCCTTTGGCGGTCATGCCTCAGGTGATCTGTGCCAGCCCCGAGTACCTGAGCCGCGCCGGCACCCCACGCACGCCCGAGGATCTGGCCGGGCACCAGGCGGTGAGATTCTTCGCCAGCAACGGTGCAGTGGATTACCCACTTGAACTGCTGATCGATGGGCAGATCCGCGAATTCCACCTCGACGGCTGGATGGCCGTGAATGATGCCGAAAGCTACGTGGTGTGCGCGCTACAGGGCTGCGGCCTGATCCAGGTGCCGCGCTTTCACCTGGAGGCGGACCTGCAGGCGGGGCGTCTGGTCGAAGTCCTGAGCGACTGGCAAAGCCCAGGCCTGACGCTGTCGGCGATGTATCCCCACCACCGGCATCTGTCGCCCCGGGTACGAGTGTTCATCGACTGGCTGTGTGAGGTCTACACCGATGCGTTCGGGGCGCTGCCGGTGGATTATCGGTTGGCGACTTGACGCCACGCCTGGGCTCTCGGCCCGTAGCAGCACGGCTTGCCGGCGGGGGCATTCTCAAGATTGGTCCCGCCGGCAAGCCGTGCTGCTACGGGTGTGTTTCTGTGGCAACCGGCGGTACTTGTGCTAACGCATCGTGGAGTGCATCATGCCGCCCGATATAGGGTAGGGGGGTATGCTATGGCGCACACAAATGCAGGACGGGATGATCTGCTCAAGCGGGTCAGGCGCATTTCGGGGCAAGTGCAGGCCATCGAGCGCGCGCTGGAGGGCGAGGCTGACTGCGCCAAGACGCTGCATCTGGTCGCTGCTACCCGTGGCGCCATCAATGGGCTGCTCGACGAGATCATCGAAGACCACGCACGCGAACACGTTGCCAAACCGGGCCTGACCGATGAGGAACGGGCCCAGGGCGTCGAAGAGCTGCTTGAAGCCATTCGCCGATATTCCAAATGAGGTGGGTATGAGCAGAGGCGATTACAGCTACAGCCACGATTTTCTCGGGGCCCGGCACGATGAAAACGCCCGCCGGACCCTGTGGGTGGTCATTTTCACCGTTGAATACAGGGTCGCCTGATGCCTCCATCTAAACGAAAACACGCCGGTATCGAGCGCGAGCTGGTGAGGGCGCTGACCTGGGCCTGCGAAACGGCAAAAAGCGAGATTGCAGGCTTTGAATGGCTCACCCATCGCGTGGATTACGAACGTCTGGCCGACAGCTTGATCGTGACCTGGGTGTTCGACAGCGACGCGAGCATGAATGCCGCACTCGCCAGCCAGGACAAACTGCGGATGCAGTCACTGACCCAGGCGGCGTTTGATGATATCGGGATCACTGTTTCGGCCATCGCCGGCCATGTCGAATTCGACTCCGAAGAACGCTGCGATGCCCAGCACGGCGGAGACTGGACGGCCCGGCTCAACTCACGCCAGCGAGCAGGAGGCAGGCATGGCAAAGGACATTGAAAACCCTTGCGTGTCGCTGTGTCAGCTCAACAGCGATATGTGCGTGAGCTGTGGGCGCAGCCGCGAGGAAATCCGCAAATGGCGCGGCATGAAACGCCCGGAAAAAATGGCCGCAGTGCAGAACGCCAGTGCGCGGTTGAAGGCCTTCAACAAGAAGAAAAACAAAGGCAAGAATTAGCGTCTGTGGGAGCCGGCTTGCTGGCGAATGCATTCTGTCAGGCACCATAATGCTGAATGACACACCGCATTCGCCAGCAAGCCGGCTCCCACGGCCTTCGGCCAGAAGCGGATCCCAGGCGCACCAAGAATCGTTGTAGCAGGCGGGCTTGCCCGCGGGAGCGATCTTGAGGCTGCTAGCGCCATCCCAGCGCAGGCGCGACATGCTTGAGGATCGATTCGATCACATGTGCGCAGTATTCCACCCCCAATTGATTGGGCACGGTCAGCAGCAGGGTGTCGGCCGCTGCGATGGCTTCGTCCTTGGCCAGTGCCTCGATCAGCACATCCGGCTCGGCGGCGTAATTTCGACCAGGTGCCGATCTCGATGCGCCGGGTTTTCGCACCCACCGCAGCCAGCAGCGGGAAGGGCGAGGCCAGTTGCCGGGCAAAGTGGTGGACGCGAAAGAACGCACCGTCTGCGCCCAGTTCTTCGGCCGCGACGGCCATGTCGATCGATTGCAGCAGCACGTCGGCGGCGGATCGGGCCTGGGAATGGGCGGACGTCGACCAGTGCCCGAAGTTGAGAAAGCCGATCTTCTTCATGGGATGCTTCCGGTAAGGCTGGATTTGGGGCACAGGCTAACCCGCTGCTGGTCAAACCTGTAGTCGCAAGATGGCAGGTTCAGAATCAACCAATGGTTGTAAATTCACCATTTATTAAAGCGGGCCACATGACCGCTGGCGCGAAACCCTTCGACGACGAAGTCCACGAACACCCGGACCTTGGCGGGCACCAGTTTGCGGCTGGTGTAGTAGATCGACAGCGGCAGTGAGTCGGCGTACCAGTCGGGCAGTATCCGCACCAGGTCGCCACGCTCGAGCAGCGGCAATGCATGGGGGATCGGCAGCATGGCGATGCCCATTCCGGCAGCGGCTGCGCGAGCCATGGCTTCAGGGTCGTCCAGGATCATCACCGGGCGCACGCTGGCCACCACTTCCTCCCCAGCATGATTTTTCAGCTTCCACGGCGCCAGCCGGCCGGAACTCAGCACCCGGCGCAACAGTCCGCGATGGCGCGTCAGTTCCTGTGGATGGTCGGGCGCCGGATGCTCCTTCAGATAGGCGGGGGAGGCCACCAGCACGATCCTCAGCCTCGCCAGTTCCCGTGCGATCAGTGCGTCGGTCAACTCGATGCCGCCGCCGATGGCCACGTCGAAACCTTCGTTGATCAGATCGACCTGGCGGTTATCGAAATGCAAGTCGGGGACCACGTCCGGATAGCGACGCACGAATTCGTCCATCATCGGCACGAAGTACTCGCGCCCGACCGTATAGGCCAGCGACACCTTCAGCGTGCCCGCCGGCTTGCCCGCGCCTTGTCGCAGGTCGGTCAGCGCATCGCCGATCTCGCCCCACGGCAGGCGTACCTGGGCATAGAGGCGTTCACCTTCGGACGTCAGCGCGAGGCTGCGGGTGCTGCGCTGGAACAACCGCACGCCGACCCGCGCTTCAAGCTGCCCGACGCTCTTGCTGACCGCCGCCGGCGTCAGCCCCATGCGCCGGGCAGCGGCCGAAAAACTGCCCTCGTCGGCGGTGGCAATGAACGCATCGAGGTAGCTACTGAGTTCGGTCAGCATGGCCTGTTCCTTTTACCCTGGGTTGAAACCAGAGGCGGAGTTTAGCGACTGTCAGACGAAAGCGCTCGCGTTCGTAGTCGCCAGCAAGGCAAGCAGGTTTTCGCAAGGGCAGGCCAGGCATCATTCGAGGCGATGTAAGAGTGTGTTGAAGAATCGGCAATTGATTTCTTTGGGGGAAATAGTCAATTGCCGAACTCGGGAATTCTCAACATTTCTGGCGGGATCGATACTGGATTCAACGGCGAACAGCCTTAAATCTGCTGCTACTGCTGACTATCGAAGCTCAGCCATTTGTCTCCACGGAGTTTCCCATGAGCAACACTGCACTGATCGTCGTCGACATCCAGAATGACTATTTTCCCGGTGGCAAATGGCAGCTGGCGAACGTCCAGGCGGCGGCCGATAACGCTGCGCGCATCATCGCCTCCGCGCGAGCGCTGGGCGATCTGGTGATCCACATCCGCCACGAAACACCATCCCCGGATGCGCCGTTTTTCGTCCCCGGCAGCGAAGGCGCACAACTGCATCCCAAGGCTGCAGCGCTTCCAGACGAAACGGTGATACTCAAGCACTTCATGAACCCGTACCGCGAGACCCCGCTGTTGTCGATTCTGCAAGCTCGCAAGATCGAGAAGGTGACCGTCATCGGTAACATGAGCCACATGTGCATCGACGCCGTGACCCGCGCCTCTGACGATTTGGGCTTCAAGACCACCGTCATCCACGACGCCTGCGCGACCCACGACCTGGAATTCAATGGCGTCACCGTGCCGTCGGTTCAGGTCCATGCGGCGTTCATGGCGGCTTTGCAATTCGGTTATGCGAAAGTCGTTTCAGCGCAGGAGTTCCTGGGCTGAAAACGTGACGAACCTGAGGACGTAGCTGGCGCCTGACCCTTAGCAGCCCGGCCGTGCTGCTACGGATTTTTGCGCGAACGCCAATTGCACGCCAGCCTCGATCCCCTGTGGGAGCTGGCTTGCCTGCGAAAGCGTCAGGTCAGGCACTTCGATGTCGAATGACCCACCGCCTTCGCGGGCAAGCCCGCTCCCACAGTTTCGGCACAACCTCCGGATTTCGTGACCACCCGATCCCGTAGCAGCACGGCTTGCCGGCGTCGGCGCACTCAAGATGGCTATCGCCGGCAAGCCGGACTGCTACGGGTTTTTGTGCGAACGCCAATTCAACGCCAACGTCGACCCCTGTGGGAGCTGGCTTGCCTGCGAAAGCGTCAGGTCAGGCACTTCGATGTCGAATGACCCACCGCCTTCGCGGGCAAGCCCGGCTGCTACGGTGCGGTGGTGTGGTCGCGGTTTCAAACACGCGACGCTATTTGCCGGCCTTGAGTTTTTCGAAGCTCAGGCGCAAGTCGGTGGCCCAGGCATCGAGCACCGGTTTGACGTCGTCCAGCGTCAGCTGGGTCTTGTCGTTTTCCAGCGGCTTGCCCGCACCCTTGCGCACCACCTGGGCCAGCACTTTGTTGCTGTCGGCATCGAGAAACGCCGCCTCGGTGGCAATGTCGACGCTCTGGTCGCGTCCGCCAGAGGCTGTGTTCACGGCCGCTGCCACCAGTGCGATGGGAACGACCTCATAAGGCTTCAGGCCTTCATTGTGGGTCGACACCGCAGTGATCGCCGGGCGTACGATGATGGTGCCAGGTCCCGGACCCTGCGCCAGTGTCAGGTCCTTGCCCAGTTCGCGCTTGAGCGCCGCGTCAAAGTAGCGGGTGATCGATTGCAGCGTCTGCGCGGAGATCACCGCCGTAGGTTGGGGCTTGGGATAGAACTGGCTGGGCTCGATGTACACCCGGGTGTACTGGCCCGGCTTGAGATCCGGATCGATCCAGCGCATCACCGGCGCGCCACTGGCACTTTCAGCCGGCTTGAGGCGGCTGTAGTCTTTTAGAAAACCTGAATACTGGCTCGGATCGACCCGGGAACTGGCGCAGCCAGCCAATACCAATAAGGTGCAGCACATCAGTGTGTTGAACAAAGACGTTTTCATCGCGAGACTCCCTTCATGAGCCCCTTGATGCTAGTACAGATCCGGAGATTTGCCGGATTCGCGCCTCGCCCGTGGCCTTGCCACGGCGCATATTGCGCGAAGGGGCTCGGATTCTGGCTGCCCGACAGGTAGTCTCAGCCGACACTCAACCGAAGGACGGAACCATGCTTGAACTACGCCCCAACTGCGAATGCTGTGACAAGGACCTGCCTGCCGCATCCCCCGACGCGCTGATTTGTTCGTTTGAATGCACCTATTGCCGTCAGTGCAACGACACGGTGCTAGCGGGCATCTGCCCGAACTGCGGTGGCGGGCTGGTCCAGAGGCCGATTCGTCCTGCGGGCAAGCTTGAGAAATTTCCTGCGTCGACAAGGCGGGTAGGGAAGGGGTACGTCTAAGCATGTGCTCAAACGGCCTGTCGGCGTGGCGATCAACGATCACCGACGCCGACAGGCCGCTACGGTTGAATCAGAACTTGAATGCCTGACGGCCGATCAGCAGCCACTGGCCTTTCTGTTTCTGCCAGATCTGGAAGTTCTCGATCTCGGTCGGGACTTCCACACCGCTGTTCACGGCTTGAGCGGAGAAGTGGTTGCGCACCAGGGCGACGTCGCCGTCCAGGGTGATTTTCTGGTTGAGCATTTGCAGCGTCTTGAAGCCGCTGCGGCCGGTTTCGATGTCGGCGATGAACTCATCCTTGTTCTGGATCTTGCCGCTGGAGTGGCCATAGGTGACCTTGTCCGAGGTCAGGGCGGCGAGGGCCTTGGTGTCCTTGTGCAGCATCGCCTGGGTCATTTTATCGACAGCCTTGGCAACATCCTGCTCGTCCGCAGCGGGGGCTGCAGCGACATAGCCCGAAAACAAACACACAACACCCAACAGCAGTTTGGACCTGGTCATCGATATTTCCTTTTTGTTGTAATCGGGGCGATATAGGCCCCGCCTGTATCCACGGGGCGACCGTGAGAATCCGGTTATGTACGACCGATCAGAGATCGGTGATTTCTTTATGGCGCGGCACCAGGGCTTTCATCACGCTCCACGCCACCAGGTACGCCAGCGCGCAGATGGCGAACATGATCATGTAGCCGGTGTGGATGTCGTTGATCGACTTGTAGTAGTCGAACACCCAGCCGCCGATCTTGGTCATGACCACGCCGCCCAGGCCGCCCGCCATGCCGCCAATGCCGACCACCGAGGCCACGGTCTTTTGCGGGAACATGTCGGAAACGGTGGTGAAGATGTTGCAGGACCACGCCTGGTGCGCCGAGGCGCCGATGCCGATCAGCAGCACTGGCACCCAGAAGCTAATGTAGCCCAGGGGTTGCGCCAGCAGCACCACCAGCGGGAACAAGGCGATCACGAACATGGCTTTCATGCGGCCGTCGTAGGGTTTGTCACCGCGGGCCATGAAGTAGCTCGGGAACCAGCCGCCGCCGATACTGCCGACCATGGTCATGCTGTACAGCACGAACAGCGGCATCACGATGGCCGCGCCTTTCATCCCGTATTGTGCAGACAGGTACGTCGGCAGCCAGAACAGGAAGAACCACCACACGCCATCGGTCATGAACTTGCCGAAGGCAAAGGCCCAGGTCTGGCGGTAGGTCAGGAGCTTGAACCACGAGACTTTTCTGGCAGGTGCGCCCGGCACCGGAGCGGCCTTGACCTGCTCGGATTCGTCGCTGCGGATGTAGGCCAGCTCGTCCTCAGTCAGACGCTTTTGCTGATCCGGTTTGTCGTACATCGCCACCCAGAAGCCCAGCCAGACGAAACCCAGCAGACCGATCACGATGAACGCCGATTCCCAACCCCACATGGCAGCGATCAGCGGCACGCAGATGGGCGCGGCGATCGCGCCGACGTTGGCGCCAGAGTTGAAGATCCCGGTGGCGAAAGAACGCTCTTTCTTCGGGAAGTATTCGGCCGTGGCCTTGATCGCGATCGGGAAGTTACCCGCCTCGCCGATGGCCAGCACCGCGCGTGACAGCATGAAGCCTGCGATGGAGACCGGAATCGCCGCGAAACCCAGTGCCGTGGTGATCGCGCCAATGCCTTGGCCCAGCGGCACCGCGAACGCATGCATGACCGCGCCGGTGGACCAGACGCCGATGGCCACTACGTACGCGGTCTTGGTGCCGATCTTGTCGACCACGCGCCCTGCGAAAATCATCGCGATGGCGTAGACGAACTGGAAGACCGAGGCAATGTTGGCGTAGTCGGTGTTGCTCCAGCCAAATTGCGTGGACAGGTCCGGCGCCAGCAGGCTGAGCACCTGGCGATCCAGATAGTTGACCGTGGTGGCGAAGAACAGCAGCGCGCAGATGGTCCAGCGGTATTTACCGACAGACCGGGTCGCCGCCCGGGTGAGGCTTTGCGGATGGGTGGATTCGTTCGGGTTCATGGCATCACTTTTATTCTTGGAGGGGTGATGGTCTCTCGCCTGTTTTACGAGAGCGCACGTGTACGTCTCCGGAGCGCGAAGCTCTGGAGTCAGACGTCTAACAAGTGCTGTGCGGCGGGGTGAAAGCGACATCCTCGGGAGGACCCGATATGGCATACAGGAGGCGTAGCGAATGAGCGGCCCGGAGCAGGGCATTCGGGGAGATGAGCAAGCTAGTCGAATTCATGGTGGTGACCGACACTCATTTTTTATTTTTAGAGGTTAACGGACGATTTATCGTCTGTCGTCGTACAACACCCTATTTATAGCCAGCGATCCCTGCGGCTGTCAATCTCTGGCAGTCACGAGACTGCCCATTTTCAGCCTGGTCCCACGGCTCGTTTGAGGGTCATGCGCGTCAACTCCGAAGGCACACCCAGGCGCAAGGCGAATCCGGGCCACAGGGCGGTGCCGTTGTTGACGTAGAGCTGCATGCCGTCGACGTCATAAAACCCGGACACGAAGCCTTCGTTGGCCCGGGCGATAAACGGGGCGAGGGGGCGGATCATGCCGCCGTGGGTATGCCCGGACAACTGCAACGCCACGCCCTGGCGGGCGGCTTGCCGCGCATTGCGTGGCTGGTGGTCGAGCAGGATGATCGGCGTGTCGGCGGGGGCGCCGGCCAACGCCTGTCTCAGGTCTGGGCCGGGCAGGCCCGCGCGGGGTGCGCTCAGGTCCGTCACGCCGGCCAATATCAGCTGTGCGCCGCCTCGTTCGATCAGCGCGTGGCTGTTGCTCAGGCGCGTCATGCCCAGTGACACGAAGTACTGCATCCAGTCTTCGTTATCGAAGAAATATTCGTGGTTGCCCGGAATCACAAACACCCCGTCGGGGGCGCGCAGGTCGCGCAGCGGCGCCACGTCTTGGGTGCGTGCGCTGATCGGGCCGTCAATCAGGTCACCGGTGACCAGGATCAGGTTCACCCCCAGTTCATTCGAGCGGTTCACCACCGCGCGCGCCCAAGCCTCGTCGAACAGCCTGCTGATGTGCATGTCGGTGAGTTGCAGCACCTTGTAGCCCTCGAACTGCGGGGGCAGGTTCTTGATAGCCACCTCGATGTCCTTCAGCGGCGGCACGCGCATCGCCTGGTGCACGCCAATGGCTGCCAGCACCAACGCTGCGCTGCCCGCGAGGTAACGCAGCGAAGCGGGGATGGCCAGCCAGCGCTGGCGAACCAGCATCGTCAGCAAGGTGCCCAGGTCCAGAACGATCTGCAGCACCGCGATCAGCAATATCGCGCCAAACGCCCAATTGAAGAGAATCACCACCGCACGGGGAAATTCCGGGTCGAACACGCTGCCGGACGAGAATCGGGAGTAGAGGTGGTATTGCGAGGCAAGCAGCAACAACAGCGCACAGGCCAACCGGGTTGCCAAAGGCCAGGGCATCGGCCAGATGAACCGAACGATCACATATAGGCAAGGGGTGGTGAACATCAGGTGAAACATCGGGTTGCTCCAGTGGCCGTGGTGGTCCGTGCGCTCGCTTCGCAACAAAGGTCTGAAAACGTCCGGGCATAGAGGTTCCCCCTTTTCGTTGCCCTTCCCGCAGCACGGCTTGCCGGCGGGGCGATCTTGTGGCCGGCGGCGTTGTAAGGATTACCCCCCATCATGTAAAAACTGTTTGTCCACAACCCCACTATGTGTGATCTGCGGCTTGTTCTAGCCTTGCTCCGCCACAGCCTCTGACCGGGACGGTTCTGCGCCAATGCCGCAGCACCCGAACGACGATTCCGGCGGTATCGGCTGCACGCAATACAACAAGAGTGAGCAGGACAATGAGCACAAAGAGCAGATTCCCCGCACGCCTGGTGATGACCACCGCAGCCCTTGGCGTTGCACAAGTGGTTCACGCAGGGTTCATCGAAGACAGCAAGTTGACGGTCAACGCGCGCAACTATTACTACAACGTCGATAATCACGAAGGTGGTAAAGACCAGCGTGAGTGGGCGCAGGCGTTCAAGGTCGATTACCTGTCCGGCTTCACCGAGGGCACCGTGGGCTTTGGTCTCGACCTGCAGGGCATGGTCGGTATCCATCTGGACGGCGGCAAGGGCCATCACCCGGACAGCAACACATTCACCCCAAGCGACAGTGACGGTTCGGCGGCCCATGAGTGGAGCGCCGGCGGTGCGACGGCCAAGGTGCGTTTCTCGAAAACCGAATTGCGTTATGGCAACACGCTGTCGCCGAACCTGCCGATCCTGGTGTCCAGTGAAAGCCGCCTGCTGCCGCAGACGTTCGGCGGCTTCATGTTCACCTCAAAGGAAATCGACAACCTCACCCTCACGGGTGGGCAGATCGAAAGCGCTCGCGGCCGAGCCTCGACCAACAGTTCGGGTCTGGCGGTAGCCGGCGCCACGCGTGACAGCAACAAGTTCCGCTTTGTCGGCGGTGACTGGAAAGCCACCAAGAACCTGACGTTGCAGTACTACTACGCCAATCTGGAAGACTTCTACAAACAGCACTTCTTCGGCTTGCAACACGTCTTGCCGATCAACGAAAACCAGAGTTTCAAGACCGACCTGCGCTACTTCAAAAGCACCTCGGACGGCGCCAACGGCGATGTCGGTTACCGGTTCAATAACAACGGCGGTTATGCGAAGAACCCTGGCGAGGTCGACAACGACACTGGCATAGCCACCTTCACTTACACACTGTACGGCCACAGCCTGAGCTTGGGGTATCAGCACGTGTCGAGCGATGGCGGTTTCGTCTGGGCCAACCAGGCCAACGTGGTCGATGGTCGCGGGCGCAACGACGGGGAGGGCGGTGCGTCGTTCTATTCCTGGTCGGATGCGGTGGTCGGCAACTTCTCCCGGGCCGGCGAGAACACCACCATGGCCCAGTATGCCTATGACTTCTCAAGCGTCGGGGTGCCAGGCCTCAAGACCTCGGTGATGTACCTGCGCGGTGAAGACGCGAAGGCCGCCAATGGCGTCGGCCCTGATACCCACGAATGGGAAACTGACCTGCGCGTCGATTACGTCGTGCCGTCCGGTCCGCTCAAGGGCTTTGGCACGACCCTGCGTCACGGCATCTATCGTGGCGGCGGCAGCCCGATCGTCGACACCAATCAGACTCGGTTGATCTTCAACTACACCTATGCGTTCTTTTGACAGGGCAGCGCGAGTAGGAACAAATCGTCGGCCAAAAAAACGCCCGGCTATTGCCGGGCAAAGTCAGCGATGAGATCAGGGATTCAGAACATATTGCTCAGCGGCACGGACCGCAGAAGTAGGGCGATGTCTCCAGGCTGTAGGGCGTGTCGTACATGCTGATCGACGCAACACGATTGGCACCGACGCGGTCTGCGCCGTCCGACGCAACGCGATTGGCACCGACGCGGTCTGCGCCGTCCGATGCAACACGATTGGCGCCGACACGGTCTGCGCCGTCCGATGCAACACGATTGGCACCGACGCGGTCTGCGCCGTCCGATGCAACACGATTGGCGCCGACACGGTCTGCGCCATCTGCTGCAACCCGGTTCACGCCAACGCGATCCGAGCCGTCCGATGCCACGGGCGATCCAGCCCCATCATTCGATGCAAGGGCACGTTGTGCGGCAAAACCTGCCGCCGACAACGAGCCGGCCATCAGCGCGAACGTCACATTGATAATGGCTTTATGTAGTTTCATCTTAACAGCCTCGTTAACTTTCATATGAGAAGTAACACGAGAGAAAGCGTAACGTCTTTGTTCTTCAGGTACCTCGCCAACATAGGTGGCTTAATTAATCTGTTGGGGTGGTGGTTGTATACTTACGTATGATTTTTTGACAAAGCCTGATAGACGTTATACCCGGGTATGAGTCGCATACACTTATACGCTATCCGCAAGTACCCGTGCACAAGCGACAGGGGCAGTGCGCCGGATTAGAGTAGTGACAAGCCGCAAGTAGCCGCCACTGGAACCGTTTCAGATTGGGCGTGACGAGTCGGCTTCCATCTCACTCACGGGGCGATGCCCAGGTGGCCGACATGCTTAACAGGAATGATCTTCGCCGTGCCGATATCAGCCTTCTGGTTATTTTCGAAGCGATGATGCACGAACGCAATGTCAGCCGTGTCGGCGAGAAGCTGTTCCTGGGCCAGCCGGGCGTCAGCAGCGCCTTGGGGCGGCTGCGCGCCATGTTCGATGACCAGTTGTTCATTCGCAATGGTCGGTGTATGGAGCCAACGTCCCGCGCCCAGGAACTGTTCCAGGTCATTGCACCTGCACTGGATACCATTGCCACTGCGCTGAGCCTGACCACCGAGTTCGATCCCGCCACTAGCGACGCGACCTTTCATGTCGGGCTGGCTGATGATGTCGAATACGCCTTGATACCGCCGCTGCTTCATCGGCTGCGTCGGGAGGCGCCGGGGATCAAGCTGGTGATCCACCGCACCGACTGCAGCCGGATGCCGGTGTTGCTGGGCAACGGGGAAATCTCGGTAGGCATCAGCTACACCTGCGATCTGCCCGCCAATGCAAAGCGCAAGTTTCTTCGCATGGTGCGTCCGATGGTCTTGCGTGCTGACTCCAGCAAGACGTCGCTGACCCTGGGGGAATTCTGTGCTCGGCCCCATGCGATTGTCTCGTGCATGTCCAAGCTTTGTGACGACACCGATTCTGCCCTCAGATCCCTCAAAAGAAGCCGGCAGGCCGTGCTGGCAGTCCCGCAATTCAGTGCATTACCCATGTTGCTTGCGCAGAGTGATCTGCTCGCCGTTGTCCCTGATTATGTTGCGCAGGCGATGGCGGGCAGCGGTGGGCTGATGGCTGAGCCTGCGCCCCTTGAATTGCCCCAATTCGAGTTGTCGATGGTCTGGCGTGGGGTGACTCATAATGATCCGGGAGAACGCTGGTTGCGCTCGCGCTTGAGTGAGTGCCTGAGCGATAACAGTCGCCCGCCGATGGCCATCGCGGCGGCTTGAAGAACCTTCAAGCCTGCGTATAAACCGATGATGAATCTAGAAAGTGTTTGCTCTCCCGGGCAAGCACTTTTTTGCGTTCTGGCGAGCGTGTTTCTGGCCAGAGGATTATCTTAGACTCAGGTTAATTTGACTACTTTGGTCATAAAGACTCTGTGTCATTAAGACATGTCCCTGTGCGAGGCCTTATATAACGGGGTGTCAAACGATGGCTCGATTCTTGATTGCTTATTTATAGACATGTAATCGAAGGTCAATGCACTGTCTGACAAGCGCTGTGGCTACCCGGCAACCACGAATGCCCGTTTTTGAACAAATGGCCGAAATACAGGGATTTATGTCCTATCGACCAGCGCAGCAACTTTTTAGAGTATGTTGCTGATTCATTCGTGTTGGCACGGCGACAGAAGACAGTAGGGCAATGGGGTAAGTGCTGGCGCTTGCACAACTGCCCTGCACACGCGGCGCACCTGCAAGCTGCGTCGCGACTTCCTGGCGTTAGGACTGATGAAAGGATGATAACCATGGGCACACCTCAGGCCGTTGGCATAATGACTACCCCAACCTCCATCGTCTACATTGTCGATGACGATCAACTGCTGCGCGAGTCCCTGAGCAGCTTGCTCCGTTCAATCGGCCTGCGCGTGGAAATTTTTGCGTCAGTAGCGGACTTTCTCGATTTCAAGCGGCCGGATGCGCCATGTTGTCTGGTGCTGGACGTCAGGCTGCAAGGCGTCAGCGGGCTGGATTTCCAGAATGAGCTGGTCAGGAACGAGGAAACCGTGCCTATCGTCTTCATGACCGGACATGGCGACATCGCCATGACGGTGCGTGCCATGAAGGCTGGTGCCGTCGATTTTCTTGCCAAGCCGTTTCGTGAACAGGACTTGCTGGATGCCGTTGCGCTGGCACTGAGCAAGGATCTGGAACAGCGCGAAGTCAACAAAGGGCTGGCTGGCCTTCGCAGCCGCTACCAGAGCCTGACTGTTCGGGAGCAGGGCATCATGGCGCTGGCCGCGTCGGGGCTTATGAACAAGCAGATTGCAGGTGAGGTGTGCCTGAGTGAAATCACCGTGAAAATCCATCGCGCCAGCGTCATGCGAAAAATGGAAGCCAAGACATTCGCCGAGCTGGTCAGAATGGCAGAGACATTGAACCTGGCCATCAAGCGATGATGTATACCCAAGTATGATTAAGCGGGAAATATGAAGGCGTATCGTGCGAGCAGGCGAAGTCATTTGACTTGTACCTTATCAACGCAAGGTACGTAAATTGCCTACTTGTCCGATTATATCGATTGTCGACGACGACGATTACGTTCGAGTCTCCCTCGGCAGTCTGCTGCGTTCGTATGGATACGCCATCCAATTGTTCGACAGTGCCGAACAATTCGTCTCCTCTGAACTCATGCCAGTCACGGACTGCCTGATATCTGACATCCAGATGCCGGGCATGACTGGCCTGGACATGTGCGAGCACCTCATTGCTCAAGGTATTCAGATACCGGTGATCTTCATGACAGCCTCTGCCGAACCTGCGCCCAGGCTTGCGGCGCAACGGCTGGGCGCTGCGGGCTATCTGACCAAGCCGTTCGATGAACAACCCCTTATCGAGTGTATCCAGGCTGCCTTGAATCCTGAGCATCAAGAGGAGTGATACGCAGCCTCAGTGCAGCGCGGGCAAATGTACTATGGTGGACAGGGCGATCGTCAGCGCTGCAACTTCCTCATCAATCATGCTGGGCATGACCGGTACGCGGCTGGTCTTAACCCGGGTGTTTGTTGTATGGCCGGAATGGCCGGTAATCAGGGATATTCGTCCTGCAGACCACCGCTGCTGTCGCAATAATTCGCACGTTTGACGCATGGCTGCGTCTTGTCGGTGTCTGGAGGCAGCGGAACATCATGCAGTTGATCTGGCACGACGCAGAGCGTCTGATTTCCCGGGAGCAGGGCACCGAGGCGCAGGGCAGGGCGGCCCTGCTGGTTGTCCAGACGGCCAGCGACCAGCCGTTGCCTGCGACCCTTGCCAGATTTGCCCACGAGTTTGCCTTAAGGGATGAAATCGATGGCGACTGGGCCCTGCGACCGGTGGAGATGCGCCGGGAGGCAGGGCATGTTCAACTGGTTTTCGAGGACCCCGGTGGTGAGCTGCTGGCCAACCACCTGGGAGCGCCGCTGGACACCGGCACCTTCCTGGAATGGTCCATCGGCATCGCATCTGCGTTGGCCCGGATGCACCAGCGCGGCCTGGTCCATAAGGATCTCAAGCCGGCCCATATCTTTGTCCATTGCACGGGGCGTCCGGTACGCCTGACCGGGCTTGGCCTGGCCTCACGCCTGCCGAGGCAACGCCAGGCACCGGAGCCGCCGGAAACCATCGCCGGCACGCTTGCCTATATGGCCCCCGAGCAGACCGGACGCATGAACCGCTCCATCGACTCACGCAGCGATCTCTACGCCCTGGGCGTGATTCTCTACGAAATGCTCACCGGCGCGTTGCCGTTCAACGCGACCGAACCCATGGAGTGGGTACATTGCCACATTGCCCGTCAACCTCAATCACCGTGCGAACGGCTCAAGTACGCCGTGCCGGCGCTGTCCGCAATCGTCCTCAAGTTGCTGGCCAAGACCGCCGAAGATCGCTACCAGAGTGCCTCGGGTGTCGAGCATGACCTGCGCCGGTGTCTTGCAGCCTGGCAGGCTGACGGGCAGATCCTGGCGTTCGACCTTGAAGAGCACGGCACGCCAGATCGGTTGATCGCGCCGGAAAAGCTCTATGGCCGCGAACACGAAGTGGCGACGCTGGTGGCCACCTTCGACCGTGTGGTGAGCACCGGTACGCCGCAGATGCTGCTGGTTAGCGGTTATTCGGGGATCGGCAAATCGTCGGTGGTCAATGAACTGCACAAGGTGCTGGTGCCTCCGCGTGGGCTGTTTGCCACGGGCAAATTCGACCAGTACAAGCGTGACATCCCCTACGCGACGCTGGTCCAGGCGTTTCAGGGGCTGGTGCGTTCGCTGCTGGGCAAGAGCGAGGCACAGCTTGCGCGTTGGCGCGATGACTTGCTGCGGGCCCTTGAGTCCAACGCACGACTGATCACAGACCTGATCCCGGACCTCAAGCTGATCGTCGGCGAGCCACCGCCAGTTCCCGCGCTGGAGCCGCAACAGGCGCAGCGTCGGTTCCTGCGTGTGTTCCGGCGGTTCATTTATGTTTTTGCCCGAGCCGAGCACCCGCTGGCGTTGTTTCTGGATGACTTGCAATGGCTGGACGCCGCCACGCTGGATCTGCTTGAAGACCTGTTGACCAGCGGCGACACGAACCCGCTCATGCTGATTGGCGCCTACCGCGATAACGAAGTCGATCTTGCGCATCCTCTGACCGCAAAGCTCAAGGCCATTCGTGCGGCCGGCGTGCGCATCGACGAAATTACCCTGCCCGCGCTCGCGCAGGCGCACATCGAACAACTGGTCGCCGATGCCTTGCAGAGCCCGCCGCTGCGCATCGCTCCTCTGGCGCAATTGATTCAGGACAAGACTGCTGGCAACCCGTTTTTCGTGATCCAGTTTCTTAACGCGCTGGTGCAAGAGCAGTTGCTGACCTTTGACCACGAAGCGCGCGAGTGGCGTTGGGAGCCTGCGCGCATTCATGACCAGGGCTACACCGATAACGTCGTGGACTTGATGGTTGGCAAGCTTGCGCGGCTCCCGGACGATACCCAGCAGGCGTTGCAGCAGTTGGCGTGCCTGGGCAACGTCGCGGCAATCACAACCATCTCGAAGGTGCTCGACCTGCCCGAGCAGCAGGTCCATAGCGCGCTGTGGGAGGCGCAGCGCCAAGAGCTGGTCGAATACCAGGAGGGTAACTATGCCTTTGCTCACGACCGTATCCACGAAGCGGCGTACTCGTTGACCCCACCGGCCTTGCGGGCCCAGGCGCATTTGCGGATTGGCCGCTTGCTCGCCGCTCACACGCTTGCCGAGCAACTGCAAGAGCGCATCTTCGAGATCGTCGGCCAGTTGAACCGCGGCATGGCGCTGATCGGCCCCAGAGAAGAGCGGGAGCAACTGGCCCGGTTCAACCTGATTGCGGGCCAGCGCGCCAAGGCGTCGACCGCCTACGCGTCGGCGCTGACCTACCTGAGTACGGGTATGGAGCTGCTGGAGGGTGAGGACGCTGGCCTGTACCACGATCTGCTGTTCAACCTTGGCCTCAACCGCGCCGAATGCGAATTGCTGACCGGGCATCTGGCGGTTGCCGACGTGCGCCTGGCCGGGCTTGCAAAGCAGGCAGCAACCACCGTCGAGCGGGGCAGGGTCGCCTGTCTGCATATGGATGTCTGCCTGCTGATGGACCGTAGCGACCAGGCAGCGACGGTCTGCATCGACTATCTGCGCCATGTCGATATCGTCTGGTCGCCGCATCCCGGCGACGCTGAAGTCCAGTTGGAGTATGAACGCATCTGGGCCTTGCTGGGCGACAGGACCATCGAATCGCTGATCGACCTTGCGCTGATGACCGACGCCGCATCGCTCATCACGCTGGAGGCGTTGAGCAAACTCTTCGCCCCGGCCTTGCAGTTCAACGCGAACCTTGCCTGCCTGACCGTCTGCAAGGCGGTCACGCTGAGCATGGAGGGCGGCAACAGCGACGCTGCGTGTGTGCTGTATGCCAACGTGGGCAGGGTGGCAGGCCGGCGTTTCGGCGATTATCAGGCGGGTTTGCGTTTCGGGCAGTTGGGCTGCGATCTGATAGACCGCAAAGGCCTGATCCGATTCGAAGCCAGCACCTTCCTGTGTTTTTCGGCGTTTGTGGCCAGGTGGATGATGCCCACGCGCGAGTGCCGCGAGCTGTTGCGACGCTCGTTTGTCGCCGCCAACAGGATTGGCGACATGGCCTACGGCGCATATGCGGGTAACAGCCAGGTCTCTGATTTTCTGTTCGCGGGCAATCCGTTGTCGGAGGTGCAGGATGAGGCCGAGCGTGGGCTTGCGTATGCGCAGAAGGTCCGATTCGGTCTGGTGACTGACTTCATCACCACGCAGCTGGGGTTTGTCCGGATGTTGCGTGGCCTGACGCCGACCTTCGGCAGTTTCGACAGCGAACATTTCGATGAGGCCCGGATCGAGGCGCACCTGTCCAGCACACCGGATCTGGCACTGGCCGCCTGCTGGTACTGGGTCCGCAAGTTGCAGGCACTCTATCTTGCCGGCAACCCTGTGGCCGCCCGGCAAGCCGCTTGCAAAGCGCAGTCGCTGCTCTGGATTGCGTATTCATTTTATGAAGAGGCCGAATTCTATTTCTACGACGCCCTTGCCCGGGCGGCATGCTGCGAACAGGCAACAGATGACGAGCGTGCCGGGCATCTTGAGGTCATGGCCAGCCACCTGCGTCAGCTGCAAGTCTGGTCCCGGCAATGCCCGGAAAACTTTGCCGCTCAGAGTGCCCTGATCGATGCGCAAATCGCCTGGGTAGAGGGGCGTGTGCTGGATGCGCAGAGGTTATATGAGGAGGCCGTGTCCGCCGCTCAACAGAGCGGATTCGTGCACATCGAGGCGTTGGCCAACGAGCTTGCTTCGCGCTGCTACGCCGCTCAGGCGATGACCAGGATTGCCCGGTTGTATCTGCAGGATGCGCGCTATGGCTATCGCCGTTGGGGTGCCGACGGCAAGGTGCGACAGCTTGAAAGCGAACATCCGTTTCTGATCAGCGATGACGTCGCACCGGGGGCCACCACTACCATCACCACCCCGGTCGAGCACCTGGACCTGGCCACGGTGCTCAAGGTTTCGCAGGCGGCTTCAGGGGAGATCGTCCTGGAAAAGCTCATTGCCACGGTGATGCGAACCGCCATCGAACAGGCCGGCGCCGAGCGTGGCTTGCTGATCCTGTCTGATGGGAGAGAGCATCGCGTCATGGCGCAGGTAACGGCTGGCGACATGTTGACGCCGTTGCAACTGCAGGAGGTTGCGCCCAGCAGTTCATTGCTGCCGGAAACCGTCCTCAATCATGTCTTGCGCAGCGGCGAAACGATGCTTCTCGATGATGCGATCAGCGAGCCGCTATTTGCTCTGGACCCCTATATTCGTCAGCATCGGGCCAGGTCGATTCTGTGCCTGCCACTGCTGCATCAGGCCCGCATCACCGGCGCGCTGTACCTTGAAAACCGGCTCGCTGCCAGGGTGTTCGGCCCGGGGCGGGTTGCCGTGCTCAAGCTGGTGGCCGCACAAGCGGCTACTTCGCTGGAAAACGCGCGCCTGTATCGTGAGGTGGCCGAGCGCGAAGCCAGGATTCGTCGTCTGGTCGACGCCAACATCATCGGCATTGTGGTCTGGAAGACGGACGGGGAGGTCATCGATGCCAATGACGCCTTTTTGCGGCTGTTGGGTTATGAGCGTGAGGACGTGTCGCGAAGAACGTTGAACTGGAAAACCCTGACCGCCCCGGACGCACAGCAGGTCAGTGAACAGGCACTCAACGATGCCGTCCTGACCGGTGGTGCGGGGCCATTTGAGAAAGTCTATCTGCGCAAGGATGGAAGTCGCCTGCCGGCCATCGTGGGTCTGGCGATGTTCGAACCTCATCGTCGGGAGGGCGTCGCCTTCGTGCTCGATCTGACCGAGCGCAAACAGGCCGAGCAGATGATCCGGGAAAGCGAGCAACGCTACCGCGACGTGCAGGTCGAACTGGCCCACGCCAACCGGGTGGCAACCATGGGCCAACTGGCGGCCTCGATTGCCCATGAAGTCAGCCAGCCGATCGCATCCACCTTGAACTTCGCGTCAGCGGCCCAGCGCTGGCTTGGCATGCAGCCGGCGAACCTTGAGGAAGCGGACCTGGCACTCACTCGCATCATCCAGAGCGGTCAACGGGCGGGCGCGGTGTTGCAGCGCATACGTGGCCTGATTCGCAAGACGGCTCCGCACAAGGAGTCGATGGACCTTAACGGGGCCATCCGGGAAATGGTCGAGCTCACCCATGCCCAGGTCAACAAGAGCGGCGCGTCGCTGCAGGTCGACCTGCTCGACCCGCTACCGGCGATCATCGGTGACCGGGTCGAGCTGCAGCAGGTGCTGCTGAATTTGATCATGAATGCGCTGGAAGCCATGAGCGGTGTCAGCAAACAGGCCCGCCGCCTGCACATTCAGGTTGAACAGGATGCCGAAGGCGCGGTGCTGGTGTGCGTCAGCGATACGGGGCCGGGGTTCGATTCGTTGAGTGCCGAGAAAGTGTTCACCCCGTTCTATACCACCAAGGCCTCAGGGCTGGGCATGGGGCTGTCGATCTGCCGGTCAATTATCGAATCCCATGGCGGTCGCTTATGGGTCTGCGCCAATCCCGAGGGCGGCGCCAGGGTGCAATTTACCTTGCCCGTTTCACCGCCCGAAGACGCGTGACCGACGCATGACCCGTAGCAGTCCGGCTTGCCGGCGTCGGCGTTCTCAAGATCGACCCGCGGAAAAGAGAACAATCCATTCGGCTGAATGTGTATTTATTAACTTCATATCCAACTAACTGGCTGTAGTGTCGTGCTGAAAATGATCTACCCAGTACGACCCTACGAACGGTCTTCAGAAATCAGCAAACAGGCCGAGTACACAGGCATGAGCTTGAACAACGTCGATGTAGCCAGTGGAAAGTTGAAATGAAAACGGTTGTGAAAGCTGCGGGATTTCCCGATCAATGAGAGAAACTATTTTCTCGCGGTTCAGGGCACTCTTCTCTGTGGATCGTGATAACGCAAAACTGCTGAATGCGCAGTACGTTGCGCTGTCCCGGCAACTGCCGGTGATGTACGTCATCCTGTTGGTGAACACGCTCGCCCTGGCCTTTACCCACCTGTATCTGGCCCCGCGCTGGCTCGCGGTGTACCTGCCTGTCCTGCTTACCGGGGTAGGCAGCCTGCGGGCCATGCTGTGGTGGCGCAAGCGCGGCGTCGCGGCCCATCCTGACGCCATCTTGCAGACGCTCACCCGTACCAACCGGCTGGCAGTGTTCCTGGCGTTTGGCTTCACGGCGTGGGCGTTGGCGCTGTATCCCTACGGTGATGCCTACGCCAAGTCGCACATCGCGTTCTACATGGCGATCACCGTGATCGCCTGCATCTTCTGCATGATGCACTTGCGCTCGGCGGCCCTAATAACCACGGGCGTGGTCAATATGGCCTTCATCGGCTTTTTTGTGTCGACCGGCACCTACGTCTATATGGCGATGGCGGTCAACGTACTGCTGGTGTCGGCTGCCATGATCTGGATTCTTCATGATCACTACAAGGATTTCACCCGGCTGGTAAACATCCAGGCGCATACCGAGAAACTCAGCGCCGACAATGAACGGCTCGCTAACCAGGACAGCCTGACGGGGCTGCCCAACCGCCGGCAGTTTTTCGCCTTGCTGGAAGATCATCTGGCAAGTGCCTCCGAACAGCGGTCACGTTTTGCCGTAGGGCTTATCGATCTCGACGGCTTCAAGCCGGTGAACGATCTTTATGGCCACAGCGTCGGTGACAAGCTGCTGTTTCAGGTGGGACAGCGGCTGATGGGCTACGAAAGCGCGGGCCTGCATCTGGCTCGCCTGGGCGGAGACGAATTCGGCCTGCTGAAAAAAGATGCATCGCGGGACGTGTTGGCAGCGCTGGGGAATGATATCCAGACATTACTGCAAGAGCCCTTCAGCATTGGTGACATTCAGGTGTCCATCAGTGCCTCGTTGGGTTTTGTGATCTACCCGGACATGGCCAGCGATGCCACCCAGGCCTACGAATTCGCAGACTACGCGCTGTACCAGAGCAAGCGCGAAGGACCTGGTAGCATCTGCCAGTTTTCGGCCGCCCACTATCTGGACCTGAACAGGGACATTCTCACGGAACAGGGGCTGCGCAAGGCCGATGTGGCGCAGGAGTTCAGTGTCGTTTACCAACCGATTCTCGACATCCGCTCGGGCAATACAGTGGCGTTCGAAGCGCTGGCCCGATGGGTGAGTCCTCAGCTCGGCCCGGTGGCGCCCGGTCAGTTCATACCCGTCGCCGAACGGCTGGGGCTTATCAATCGCTTGACCGTGCCGCTGCTCGGCAAGGCCCTGGCCGGGGCCATGGCATGGCCGCAGGATGTGCGCCTGGCGTTCAACCTGTCAGCCCACGATTGCGGCTCCAGGGAAGCGGTGTGCAGCCTCATCAGGCTGATCGAGGAAAGCGGGATCGATCCCTCTCGGCTGGACTTTGAAATCACCGAGACGGCAGTGATTCAGGATATCGAGCAGGCCCAGTGGGCTGTCCAGGCATTTCGCGCTTTAGGCTGCGGTATCTCGCTGGATGACTTCGGCACCGGATACTCCAGCCTCAGCCAGCTCCACGGACTGGCGCTGACCAAGCTCAAGATCGATCGCTCATTCATTACCAACATTCAGAGCAATCCGGCCAGCTACAAGATCGTCAAATCCCTGTTGGCGCTGAGCGCCGACATGGGTCTGGAATGCGTGAGCGAAGGCGTGGAAACGGCGCAAGAGCTTGAAGTGCTGCGCAGGTTGGGCTGTGTGCTGGTGCAAGGCTATCTGATCGCCAAACCGATGTCGCCCGAGGACTCGGTGGCATGGCTGTGCGACACGCACCGAGTCAACGTCCGAACGCAGATCCCTTGAGCCATTTGTCGCGGATGGCTGCATAGATACCGTTGCGCCGAATCCTTTCAAGCTCCGCCCTGAAGCGGTCCACCGTTTCGTCCGGGGTGCCCTGGCTGAACGCCATGTACAGCCCGTCCTCGCTCGACAGTTCAGGCAAGGGCAACGAACGCACCATGGTGGTGTCGGGATCATCACCGTTCTTGCGCATCAGGTTGATGGCGTTCAACTCGTTGGAAATCCAGAGCTCGACGTGATCCACCTTCAGCTTGCGGTAGTTGTTTTCGTACATACTGCTGGACTGCAATTCCTTGCCCACTTCAAATCCATGAGCGATCAGGTATTGCTCACCCACGTCCTGTTTGACGGTTGCGATGTGATAGCGGCGGGCATCGTCCAGGGTCGTCAGCTGGATAGGGCGATCCGACAGGCTGAATATGTACCATCGGGTCGGTGCGACGGCGCCGACCCATTTGAACAGATGCTCTCGCTCGGCCGTCCGGGCGATGGAATAGATCAGCAGGTTGTCGGTGTGCAGCGCCAGGTCATAGGCACGTGCCCAGGGCAGGACTTCGATTTTCGCAGAAACCCCCACGCCCTTCATGACTGTCTGCACGATTTCCGTGCTGAGCCCCGTGACGTTTCCGTTCTCCAACATGTTGTAGGGGGGAAGTTCCTCAGTGACGACCCGAATCGCGGGCTCATCTGCCACCGCCTGATTCATGGCTACCCCTAGAAGGATCGCGGTCAGGCCTTTCAGGAACGCGTGAGCCATTGCATACCTCTCATCGCCAGGGTTTGCGGCTACAAGCTGAAGCAGCGCTGGACTTCTGGTGGTTATTGTAGGGGGTTCTGGTTAAAGGGGGGCTGCATTTGACCAGGCAACCCCCTCAAAACCCTTTAGCGGTTATGGCGCATGATCGAGAAATTCAACGCCGCAGCGACTGTGAGCCAGGCCAGATACGGAAACAGGATAAGCCCTGTAATCACGTCCAGTTCAATGGCCAGCACCACCATGACCGCCACCACCAGCCAGAGGATGGCGAGGATAATCATGCTGGCGACGATGCGATTGGCGCCGAAAAATACCGGTGTCCACAGGGTGTTGAGTGCAATCTGAGCCGCCCATAGCGCCAGGACCGTCTGGCTGCCGGGTATCAACGTCAGGCGATACCCGGCCCAGGCGATGAGCAGGTAGATAGTCGTCCACGCCAGCGGGAACAGCCAGTTGGGTGGCGTGAACGACGGCTTCTGGAGTGATTCGTACCAACTGCCGGGTTTAAAGATGATGCCGGTGCTTGCCGCAGCGCAGCAAGCGATGAGGAAGATATAGAAAGTCATCTGCAGTCCTATGCCGAAGTGATCGGGTTCAAGGGCCCGTAGGCCCTCTGGACGTTGGATGCCATTGCGGCAAAAAAGTCATTTCTTATTTCAGCAGGTGCCTGGCCATACCTCTTGAAAGGCGTTAGCCAAGCCAGGGATTGGCGGCGTAGTGCCGGGTTTCGAAATCACGAATTTGCGCCGCGCGTTGCAGGGTGCTGCCGATGGCATCAAGGCCAAGCAGCAGCGACTGCTTGCGCAAGTCATCCATGGCGAAATCGATCACCGAACCGTCGCTCATCCGAATCTGCTGGTTCGGCAGATCCACGCTGATGGTGGCGGTGGCGCCGTCACTCACCACGTGGCCTAGCGCCTGCAACTCGCGCTCGGGCAGCTGAATCGCAAGCACGCCGTTGCGCTGGCAGTTGTCGTAGAAGATACCGGCGAAGCTGGTGCCGATCAGCGCACGAATCCCCAGCTGCTTGAGCCCCCACACTGCATGCTCACGGCTGGAACCACAGCCGAAGTTCGGCCCCGTCACCAGGAAGCTTGCGCCACTCCACTGGGGGCGATTGAGCACGAATTCCGGGTCAGGCTCGCCGGATTTCAAGAAGCTCAGGTCGAAGAACACCCCCTTGTCCAGGCCGCTGCGATCAATGCCTTTGAGGAACTGCTTGGGCATGATCACATCGGTGTCGACGTTCGATGCGAGGAAGGGGGCGGCTTTGCCGGTCACGATGTCAAAAGGTTGCATGGCTCAAGCCTCCTCGGCCAACAGGCGAACGTCGGTCAGGCAGCCACGGATCGCCGCAGCAGCCACCATCGCAGGGCTCATCAGGTGAGTGCGCGCACCCGCGCCCTGACGCCCTTCAAAGTTTCGGTTGGTACTCGACGCACAGCGGTCGCCTGCGGCAAGCACGTCATCGTTCATCGCAAGGCACATGGAGCACCCGGACTGACGCCACTCGAATCCCGCATCGAGAAAGATCCTTGCCAGGCCTTCTTCTTCTGCCTGTGCGCGCACCAGGGTCGAGCCCGGCACAATCATCGCCCGAACGGTCGGCGCGACCTTCTTGCCTTTGACCACCCGCGCCACATCGCGCAGGTCTTCGATGCGAGCGTTGGTGCATGAGCCGATGAAAGCGTGGCTGATCTGCACATCACTCAGGCGCATGCCGGCCTCCAGGCCCATGTACGTCAGGGCACGCTGCATACCCTGGCGCAGGATCAGGTCATCAATCATGGCGGGGTCGGGAACGGTACTGCTCACCGGGGCCGCCTGGTCGGGGCTGGTGCCCCAGGTCACCATCGGCTCCAAGGCGTTTACATCGACCGTGACCTCGCTGTCGAACACGGCGCCTTCATCGCTGAACAGCTCACGCCACTTCGCTTCGGCCGCTTGCCATTGCTCGCCCTGAGGGGCACGTGGGCGGGACTTGACGTAGGCATAGACCTTCTCGTCGGGCGCCATGAAGGCCCCACGGGCACCGGCTTCCACCGCCATGTTGCAGATGGTCATCCGGGCTTCGACGCTCAGTGCCCAGATCACCGGCCCCGTGAACTCGATGGCGTAACCCGTGGCACCGGAGGCACCGATTTTCTCGATCAGGGCCATGATGACGTCCTTGGAGGTGACACCCATGCCCAGCTCCCCTGTCACAGTGACGCGCAGGGTTTTCAGGCGCTTGTAGACCAGCGTCTGGGTGGCCAGCAGGTGCTCGATTTCCGAGGTGCCAATGCCAAACCCGAAGGCGCCCAGTGCGCCGTACGTCGTGGTGTGGCTGTCGCCCGCGGCGACCACCATGCCCGGCAGGATGAAGCCCTGCTCGGGCGCGACCACATGCTCGATGCCCTGGCGCTTGTCCAGCACATCGAACAGCTCGATGCCAAAGTCACGGCAGTTCTCTTCGAAGTACGACACCTGCAGCGCGCCGCCGGCGTCCGGCATCTCGGCGATGCGATTGGCAGCGGTGGGGTTCACATGATCGACCACCGCCAGCGTCGCCGATGGCCGCCACACCGTGCGCCCGGCTTCGCGCAAGCCACTGAACGCCTGGGGGCTGGTGTATTCGTTAGCCACCTGACGGTCGATGTAGAGCAGCACATGCCCTTGATCGTCCAGCGTGCACACGGTGTGGCTGTCGATATGTTTCTGGTAGAGGGTACGAGGGCTGTTCATGGCAGGTCGCTCTTTGTCATTATCAGTGCGGAGTCACGGTTGCGGATGGCCCCAGCATATTCACAACGAAAAAGGCATCAATAGCGCATGGGTGAGGGTAGAGGACACGAATCGTGGTTGATTCGGGGGAATCGCCACACCTGGATCAAATGCGAACTGCTACGGGTTTTGTGTGAACGCCAATTGCGCGCCAAGCTCGGTACCCTGTGGGAGCAGGCTTGCCTGCGAATGCGTCAGGCCAGCCACCTCGATGTTGAATGACCCACCGCCTTCGCGGGCAAG